>ERZ1023974.11-NODE-11-length-156994-cov-28.301945_pt1 | contig 156994 bp, 141 predicted proteins | sample MGYA00380432_ERZ1023974 | MGnify/ENA primary metagenome ERZ1023974 (study PRJEB33179, sample SAMN07449058) | human gut metagenome | biome: Human-gut; feature: Human associated habitat; material: Faeces | host: Homo sapiens | place: India:Kasaragod | collected...
CGACACCTGCGGCATAACCGAAAAAGATTTTGAGTTTTCCGCTTTTCTTAGTGGATGCATCGTTACGGATCGCATGAAGAAGCTGATCCGGATCTTGTCTTGGCAGTTCCATTTTAACCCTCCTATCAAAGAAATCTTCCGACCGGAAATCATTGCAAAGGATGCGGCTATGGTAATAACCCCCATACCTGCAATCCTCCTTTATACCCCTTTATGTGCCCTTAATTATAAATCAAAGGGAGTAAAGAAGGTAAAAGAGAATGCGTATCTGCATTAAAATCGTCTAAAGATGCAGGACTTATTCTTTTTTATCACGAGCTTGTGCCAGAAATTCAATCAGCCGTTTCCTTGTCATAATCCCGCATAGAGCATTCCGGCCATCAACGATGGGGACAAAATTCTGATTCAGCATTGCAGTTACAACCTGCTCGGAATCTGCATCTATTTGTAACGCAGGGCAAAAATCTCTGCGAACAATGCTGCCAAGTCGGTATCCCTCCTGTACTTTCAAGTCTGTTGTCTGGCAAGCAAGAAGGTGGCGGAGGAAATCTCCCTCCGTCACGCTTCCAATATACTGTTCCTGATCATTCAGTACCGGGACAGCGGTATAGCCATGTACCATAAACCGTTCCAATCCCTGACGAATCGTATCCTTTTCATAAAGAAATACAGTGGAGATTTTGGGAATCATGATTTTAGCTATGTTCATTTCACTTCTCCAGAATACCGTCCAGCATCAGATTGACTTCCAGCACATTGACAGTCTCTTCACCAAAGATGCCAAGGAATCGTCCGTCGGTGCAGTTTTGGATGATCTCACGCACTTCATCTTCGGTCATATCATTTGCCTTTGCAATGCGCACTACCTGATATTCCGCTGCTGCCGGGGAAATATGGGGATCAAGCCCACTGCCGGAACAAGTAACCAGGTCCACCGGAATGGCCGTTTCGTCCATGTCCGGATCGGCAGCCCGGAGCTTTTCTACCCGCTCCGCCACGAGCTGTGCATACTCCTCGCTTGCCGGAGAGAGGTTGGAGGGGGCGGCGTACATCAGTGCCTTTCCGTTTTCATCGGTATAGGTGGAAACATCAATATTCATAATGCGCCCCCACATATGGGCTTCATCTGTATATTGCTGCCCAAGTAATTCACAGCCATATTTTTTCCCGTCTACTTCAATGATGCTTCCGTTTGCATTATCCGGGAAAATAAGCTGAGCAATTCCTGTGACAACACCCGTATAGATTACGCCGCACAGCAGCGTAAAGATTAAAAAGATCATACCTGCCTTTGGCAGTACACTTTTCATTGTTTTCATAATATATACCCCCTTATCCGAAGATTGTGAGAAAAATTTTCTGAAGCAATTCCGGCTCCCACAGGGCGAAACGCAGCGTACTCGCACATAGGACGGCTAAGGTCATGCCAAGAATTCCTTCAAAATACGAGATTGTTTTCTTTGTTATCGCATTCATATTTTGTCTCCTCCTTATACCAGGCCGGTAAACACCAGCAGAACATCGATCAGTTTCACAAAGATAAAGGGAGCCGCCAGACCGCCCAGACCATAAACCAGCAGGTTCCGTGACAGCAGCTTTCCGGCAGAGACCTCACGGTATTTCACACCTTTCAGTGCCAACGGAATGAGCGCGATAATGATGAGTGCATTATAAATAATCGCAGAGAGGACAGCGCTTTGCGGGGAATGCAGCCCCATAATATTCAGAGCAGACAGTCCCGGATAAAGTCCCATAAACAGCGCCGGAATAATGGCAAAGTATTTTGCCACATCGTTGGCAATGGAGAAGGTAGTCAGGCTGCCTCGTGTCATCAAAAGCTGTTTGCCGATGCGAACAATGTCGATCAGTTTTGTGGGTGAAGAGTCCAGATCCACCATGTTACCTGCTTCTTTTGCTGCCTGTGTGCCGCTGTTCATGGCAACTGCAACATCTGCTTGTGCCAAAGCCGGAGCGTCGTTGGTGCCGTCGCCTGTCATGGCGACCAAATGACCCTTGGCCTGAAAATCACGAATCATTGCCAGCTTTCCTTCCGGCGTTGCTTCCGCAAGGAAGTCATCCACACCGGCCTCGGCAGCAATGGCCGAAGCAGTAATCGGATTGTCGCCGGTGATCATAATGGTCTTGATGCCCATTTTCCGCAGATCTGCAAATTTCTCCTTCACACCTTGCTTGATAATATCCTTCAGATAGATAACGCCGAGAATCTTGTGGTTCTTAGCCACAACCAGAGGTGTGCCGCCCTTGGACGCAATAGACTTGACAACTCGATCACAGTCCGGAGAATACATTCCGCCTGCATGGGTCACATAACTCTGCATGGCATCTGCTGCGCCTTTTCGGATTTCGTTCCCGTCAAAGTCGACGCCACTCATACGGGTCACGGCAGTAAATGGGACAAAGTGCATATTCTTGTCCTGAAGGCTTCTGCCACGAATTCCAAACTGCTCCTTTGCCAGCACAACAACGCTTCTGCCCTCGGGGGTTTCATCGGCCAGAGAAGAAAGCTGAGCGGCGTCCGCCAGTTCCTGAATATCAACACCATCTACCGGAATGAACTCCGATGCCTGTCGATTGCCCAAGGTGATTGTTCCGGTTTTGTCAAGCATCAGAATGTCTACATCACCGGCGGCTTCAATGGCACGACCACTCATGGCCAGAACATTTGCCTGGTTCAGTCGGGACATACCGGCAATACCGATGGCGGAAAGCAAGGCACCAATGGTAGTAGGCGCAAGGCACACCAACAGCGCTACCAGAGTTGTTACAGAGGTGGGATTCTCAATTCCCGCCAGCTTTGCAGAAAAAATGGAATAAGTGTAGAGAGAGACTGTCACCAAGATAAAGATAATGGACAAGGCTACCAGAAAAATCTGCAAAGCAATTTCGTTGGGCGTCTTCTTCCGGGCAGCACCTTCTACCATCGCAATCATCTTGTCCAGAAAGCTTTCTCCGGCTTCGTTGGTCACTCTGACAACGATCCAGTCCGACAGTACAGTGGTGCCGCCGGTCACAGCGCTGCGGTCGCCGCCTGCCTCACGAATTACAGGAGCGGATTCGCCGGTGATGGCGCTTTCATCCACAGATGCCGCACCTTCTATGACTTCGCCGTCTGCCGGAATCTGCTCTCCGGCTTTGACGATCACCAGTTCCCCCTTTTTCAGCAGGGCGGAGGGAACCACGGTCACGCTGTCCTTCTCCGAGACAGAGGGAATCTTATGCGCGTCTACGTCCTTACGGGATGCCCGGAGAGAATCAGCCTGTGCCTTGCCTCGGCCTTCTGCAATGGCCTCGGCAAAATTGGCAAATAGCACGGTAAACCAAAGGATAATGGCAATCGCCAGTGTATATCCGCTTGGAGCGTCTTTTAACCCGAACAGGGATACCACCCAAAGGATACTGGTCAAGATCGCAGACGCAAAAACCAGAAACATGACCGGGTTTTTTGCCTGTGTTTTCGGGCTCAATTTCACAAAAGAATCTTTAATTGCCCTGCCGAGCATTTTCCGGTCGGCAAAAGCACTTTTCTGTTTTGTACGCATATCTGTAAATCTCCTTTACGCAATGCTGCCAAAGAACTCAGCAAGCGGACCAAGGGCAAGCGCCGGGAAGAAGCTCAGCGCACCGATCAGCAATACCACAACGATCAGCAGGAAAACAAACATTCCATTTGTGGTAGATAAGGTGCCCGCAGTCGTGGCAATTTTCTTTTTCCCAGCCAGGCTGCCTGCGATTGCAAGTGTGCCGATGATGGGCAGGAACCGGGCAAAGAGCATCACCAGTCCCAGACTTACATTCAGAAATACGGTATTCCCATTGAAACCGGCAAAGGCAGAGCCGTTATTGCCGCCACAGGATGAGTAGGTATACAGCATTTCAGAGAAACCGTGGGCACCGCCGTTATGCAGGCTATCCATGACAGAGGGTACTACGGCGGCAAGGCCGCTGCCGACCAGAATTGCAATGGGTGTTGCAAGGCAAACCAGTACCGACCATTTCATCTCATAAGGCTCAATTTTCTTGCCAAGGAATTCCGGTGTACGGCCTACCATCAGACCGGCAATGAACACCGTCAGAATAGCAAAAGCAAGCATACCGTAAAGGCCGCAGCCCACGCCGCCGAAAACGACCTCGCCGAGCTGCATCAGCAGCATAGTCACCATACCGGCAAGCGGCGTGTAGCTGTCATGCATGGAGTTTACAGCGCCGTTGGAGGCTGCTGTGGTGAAAGCTGCCCATGTAGAGGACCCTGCAATGCCGAAGCGAGTCTCCTTGCCCTCCATATTGCCGCCTGCCTGTTCGGCCATTGACATATTGACTGCGCCGTTTTGTGCAAGCTGGGGGGTGCCAACCTGTTCAGTGACGGCGATACAGCCCAAAGCAACAACCAGGCAGAGAAACATTGCCATAAAGATCGCAACACCCTGCTTCTTGTTCTTTACCGCAGAACCGAATGTGAAACACAGTGCCGCCGGAATCAGCAGAATGGAAATCATTTCGATCAGATTGGTAAAGGCATTGGGATTTTCCAAAGGATGTGCGGAGTTGACGCCCATATAACCGCCGCCGTTGGTGCCGCTCTGTTTGATTGCGACCTGGCTGGCCGCAGGACCCATCGGCACGAACTGCTCGGTGACGATCTGTGCATCCGAAACGATTTCGCCATCTACAGTGACGGTTTCGGTGTCTAAGTCAATTACCGCATCCTCAAGGATTTCGCCTTCTGCACTGACGGCAATCGGTTCTACAAGGGATACTGTTTCTGCACTTTTCAGGTTCTGGATCACGCCGCCGCCTACCAGCAACAGAGAAATGACCAGATTCAGCGGGAGTAGGATGTGAACCACGATGCGGGTCAAGTCCACCCAAAAGCTTCCCAACCCGGAGGATTTCACCTTGATAAAGCCACGGATCAATGCAAATAGAACGGCGATACCTGTAGCTGCGGAAACAAAGTTCTGAACAGTCAGACCTAAAGCCTGAGTGAGATAACTCAATGTGGATTCACCGGAATATGCCTGCCAGTTTGTATTGGTAATGAAACTTGCAGAAGTGTTAAATGCCAAATCCCATTTCACACCGGAAAGATGCTGCGGATTTCCGGGAAGAACACCCTGCACAAGTTGAAGCAGGAACAGAAAAACAAGCCCGACACCGGAAAAGGTCAATACACTTACCGCATATTTTTTCCATGTCATCTGTTCTTCTCTGTCTACACGCATAACCTTGTAAATCAGGTTTTCGCACGGTGTCAGAACTTTGGACAAAAAAGTTTTCTCGCCGCTCATGACGTTTTTTATGTATGCGCCCAGCGGAATTGCCAAAACAACCAGAATGGCAAGGTATAAAACATACTGAATCATGGCGCTCATGCCTGATCATCTCCCTTCATTAAAATATAGACATACCACAGCAGCATTGCTGCCGCACATACACCTATGAGTGCAATTAGCATTTGCATAAGATTCATCCTCCTTTTTTGATGTCCCCAATATCATAAAACCTTTCCTCTAAAAATGGCATTAGTGATCTTTTGTGTGTTTAAAGATGAAATAAAGATTACAACCAACCCAAAAGCCATGCCATAGGAAAGGCGATAACGATCGTACTGATACAGACACACGCCAAAACCAGTAATGGCATTCCAACAAAGATGGAGATGGAGCCAAGTAGCGGATGATGCCAAATAAAGCGCTCCGCTTTTGCGTCAAATCTTTGTTCAAATCTTCTCGCCGCATTTGTAATGCTCATAATTGTTCACCTCAGTTCTTTCTTGCAAGGCCATAATACCGCTAAAAGTATTAAGAGGGGAAAAGGGTCCTGCAATCGAAACAAAGATTGTATAAGTCTTTGTTGCTCCAGGAAGTGATCTTACGGCTTTGTTCAAGCCTTGTGCGCTTTTGTCTGAAATCCGTCACGCTTTATAACGAGTCGTGATCCTTCAGGGTTTTGCTGCCAAATAGATGTCAAAACAGCAGTATAGCCCGGATGGAGGCGCTGTCGATAAAATAAAAAAAGTGAACCCTCTGGGTATTTCCACCCAGAAAAGTCCACATAGAAAGAGCTGCTTTGGATTTATAAGAGATCGCAGTTGTCCAAATCCCTGCCATGAATCGTAGTTGTGGATGTACATTTGATGCTCGGTCTGAACAGGCTAGATTGCAGCTGCCATTTTGGGCTCGAACCCGACCGATTTCCCGGCTTTGCATAAAAATCCGATCCCTGTTTTAAGGGGTTGATTTTGGCTCTGCACATTTTTGCACACTTTTTGCACACCGGAACGGCTGGATAACGGATGCAAGAGGGGATAACAGGTGCAAAGAATGCAGCAGATGCAAAACACAAATTTGCGATAAAACGATAAAAACAACGAAGCTGCGTAATTGTCGAAATCGACGATTGTTGCACGTTGGTTTCTCTTAATCAGTGGGCCCAGGGTTCGAGTCCCTGGAGGTGCACCACAACAACAAAATCCGAACTTTTTTCCGATAGGAGAAGGGTTCGGATTTTTTGTGTTCTTCGGAAAACAGAACGAATCCCTTGCTTCCATCGAAAAGCGTCCCAGACATTATCATAAGAAAGCACGACAGACCACTGTAAGAGTGCCGTAAGGCAGAAAGGACACAAACATGAAGTACGATGCAAGAGCTTGCCATTTCAACATGGACACTGGCTGCGTGGAACTGCTGCTCCGGGATGGCAGAAAGTTTTTTATCGACTGTACTGGGGTCGAAGATGCGCTGGATGTGACCATGGCGCAGAGGACGGAGTTAGACTGTCTCATCTATAATGACCCGCTAGGCTATGCGGACTTGATTTTGAATGGCGACCCGGAGAAATACTTGAAAACCATAACCGGGAGCCATGGGTTAGAAGATTAAACGCAAACAAAAAACAGAGTGCGCCCCTGAATGAACAGCACCCCATTTGTCCGACAGTATTCGGTCTGACAAATGGGGCGTTTTTATATGTCGGAAAAACGAAAGGCGTATAGCGGAGAATGAGACCGATTTTTATAGTGCAAGATGCTTTGCACGATAGTCCCGTGGACTGATGCCATATACATTTTTGAACGCACGGGAAAAGTGAAGCTGATTGGGATAGCTGACCATGGTGCTGATGGTGCTGATGGGCAGGCGACTTTCGGTCAGCAGCTGTGCCGCCCGTGCCATGCGGTAGTGCAGCAGGAACCCCTGCGGGCTTTCGCCCATGGTATCCCGGAACACCTTGCTGAAATAGCTGCGGTTCAGTCCGCAGAAGGAGGAGATGTCCTCGATGGAAATATCTTCGCTGTAATGCTGCTCTATGAAAGACAGAGCCTCCTTCATATAGAAGTCCCGCAGGCGGCGGGGACTTTGTGCCTGATGGGAGGCCGAGGACTGTACAAGCTGATCCAGAAACAGAAAGCCGTAGCCAATCTGACGCAGGGGGCTGTCCTGACTGTGATTTACAAGGAAGAGCATCTGCTCTAGCAACAGCTGCCCGGCTTTGGCGCTTGCAGGCGAGTACACAGGGTTCTGTCCGCTGATGCCTGCAAGGTTCAGGGCTTCGTGGGCACGCAGACCGTCAAACTCGATCCATGTGTATTCCCACGGATCCTGTTCATCGGCACGGTAGGTAGTGACCTCACCCGGAGTGATCAGAAAACCATGCCCGCCCTCGATGGCGTATTCCTGCTCGTTTGCAAGCAGCAACCCTTTGCCGGAGATGACATAGTGGAACAGATAGTGGTTGCGGGCATAGGGACCATAGGAGTGTAGAGGCTCTGTCTGCTCCCAGCCATATTGGTATAAGTTGAGATCGACGAATCGCTCATCCTGAAACACATGGAACCTGCATTTTGTTTCCGTTGATACGTTTCTTTTTGTACATTCTTGCATACAAGATGCCTCCTGTCCGCTTTTTCTTATTATATACCAAAATGCGTTATGACTTCAACATAATTCGCAGTATTCCTTCAAATTGAGATATAACAAGTCGCATTTTTGCATTTACGAAACTGCTGGCAGATAGTATAATAATGACACAATAAGAGAAAAGAAACTGTGCAATGTGATGATGCACAAAATTTTCTCGCTGCTTTTGTAAGAGCTGACAAAAGCAAGAAAATCGACCCGGCCGGTGCGACACCATACGAAGATCACCCTACGGAATAAGGACTTTGGAGGAGAACAAAAATGAAGATCTCTCGCAGACAATTCGTAAAGGCAATGGCAGCAATGAGCGCCGCATCCATGCTGGCAGCCTGCGGCGGCAACAGCGGCAGCGGTTCTTCCGGCGGCAAGAAGGCACTGACCTTCCAGATCTGGGACGTTGCACAGAAGGAGGGCATGGAGGCTATGTGTGCGGCCTACACCCAGCAGCACCCGGAGGTTAGCATTGAGGTGCAGGTCACCAGCTGGAACGAATACTGGACAAAGCTCGAGGCTGCAGCCACCAGCAACCAGATGCCGGATATTTTCTGGATGCACACCAATGAAATTCTGAAGTACGCTGACAATGGAATGCTGGCAGATTGCTCCGATATTGTGGAAAAGGACAAGTTCTCGGAGATCTCGCTGTCCAACGCCATGGGCTCCAACGGTACCCTGTATGCAGTCCCCAAGGACAAGGACACGGTTGGTCTGGTATATAACAAGGAGATGTTCGATGCCGCCGGTGTTGCTTACCCGGACGAGAACTGGACTTGGGACGATCTGGTCAGCGCATCCGAGAAGATCTACGCTGCCACCGGCAAGTACGGCTATATGGCATACGCCGACGACCAACTTGGTTACTGGAACTTTGTGTATCAGGCCGGCGGCTACATCCTGAACGAGGACAAGACCAAGGCGGGCTTTACCCAGCCTGCCACCGAAAAGGCAATGAAGTTCTACATCGGTCTCCAGCAGAACGACTGGTGCCCGGACCAGACCTACTTTGCCGAGACCGCTCCCGGCACTGCCTTCTTCTCCGAGAAGGGCGCAATGTTCCTGGAAGGCGACTGGAACATCCTTGCCGAGCTGCAGAACTACCCCGAAATGGTGGGCAAGTGGGATGTGGCTGTTCTGCCCAAGTGCCCCGACCCGGAAAGCGGAGATGGTCGTGCCACCATCTCCAACGGTCTGTGCTACGCGACTGCTGCCAGCAACAAAAATCTGGATACCGTGAAGGATATCCTGAAGTTCTTCGGCAGCGAGGAGGGCCAGCGCATTCAGGGCGAAAACGGTGCGGCCATCCCTGCCTATCAGGGTCTGGAGGATACCTGGGCAGGCTGCTTTGCAGAGTATCCCATCAATATCCAGTGCTTCATTGAGATGTTTGAGTACAGCATTCAGAGCGTCAACAACGCCTCTCGCCCGGAGTGGAAGAGCAAGGTCAATGATGAGCTGCTGAAGATCTACGCGGGTACCGAGGATATCGACACCGGCCTGCAGAAGATGCAGGACATTGTGGATCAGGCGAGCGCGGGCTGAAAATGCAGCTTGGGAGGAACCAAATGAAAAGTACATCCAAACTGGGCCGTGATGGACGTTTCTGGGGACTTTTGATGATAGCTCCCACCATCATCGGTCTGATGATCCTGAATATTATCCCGTTCTTCCAGACCATCTACATGAGCTTTTCCAAGACGAAAGCCTTTGGAGCATACCAGTTCTGCGGTCTGGAAAACTACCTTGAAATGTTCCGCAATGCGGAATTCTGGAAGGCAAACTGGAACTCCATCTACTTCTGCATCCTCACTGTGCCGGTGGGCGTTTTTCTGGCGCTGATCGTGGCAGTGCTGCTGAACGCAAAGATCAAGGGCAAGACCGCCTTCCGCGCCATCTTCTTCCTGCCCATGGTGGTGGCTCCTGCTGCGGTAGCAATGGTCTGGAAGTGGATCTTCAATGCGGAGTACGGCATTCTGAATCAGGTCCTTGGCACGAACATCCGCTGGCTGACCGACCCCAAGATCGTTCTGGTCACCTGTGCCATCGTTTCCATCTGGAGCTCCATCGGCTACGATGCCGTGCTGCTGCTGTCCGGCATCCAGAACATTTCCCAGTCCCTGTACGAAGCCGCCGAGCTGGACGGCGCATCCAAGATCCGCCAGTTCTTCAGCATTACGCTGCCCATGGTGTCGCCCACCCTGTTCGTGGTGCTCATCATGCGCCTGATGGCTTCCCTGAAGGTCTACGATCTGATCTACATGATGGTGGATCAGACGAACCCTGCGCTGACCAGTGCACAAAGCCTGATGTATCTGTTCTACCGCGAGAGCTTTATTGCCGGCAATAAGGGCTACGCATCGGCCATTGTGGTGTGGACCGTGCTGCTGATCGGTCTGGTCACGCTGGTGCAGTTCATCGGTCAGAAGAAGTGGGTCAATTACGAGGTGTAAACTATGAATGCCAGTCTGAAAACCAGAAAGAATGTCGTAACGTTCTTTACCTATCTGGTCTTGATCCTCGGCAGCATCAGCATGATCTTCCCCTTTGTATGGATGGTGCTCACCAGCTTCAAGACGCAGGCCGAGTCTATGGCGATCCCGCCGCAGATCCTGCCCTCCCATTGGAATCTGGACAGCTTTGTCAAGGCATTGCAGAGCCTGCCCTTTACCAACCTCTACCTCAATACGGGTCTGCTGATCCTGTTCCGCGTGATCTTTGCGGTGGTGTTCAGCTCCATGGCGGGCTATGCCTTTGCCAAGCTGGAATTTCCCTGCAAAAAACTGCTGTTCAGTCTGGTGCTGATCCAGATGATGCTGCCGAGCCAGATCTTCATTATTCCGCAGTACCAGATGCTGGCAAAGATGGGGGCCACCAACTCCATCTTCGCGCTGGTGTTCCCCGGCCTGGTCAGCGCCTTCGGCACCTTCTTTTTGCGGCAGGCGTATCTGGGCATCCCCAACGAGATCGCAGAGGCGGCGTATCTGGACGGCTGCAACAAGTGGCAGACCTTCGTTAAGGTCATGCTGCCGCTGACCGGCCCCAGCATGGCGGCACTGGCCATCTTTACGGCGGTGTTCGCTTATGCCGACCTGATGTGGCCGCTGATCTGCAACACCGATCTGAACATGATGACCCTGTCTGCCGGCCTTTCCACCCTGAATGGTCAGTACACCACCAACTTCCCGGTGCTGATGGCAGGCAGCCTGCTGGCCATGATCCCCATGGTGATCTTGTACCTGATCTTCCAGAAGCAGTTCATTCAGGGCATTGCCATGACCGGCGGTAAATAAGCAATTCACATTTCTCCTTCATCATAGCCGACAGGCGGGTAGCCGTTCCGACACGACCGCCTGTCTGTCGGCGTTTTTGTTGGAAATAATTCTTTGAGGTGTTGAACCAATGAGCATTCGATTTGATTCCGACTCCCGCATTTTTGTATTGGAGACCGCCCATACCAGCTACCACATGAAGGTGGATGCGCTGGGGCATCTGCTGCATCTGTACTACGGTAAAACCATCGGCACCGGGGAACTGATGCAGCTGTATCCCCGCACAGACCGGGGATTCTCGCCGGATTACTACGCTTACCGCACCCACCGGGGCATTTCCCCGGATCTGCTCCCGCAGGAGTATACCGGCTGCAACGTGGGCGATTTCCGTCTATCCTGCCTGACGGTGGCCGACAGCCGCGGTGCCTTTGGCGCAGACTTTACCTATGTGAGCCACACGGTGGAGGCGGGCAAATACCAGCTGACCGGTCTGCCCTGTGCCCACGCAGAGGAAAACGATGCCGAGACCCTGATCGTCCGAATGCAGGACGAGGCCACCGGTCTGACGCTGGAGCTGCTGTACGGCGTGTTTGCACAGCAGGATGTCATCACCCGCGCGGCGCGGCTGACAAACCACGGAGATACCCCGCTGCGGCTGGACAAGGCGGCATCTGCCTGTCTGGATCTGCCCTTTGGCAGATGGGATCTGCTGCATTTCCACGGCAGACACGCTATGGAACGGCAGCTGGAGCGGGAAGCTGTGGGCACCAATATCCAGACCATTTCTTCGGTGCGGGGCAGCTCCAGCCACCACAATAATCCCTTCCTGATCCTCTGCCAGCAGGATGCAACGGAGACCAGCGGTGCCTGCTACGGGGTGATGATGGTCTATTCCGGCAGCTATCAGATGGAGGTGGAGCGCTCTCAGACCGGGCTTGTCCGGGTAGTGAGCAGCATTCAGGAGGAACGTTTTGCGTGGAACCTGAAGCCGGGCGAGACCTTTGACACCCCGGAGGTGATCCTCTCCTTTGCGGCAGAGGGTCTGACCCCGCTTTCCCAGCAGTACCACCGCTTTTTGCGGCGCAACATCTGCCGCGGCCCGTGGAAGGACAAACGCCGCCCGGTGCTGATCAACAACTGGGAGGCCACCTATTTTGATTTCAACACCGAAAAGATCGTAAAGATCGCTGAAAAAGCGGCCTCTCTCGGCGTGGAGATGATGGTGCTGGACGATGGCTGGTTCGGCACCCGGAACGACGACAATCAGGGTCTGGGCGACTGGACCGTGAACTGCGAAAAACTGCCCGGCGGACTGGACCCGCTGATCGGGCAGATCAATGCGCTGGGCATGAAATTTGGTCTGTGGATCGAGCCGGAAATGGTCAACGAGAACTCCAATTTGTACCGCACCCACCCGGACTGGGCGCTGACCCTGCCCGGACGCAAGCCCGCCATGGGGCGCAACCAGCTGGTGCTGGATCTCTCCCGCCCGGAGGTGGTGGACTATCTGGCAGAAGCCATCGGCAAGCTGCTGCGGGAGCATCACATCGAGTATATCAAGTGGGATATGAACCGCAGCATGAGCGATGTGTACAGCCGTGCTTTCCCTGCCGAGCAGCAGGGTGAGATCATGCACCGCTATATGCTGGGCGTTTATGCGCTGGCAGAGCGGCTGACGCAGGGCTTCCCGGAGGTGCTGTTCGAGGGCTGCGCAGGCGGCGGCGGACGCTTTGATGCCGGAATGCTGTGCTACTATCCCCAGATCTGGTGCAGTGATGATACCGATGCCATTGAACGGTTGACGATCCAGCACGGCACCTCCTTTGGCTACCCGGTCTGCACCATGGGTGCTCATGTTTCTGCCTGCCCCAATCACCAGACCGGCCGCACGACCCCCATTGACACCCGCGCTGTGGTGGCGATGAGCGGCACCTTTGGCTACGAGCTGGATCTGGGCAAATTAAAGCGCGCCGAGTGCACCGCAGTGAAAAACCAGATCAAGCGGTTCAAGCGGCTGAACGACCTGATCCGCACCGGCGATTATTACCGGCTGACCGACCCGGCGGAAAACACCTATTTCACGGCATGGCAGTTTGCCGCAGAGGACGGCAGCGAGGCACTGCTGAATCTGGTGGGGACCCATCCGCAGGCGAATCCCTTGCCCATCCACCTGTGCTTCCGTGGGCTGGAAGAAAATGCTGTGTATGAGCTGGATGGCATCGACTATTTCGGCTCCCAGTATGCCCACGACGTAGAGGACGGCATTCACAAGGGGATGCGGTTCAGCGGCAGCACTCTGCTGTATGCGGGACTTGTCCTGCCGCAGCTGTTTGGCGATTACCCCAGCGTGCAGCTTCATCTTACACGAAAAGGATAAAAGGATATGAAGGATCAAACTGCATTTTCCACCCGCTTTGCCCGCCATAAGGACGAGCTGGAATGGCTGTTCATGGAACTGTACCACAACCGGGAAGGGCTGGAGGTTCTGGAGCGGGAGATGGCAGAAGCCTACAACGCCCGCAGCGCCGAGCTGAAAGCACTGGATAAGGCACGCTCTGCTGACCCGGACTGGTACAAGCGGGGCAATATGTTCGGCATGACCATGTACACCGACCTCTTTGCCGGAAACCTGAAAGAACTGGCAAAGAAACTGCCCTACCTCAAAGAGCAGAAGCTGACCTATCTGCACCTGATGCCCCTGCTGCAGATGCCCCACCCCCACAACGACGGCGGCTATGCGGTGGAGGATTTTGACACCGTAGACCCTGCCCTTGGCACGAACAAGGATCTGGAAAACCTGACCCGTGAACTGCGGAAAGCCGGCATCAGCCTGTGTCTGGATTTTGTCATGAATCACACCGCCAGCACCCACCGCTGGGCCATGGCGGCAAAGGCAGGCGACCCGTGGTTTCAGGCCTATTACCATCTCTATGACGACCGCACCATCCCCGACCAGTACGAACAGACCGTGCCGCAGGTGTTCCCCAACACCGCACCCGGCAACTTTACATGGTGTGAGGAAATGCACAAGTGGGTGCTGACCACCTTCCACGACTACCAGTGGGACCTGAACTACGCCAACCCGGCAGTGTTCGTGGACATGACCAAGAGCATTCTGCACCTGGCTAATTTGGGTGTGGAGGTGTTCCGCATTGACGCCGTGCCCTATATCTGGAAGCAGCTGGGCACCACCTGCCGCAATCTGCCGCAGGTGCACACCATCGTGCGGATGCTCCGCATGGTGCTGGAATGTGTCTGCCCGGCGGTCATCCTCAAGGGCGAGGTGGTGATGGCACCCAAGGAGTTGGCTGCTTATTTCGGCACCCCGGAAAAGCCGGAATGCCACATGCTTTACAACGTGTCCACCATGGTCAACCTGTGGAGTGCCCTTGCCAGCCGGGACACCCGGCTGCTGAAGCCCAGCTGGATGCCCTCCACGCCCTGCCGGATAACTGCTGGTTCGTGAACTATCTGCGCTGCCACGATGACATCGGCTGGGGTCTGGACGAGGCGGTGGAAAACCGGCTGGGCATTGACCCGCAGAAGCACAAGGAATACCTGTACCACTTCTACGAGGGCAATTTCCCCGGCAGCTGGGCAAAGGGCGAACTGTACAACTACGACCCTGCTACCGGCGATGCCCGCAGCTGCGGCACCACTGCCAGCCTGTGCGGCGTGGAGCAGGCACTGGAAAAGGACGATAAAACCGCACTGGACTATGCGGTGAAGCGTGACCTGCTGCTGCACACTGCTATGGCATTCTTGCAGGGCTTCCCCATGCTGAACTGCGGCGATGAAATTGCGCAGCTCAATGGCTGGGATTACAAAAACGACCCCGACCGTGTGGAGGACAGCCGCAATCTGCACCGCAGCAGATTCAACTGGGAAGATGCCAAGCAGCGCACCCGGAAGGGCACGCTGCAAAACCAGCTGTGGCAGGGCATGGAGCAGCTGCGCCAAATGCGGGCAGACCCCTGCTTTGCCCCGGATGCGTGGGTGACCACATGGGACAGCCACAACCCCGGCGTGCTGGCGCTGGTGCGCAAGCGCGGCGAGGAAACGCTGGTAGGGCTGTTCAACTTTACCGAGTACCCGGCGGGGGCCAGTCTGGACGCTCTGGGCGGCGAGTATCACACCCCGGAGGGCACTTCCATCTGGCTGGCGGATGTGGAACTGAAGCCGTATCAGGCGCTGCTGGTGCACCGCTGAAAGGAGCAACCCCTGCTTACCGGCACCACCGACTGTGCCGAGGGCACAGCCCGGCTTGCCGAGAACGGCATCCGGCTGATCTTTGTCACCTTGGGTGCAAACGGCGTATTCTACCGCTTTGGGGACAAGACTGGTCATGTGGCTGGCGTTCCCTGCAAGGTGGGCGACACCAACGGCGCAGGCGATACCTTCTTTGGGGCTGCCCTGTCCAAGCTCTGCAAGGAGGAGCTGGACACCCTGACTGTGGACAAGCTGGAAGGCATTCTGGCCTTTGCCAACAAAGCTGCCAGCATCACCACCAGCCGCCACGGTGCAATTCCGGCGATGCCTACATTGGAAGAAATCGAAAAATAACAGAACCGGCCAACGACCTGTAGCAAATCATACAGGCCGGTGGCCGGAAACCATGGGTTAGAAAATTAAAGGCAAAACAAAAACAGGGTGCGCCCACCCGGACGCACCCTGAAAAATCCACGTACGATAACGATATGTACAACAGGGCGTTCCCCGTCGGGAACGCTCTGTTTCTCTTATATAGAAAACCACAAGCTATGCTTGTGGAAGAATAGAGCCGTAGCGTTGAAACGGTAGAAAAAGAACCTCCTTTTGCTATAATTAGAAGCGGGTAACGCCAACCGCATACTAAAGCAAAAGGAGGTTCATCCATATGGACGAGAAAAGTTTATCACATACGAGCTGGAATTGCAAATATCACATAGTGCTAGTACCGAAATATCGCAGGAAAGTGATATACGGAAAGCTAAGAAAAGATATTGGAAAAATACTAAGGACACTATGCGATTACAAGCATGTAGAGATAATAGAAGCACACGCGATGCTAGACCATATCCATGTGCTTGTGTCGATACCGCCCAAACTTGCCGTAGCAGATTTCATGGGGTATCTCAAAGGGAAGAGTACGTTCATGATATTCGAGCGACATGCAAACCTAAAATACAAATACGGAAGGAGAGTGTTCTGGGCGAAAAGATATTATGTAAATACAGTAGGTGGAAATGAAGCCAAGATCCGCAAATACATTCAGGAACAAGAGTTCAACGATCAGATGTGCGACCAGTTGAGCTTCAAGGAATACGAAGATCCATTCAAGAATGTAGCTGACTTCGATGACGACGATTCGCCAGAAGTGCCTGCAGATAGTATGAGAAAGTAAAAGCGACGTCAGTGTGCGGTTGACATCGCTCATTGTGCGCCTTTAGGCGCGGCTGGTATTATGGCCCCTATGGGGCCGTTCTGCAAACCCCGCGTTTTCACGCGGGGTTATGATTGCTGCGCTACGCTTCGCAAACGCGAACTTTTGAGAATACGTCACTTTCGGCAGTGTGCAAGAAAAAACAATGAAAACTTTGGCAAAAAGAGAGAGGGCTGGACGGTGTCAGCCTTCTTGACAAGGAAAAACACAAGGCTCTTTATTATAATAAAGCTATAAGAACATAATAAAGGCAATTATTTGAAATTTTTGAAAAAACAGAAATCATTTTGATGATATGGAACGTTTTAATAGACAGGAAGGGGGTGAACCGTATCCAGACAGAATTATTGCTGCGGAAAGCGCAGAGCGGAGATACAGGTGCGCTGGACACTCTGATTGCAACGTACTATCCACAAATTCTGAACTATTGCCGTTGGCATACAGCGGACGAGCAGCAGGCGCAGGATGCAGCACAGGAAACCTTTTTGAAAGCGGTGCGCTGGCTGGATTCCTGTGGTGGATTTCAGGGGGCATTCCGTCCCTTTCTGTACAAAATCGCAAAAAACATTTGCATCGATCTGAACCGTACTATGGAGCGGACGGAGGTATCGCTGGAGAGCTTGCCGGGCGAACCCGCCTATCAGGAAAGCGGCTTTGCTGCGGCAGAGGAGAAAGCAAACCTGCGAGCGCTGACGGCCCAGCTGGAGCCGGAACAGCGGGAACTGGTATTGCTGCGGTTCGCACAACAGCTTAAATTGCGGGAGATCGCGCAGATTACAGGTCTGCCCCTGCGCACAGTGCAGTCCCGCCTGCGTGCCGCATTGAAAACCTTGAAAATGCAATTGGAAAAGGAGGACTGGAGATGAATCGAGCCTTTGAAAAAGAACTGTCCAGAGCACTGGCGGCAGAGCTTGACACAGCCGCGCCGAAAACGCTGCTGCGCCGCTGCCGGGCGGAACATATCGTAAAACAACGGAGTGGTTGGCGCGATTTGCTGCACTGCCAGTTCAAATTGCTGGGCTGGAAGGTCTGGGCGCTGGAAGCAATGGCGGCACTGGCGTTGTACAGTGTGGGTCGGGAACTTGCCCTGTGGGAGAAAGCATGGACAGTACGCAATGCACTGTTTGGTCTGAGCACGCTCGCCATGCTGACAGCCCTGCTCGGTCTGCCGTTTTTATACCGGGCAAGTCAATATAAGATGCTTGAACTGGAACGTGCCACATATGCAGGAATCGGTCGTCCACTGGTGATGCGGTTTTTGCTGCTGCTGGCGGGGGAAACGATCCTGCTGGGAGTGCTGGTACTCAATGTGCGGGCAGCCGTGCCATGGAGCATCGGGCAACTGCTGGCGGTGTTGACCGTGCCATTTCTGACTGCAAACAATGAGCTGCTTCTGCTGCTGCGCTGGGTGCGCCCGGAATGGATGATGACCGGGGCTGTACCACTGTTTGCAGGGCAGCTGTGTTTGCTGCGGTTCGTGAAATTATCGGAACTGCCGAAAGGTCTGCCGCTGGCGGCGGGCGTGCTGGTGCTCTGCATGGTGTTGCAGTGCATCCGGCTTGCCGCCCGGTCAGAATATATTGCAGAAGCTTGAAAGGAACAAGTCATGGAACTGAAAATTCAGAATATTACAAAGCGATACCGGGATAAAACGGCGGTGGATGATGTGTCCATCACTCTCACGCCGGGTGTGTGGGGGCTGCTGGGGGCGAATGGTGCGGGCAAAACAACCTTAATGCGGATGCTGGCGGGCATTCTGCGGCCCAGCAGTGGCCGGATTTTGTGCGATGGGGTGGAGGTTGGAACGCTTGGTGCGGCCTACCGGGAAAAGCTGGGGTATCTGCCGCAGGAATTCGGGTTTTACCCGGAATTCACGGTGCAGGACTATCTGGAATATATGGCGGCGCTCAAGGGTCTGCCGCGCACAGAGGCTGCCCGGCAGATCGACGCACTGCTGGAGCGGGTAAGCCTCACTGAGGTGCGCCGCAAAAAGATCATAAAGCTTTCCGGCGGTATGAAGCGCCGGGTAGGCATCGCACAGGCACTGCTCAACGACCCGGAAATTTTAATTCTAGATGAGCCCACGGCAGGGCTGGACCCCGGAGAACGGGTGCGCTTCCGCAATCTGCTGTCGGAGTTTGCGCAGGAACGGATCGTTCTTATTTCAACGCATATCGTTTCGGATGTGGAATACATTGCGGCCGAAAATGCCGTGATGAAGGCTGGCAAAATCATTGCACAGGACACCACCGAAGGGCTGGTAAAGCAGATCGAAGCCAAGGTCTGGCAGGGGAACATCCCGATGGAACAGCTTGCCCGGTGGGAATACCGGCTGCGGGTAGTGAACCTGCGCAACGAGCCGGACGGAACGGTAACATTGCGGTATCTGGCGGATGCACCGCAGCTGCCGGACAGCGTCCCGGCACAGCCCCGGCTGGAAGATCTGTATCTGTGGCTGTTCCCGGAGGAAATGGAGGAAGCAAAATGAACCTGTATCGTTTGGAATTGAAACGTGTGTGCAAAACCCGTATGACAGCTATTCTGCTGGCCATTGCGCTGGTGCTGGCTGTGGTCATGGCATATCTGCCGGTGACCTTTATCGGCTGGACGGAACTGGATGCCAGCGGAAACGAAGTGCGTTACACGGGTCTGAAAGCAATCCGGAAACGGCAGGAGCAGCAGGTATCCGGTACCATCACGCCGGATGTCATGCAGGAAGCACTGGAAGCCTATCAGCGGGTGTACCGGCAGTATGATGCAAGCTCCATCAACGATATCCCGGTCGAGGTATTTTATAAAGAACTTGCCCGGTATCAGCCTCTTGTGAACAACGCAAAGGAAGCCTTTGCCGACTCGAAAACCGGCATGGCACCGGGCGTGATGGGGCTGACCGCAGAGGATATGCAAAACTTTTACAGCCAGCTCCCCAAACGGCTGGAATCGGTGATCTGGCTGGAACAAAGCGGAAAGCCCGGCTATGAGCAAGCGCAGGCCATTGTAAAGAAAAAGTTCGATGCTGTACAAAAACCGTTCACCTATTCATTTGGGGTCAGTTCAGACGCAATGGATTACCAGACCCTGTTGAACTTGCTGCTCACCCTGCTGTGCGCAGTGATTGCAGCCCCGGTGTTTGCATCGGATGCACAGACCGGAGCGCAGGACATCCAACTGTGCACAAAAAACGGCGGTCTGCGGCTAGCAGCGGCAAAGCTGGCGGCGGCGTTCAGTATCACAGGGGCGGCGTATCTGCTCTGCGGCGTGGTGTGGATTCTGGTCACGAATGCTCTGTTTGGTTGGGAAAGTACCCAAACTTCCGTGCAATGGCTGTTTTCTGTGACCAGCCTGCTGCCGTATACCGTTGGCCAGATGGAGTGGGTCATGCTGGTGGCAAACTTTCTGATCTTCTTTGCGGAGGTGGCCTTTGTGCTGATGGCATCCGTATGGGCCAAGAACAACCTGACCGCTTTGTCTGTGGCGCTGATCAGTGTGGTGGCACCGCTGGTCGTTTATATGGTCGTGCCGGGCTCCTTTGGAGAATGGCTGTCCACCCTGCTTCCGGCAGGAGGCATTGGGCTTTCCAACGCATTGCTGTATAAAATGATCAGTTTTGATTTTCTCTATGCAGGCGGGCATGCCTTCTTTCAGGCAGATGTACTGCTGGCATCGGCACCGGTCAAGATCGTTCTGCTCGTTGGACTGGCAGCATGGGGGTATCTGCGAAAGACCAAGGTGGCTTAAAATGAATGCTGGACATTACCGCTTTTTTTGAGCTGGTGATGTCCGGCATTTTTTAGTGTTGGCTGATCAATTTTAATGGAATCTTTATATTTCCACAATTTTCTTTACGGCTCTTTTATTTATTCCATGCTAATCTTTATGCACACGGATAGGTAAAGGAGCTTTTATGATTCAATATCCTCGTTACAGGCAGCACCGTTTTTCTTCTTTTCAGGTCATTATTGCAGGTTTTGCGGCAGTTGATCTGGTGGGCGCGTTGCTTCTGATGCTTCCGATTGCTGCACAGCAACGGTGCGTCACACCGTTCCATGAGGCGCTGTTTACTTCCACCTCCGCCCTTTGTGTGACCGGGCTTGTGGTTCAGGATACCGGCAGCTACTGGTCGGCTTTTGGGCAGAGCGTGATCCTTCTTCTGATCCAGATCGGAGGATTGGGCGTCATTACGGTGGGTGCTGCCTTTGCGCTGCTTTCCGGGCGAAAGATCTCCCTCAAGCAGCGCAGCACGATGCAGGAAGCTACGGCTGCCCCGCAGATGGGCGGCATCGTGCGGCTGACAGGCTTTATTCTGCGGATCACCGCCCTGTTTGAATTGGGCGGTGCTGCACTGCTGCTGCCGACGTTCTGCGCCGATTATGGTTTGCGCGGGATCTGGTACGCGCTGTTTCATTCCATTTCGGCGTTCTGCAATGCCGGCTTTGACCTGCTGGGAACAGAGGGGGCAAAATTTGTTTCGCTGACACGGTATGCAGGTGACCCATTGCTTACCACAGTGATCGCAGCGCTGATCGTCTTTGGCGGCCTTGGCTTTCTGACATGGGAGGACATTTGTACATATCGCCTTGATTTTCACCGTTACCGGATGCAGAGCAAGGTGATCCTTGTCACAACGGCATTTCTTCTGGTACTGCCGACGCTGTACTTTTATTGTTTCGAGTTCACGGCAGGCTCTGCCCGACAGCGCATTTTATTGTCGATGTTCCAATCCGTTACACCCCGTACTGCCGGTTTTAACACCGCCGATCTTGCTGCGATGGGCAGCACTTCACAGGCATTGATGGTGGTTCTGATGCTGTTGGGCGGTTCGCCCGGCTCTACGGCAGGCGGCATGAAAACCACAACATTTGCCGTTCTGCTGGCCAATATGTGGGCGACCTTCCGCCGCAGAGAAGATGCCGAATTTTTCGGGCGGCGCATAGATGGTTCCGCGGTCAAGAATGCTGCTACGATTGCAGGGATGTATTTGACGCTGTTCTTCCTCGGAGCCTTTGTCATTGCTGCGGCCGAGCAGCTGCCGATGTCGGTCTGTCTGTATGAGACCGCATCGGCTGTGGCAACGGTAGGTCTGACATTGGGCATCACGCCGCAATTGGGCATCCTTTCGCAGGGGGTGCTGATCGCACTGATGTTTTTGGGACGTGTTGGTGGATTGACGTTGATCTATGCGGCATTTGGCAGCAGCCCTGCCCACTCTCGTCTGCCGCAGGAGAAGATCGCAATCGGATAAAGGAGGCAACTATGAAATCGATTCTTTTGATTGGGCTTGGCCGTTTTGGCCGCCATATTGCGCAGGAACTGAATGAGCTGGGTCATCAGGTCATGGCAATCGACAGCAATGAAGACCGTGTGAACGCCGTGCTTTCCTATGTGACGAATGCACAGATCGGTGACAGCACCAGCGAATACTTTCTGCGCTCCCTTGGTGTCGGCAATTTTGATGTGTGTATCGTAACCATCGGCGGCAATTTTCAGAGTTCGTTGGAAACAACATCACTGCTCAAGGAACTGGGCGCAAAGCTAGTAGTCTCGCGCGCAGAGCGGGATGTACAAGCCAAGTTTCTGCTGCGCAACGGTGCGGATGAAGTGGTCTACCCGGAAAAGCAGCTGGCAAAGTGGGCAGCGATCCGATACAGCTCCGAACACATTCTCGATTATATCGAGCTGCAGGACGACCACGCCATCATGGAAGTGACCATTCCGCCGGAATGGATGGATCGCACGATCGGCGAGATCAATATCCGAAAAAAGTATAACATCAATATTCTTGCGCTGAAAAAAGACGGAAAGCTCGATATGAACATTACGCCGGATACGCAGCTGTGCCGGGATGAAAGCATACTGGTTTTGGGGAAATACGCATTGATCCAAAAGTGTTTCCGGCTCTAAAAAGATAGGACGGATCATATGGATGTCGTTTTGTTGTTGATGGTTCTTGGAGTCATGTTGAGTGGCTTTTGGGCAGCAGATGCGCTGGATCACATGCGGAAGGAGATCCTTCGACAGGAAGGAAAAAGACGTGGCTGGTGGTCGTGACCATCAAATTGTGCTATACTGTGGGCAAGGCAGGTGATCTTTATGAATCAGAACGACCCACCCACTGAACATATTCTGGCGTGTCTGTCGTCCTCTCCCTCCAATGCAAAGATTGTGCGGACGGCAGCAACGATGGCAAAGGCGTTCGGCGGGACCTTTACAGCTCTGTATGTCCGGACTCCGGATTCGGATCAGATGGGAAAAGAAGACTGTCGGCGTTTGCAGCAGCACATTCGTATGGCAGAGCAGGCAGGTGCCGACATTTCTACGATCTACGGGGATGACATTCCGCAGCAGATCGCAGAGTTTGCCCGCATCTCCGGCATTACAAAAATCGTGCTGGGGCGCTCCAGCGTACATCGCCGCCATTTCTGGAGTGGACCGTCACTGACTGAAAAATTGACGATGACTGCGCCTAATCTGGATATTTATATCATCCCGGATGCTTCTGCAGAGAACGGCTACGGCTCAGGACGGAAGCTGTTCATCCGTCCGTTTCTGCCTTCTGTCCGCGATTTACTGATCACCGCAGGCATTTTGAGCTGCATCACGCTCATCGGCTTTCTTTTTTTACAATTGGACTTTGCGCGCTATAACATTATTACGTTCTATATGCTGGGGGTGCTGTTCACCGCATTGTGTACCAACGGTTACACCTGCGGTGTGCTGGGCTCCATTGCCAGTGTTGCGCTATACAATTTTTTCTTGACGGAACCGCGCCTGACATTCCATGCGTATGATCCCGGTTATCAGGTTACATTTGCCCTGATGCTGACCTCTGCAATCATTACCTGCACCCTGACAACACGGTTGAAGGATCATGCAAAAATGTCTGCGCAGGCAGCGTTCCGTACAAAAATACTGTTTGATACAAATCAGCTTTTACAGAGAGCAAAAAGCGAGGAAGAAATCCTCTCTCAGACAGCGTCTCAGTTGATGAAGCTGCTGAACCGGAGCCTGATCGTCTACCCGGAACAAAACGGAGATCTTGGTTCAGAACAGGTTTTTGGGGTTGACGGGAAAGCGGTGCAAAACATCTTTTCTGCACCGGAAGAACGTGATGCAGCAAATTGGACATTTGCAAACAAAAAGCGTTCCGGTGCAGGCACGGATAGCTGCCCGGACGCAAAGGGACTTTATCTTGCACTTCGGACCGGGGGCGGTGTGTTTGGAGTGGTTGGGATCGATCTGTCCGAAAAACCGCTGGATGCCTTTGAAAACAGCGTGCTGCTTTCCATTCTGGGTGAAGGCGCGCTGGCAATCGAAAACCGCAGAAATGCACTGGAAAAAGAGCAAGCTGCATTGCAGGCAAGGAATGAAGAGCTGCGGGCAAACCTGCTGCGCACGATCTCCCATGATCTGCGCACCCCGCTGACCTCCATTTCCGGCAATGCCAGCAATCTGCTTTCCAACGGAGAAACGCTGGATACAGAGACCCGGAACAAGATCTGCACCGATATTTTTGACGATGCACAATGGCTGATCGGTCTGGTGGAAAATCTGCTTTCCATCACCCGCATTGAGGATGGTCGGATGAATCTGCAGATCTCGCCGCAGCTGATGGATGAGATGATCGAAGAAGCACTGCACCATGTCAACCGGAAAAGCTGCGAACACACCATCACAACACAGTATGGGGACGAGATCCTCCTGGTCAATGTGGATGCACGGCTGATCATGCAGGTCGTTGTCAATCTTGTGGATAATGCCATCAAATACACCCCCGTGGGCTCGGTCATTCAGATTTCGGCTTACCGGAAAGACCATCAGGTCGTAGTGGAAGTTGCAGATAACGGTCCCGGCATTCCGGATCGCGCAAAAGCACAAGTGTTCGAGATGTTTTATACCGGGCAGAGCCGCATCGCAGACAGCCACCGCAGCCTTGGACTGGGCTTGCCCCTCTGCCGTGCGATCCTGACGGCTCACGGCGGAACATTGACCCTGCGTGACAACATTCCCAATGGCAGTGTCTTTTCCTTTGCATTGCCGCAAAGCGAGGTGAATATTCATGAATAAGCCGACCATTCTGGTCGTAGAGGATGATGTTCCTGTACGGTGTCTGATCACAACGACCCTGAAGACTCACGGCTATAAATATCTGACTGCTTCCAATGGGGAAACGGCGATCATGATGACGACCAGCCACAATCCGGACATCATGCTGCTGGATCTTGGACTGCCCGATATAGACGGCATCGAGGTCATCCGCAGCGTCCGCACATGGTCGAACCTGCCCATCATCGTCCTGAGTGCCCGGAGCGAAGATTCTGATAAGATCGAAGCACTGGACAACGGCGCAGACGATTATCTGACAAAGCCGTTTTCCGTGGATGAGCTGCTGGCAAGACTGCGTGTAACGCAGCGCCGATTGAATCTGCTGGCTTCTGACGGCATAAATAGCCCGGTTTTTGTCAATGGTCCTTTAAAGATCGACTTCTCGGCAGGCTGCGTTTGGTTGAGCGAAAATGAATTGCATTTGACCCCCATCGAGTACAAACTGCTGTGTGTGCTGGCGCATAATGTGGGCAAAGTGCTGACGCATACCTCCCTCACGCAGAAAGTATGGGGCAGTACGCAGGAAAATGACATTGCTTCCTTGCGAGTTTACATGGCATCCCTGCGCAAAAAATTGGAACGATGCCCGGATGCGCCGCATCTGATCCAGACCCATGTTGGTGTAGGATACCGGATGCTGCGCGTGGAAAATGATGAAGCATAGTAAAAAAACAGGGAGCGCCCCCGAATGAACACGACCACATCTTGTAGAGGAGTTCAAACCAATCCACAAGAACAGGTGAGCATGACCAAAATGGTCCTCCATATCAAGCTTCTGCTAACAATGTTAATGCGTCCTAACATTGCTAAAAACCATTGAAAAAGTCCGAAAGCGTGCTACAATACAGAGATAAAGAGCCTGCCCCCGCTCAAGGGGATGGGCGCTCAGATAGGAAACATAGAAATGAGGGATAAATATGTTTGATACAAAAAAGCTTGCACTGTTTTTGGGTGGTGTAGTGTTCGGCTCTGCCGGCTTCAAGGTGCTGTCCAGCAAGGATGCCAAAAAGGTCTACACCCAGACCACCGCTGCGGTGCTGCGGATGAAGGACTGCACCATGCAGACTGTGAACAAGGTGCAGGAAGAGGCCGGTGACATCCTTGCCGATGCAAAGGCCATCAACGAGAGCCGCGCCGCCGAGGCTGCACAGGAGGTTATCGAGGATACGGCTGAACAGCCCGCAGAGCAGACTGCACAGTGATACAACGCAGCGGAGCCGCCCTTGGGCGGCTCTTTTTTACGCAGAGGGGTAAGAAAAGCAATGAAATGTACGATCTTACATGAAGGTAAGGGACGGATGCGGGTGCACGTCTGCGCCGTGCAGATGACCCTGCACCGGGCAGATGTGCTGGAAGCCTACCTGAACGGGCAGGACAACATTCAAAAAGCCACCGTCTACGAGCGCACCGGAGATGTGGTGCTGACCTACCGGGGCAGCCGGAAAGACGCTGCCGCCCTGCTGGCAGCCTACCGCTTTGACAACGAAGAGTTAGAGGTGCTGGTCACCTCCCACGACAGCCGGAAGATCAATCAGGAATATCAGGAGAAGATGGTCAACCTTGTGGCGGGCCGGGTGTTCCGCAAAGTGTTCCTGCCCGCGCCCATTGCGGCGGCATATACGGTGTGGCGCTCCATCGCCTTTGTCTGGAAAGGCATCCGCTGTCTGCTGCACCGCAAGCTGGAGGTAGAGGTGCTGGATGCGCTCAGCATCACCGCCTCCCTCCTGCGGGGGGATTACAGCACCGCAGGGTCGGTGATGTTCCTGCTGACGGTGGGCAGCCTGCTGGAGGAGTGGACGCGGAAAAAGAGCTTGGATGACCTGGCTCGCAGCATGGCGCTGAACGTGGATAAGGTCTGGGTGCGCACCCCGCAGGGCGAGGTGTTGGTGCCGTTGACCCGTGTCCACGCCGGGGACGAAGTGGTGGTGCGCTCCGGCAATATGATCCCGCTGGACGGCATGGTGCTGGAAGGCGAAGCCATGGTGAACCAAGCTGCCCTGACCGGAGAATCCATGCCGGTGCGCAAGACCACCGGTGCCACCGTCTACGCCGGAACAGTGGTGGAAGAGGGCGAATGCGTCCTTGTGGCCAAGGCAGAGGGCGGTGCCAACCGCTACGATAAGATCGTGGCGATGATCGAGGAATCGGAAAAGCTCAAGTCCGGCACCGAAAACCGGGCTTTGCAGCTGGCCGACCGTCTGGTGCCGTGGTGCCTTGCCGGTACGGTGGCTACCTATGCCTTTACCCGCAACGTCACCCGGGCCATCTCCATCTTGATGGTGGACTTCTCCTGTGCGCTGAAGCTTTCCATGCCGCTGGCGGTGCTCTCTGCCATGCGGGAGTGCGGGGAATATCACATCACCGTAAAGGGCGGCAAGTATCTGGAAGCGTTGGCAAAGGCGGACACCATCGTGTTCGATAAGACCGGCACCCTCACCCGTGCCACCCCACAGGTGGTGCAGGTGGTGCCTTTCTCCGGCTGCGGGGAGCAGGAGGTATTGCAGCTTGCCGCCTGTCTGGAAGAGCATTTCCCCCATTCCATGGCAAACGCCGTCGTCCGTGCTGCCAAGGAGCGGGGAATTTCTCACGAAGAGATGCACTCCGAGGTGGAGTACATCGTGGCCCATGGCATTGCCAGCCGGGTAGGGGGCAAGCGGGTGGTCATCGGCAGCGCCCACTTCATTTTTGAGGACGAGGGCTGCACCATCCCGGCAGGGGAACAGGCAAGGTTTGATGGGTTGGACCCGCAGTATTCCCACCTGTATCTGGCCGCATCCGGGGTGCTGGTGGGAGTCATCTGTATTGCAGACCCCCTGCGCCCGGAGGCGGCACAGGTGCTGCGCCAGCTCCAAAAGCTGGGCATCACTCAGACCGTCATGATGACCGGCGACAGTGACCGCACTGCCCGCGCCATTGCGGCGCAGGTGGGGGTAGACCGCTGCTTTGCGGAGGTGCTGCCGGAGGATAAAGCCGCCTTTGTCCGCGATGCAAAAGCCGAGGGACATACAGTGGTGATGATCGGCGACGGCATCAACGATTCGCCCGCTTTGTCGGCGGCAGATATCGGCATCGCCATCCATTCCGGTGCCGCCATCGCCCGGGAGATTGCCGATGTGACCATCCGCGCGGATAGTCTGGAAGAGCTGGTGACCTTAAAAGCCATTGCCAACGCCCTGCAAAAGCGGGTGGGCAGCAATTACCGCTTTGTGCTCAGCTTCAACTCGGCCCTCATCCTTCTGGGCGCATTGGGCATCCTGCCCCCTGCCACCAGCGCCATGCTGCATAACCTTTCCACCCTTGGCATCAGCCTGCGCAGCATGACAGACCTGTTGGAGCAGAAGCCTTCCCTGTAAAAATGGTACGCCGGAGCGTCCGCAGATGCTCCGGCGTACCGAAATGATAGCTCTTCCCATAAAAAGGAAGCTGTTGCACAAATGTTGTGTGATATGTACCCCCCATACTGGACATCCAGTATGGGGGGTATATATTTAGGTGCCCACCCTCTTAGTCTGTGTGCTGTAAACAACAATGCAAAAAAATCCGACCCGATTCTACGATGCCATAGCATTGTGTGAATCAGATCGGAGAATGAAAAGTGTTTGCAGAAGGATGCGAGGGTGAGTGTGGAGTCAAGAATCTGGAATGTTTTGCGGCGGGGAGAAACGAAGGTTACACAACCAGAAAGCAGTGCATCTTCTACAAGAAACTGCTGGATGCTGGGATGACGCAAAGTAAAAACGATTACTTCCCCAGATGCCAGATGTCGCGGTTATACTCGGCAATGGTGCGGTCGGAGGAGAACATCCCGGCTTTGGCAATGTTCACCAGACACTTGCGCCGCCAGCCCATGGGGTCGCAGGCGTAATCGCTGAGAGCCTGCCCTTTGCGGACGACATAGGCGTTGAAGTCCGGCAGAGTCTGGAACCAGTCCTTGTGGATCAGCTCATTGTGCAGGCGGGTCAGGTTTTCGGCATGGCCGGCAGCCAGCATCTCCGGGCCGGTGAGGAAGCTGATGGCGCGGCGGATGTTGGCATCGCCCTCCACCCACTGAGCCGGGTCGTAGTCGCCTACGGCGTAGCGGTGGATGACCTGATCGGAGGTCTGGCCGAAGATATAAATGTTCTCTTCGCCCACCTGCTGGCTGATCTCCACATTGGCACCGTCCATAGTGCCCAGCGTCAGCGCACCGTTCAGCATGAACTTCATGTTGCCGGTGCCGGAGGCCTCCTTGGAGGCAAGGCTGATCTGCTCAGACAGGTCACAGGCAGGGATGAGCTTTTCGGCAGCGGTGACGTTGTAATTTTCCACAAATACCACCTGCAGCCACTTGGACACCTCCGGGTCTGCGGCGATGACCTTGGAGAGGGTCAGCAGGGCATGGATGATGTCCTTGGCAATGGTGTAGGCAGGAGCAGCCTTGGCACCAAAGATGCTCACCAGCGGCACGGCAGGCAGGTGCCCTGCCTTGATCTCGTAATACTGATGGATGAGGTACAGCAGGTTCAGCTGCTGACGCTTGTACTCGTGCAGCCGCTTGGACTGGATATCGAACATGGCATCGGGGTTCACGCTCACCTTCTGGGTGCGCAGCAGCCAGTCTGCCAGCGCTGCCTTGTTGGTCTTTTTCACGGCGGTCAACTCGTCCAGCACGGCTTCGTCGTCGGCGAAGGCCAGCAGCTTCTCCAACTCGGCAGCGTCCTTGCGGAAGCCGGAACCGATGTGCTTTTCCAGCGTGGCGGTCAGGCGCGGATCACATTCCAGCAGCCAGCGGCGGAAGGTGATGCCGTTGGTCTTGTTGTTGAACTTTTCCGGGTACAGCTCATAGAAGCCGTGCAGCTCGGAATTTTTCAGGATCTCGGTGTGCAGCGCTGCCACGCCGTTGGTGGAATGGGTGAAGTGGATGTCCATGTGGGCCATGTGCACCCGGTCGTCCTTGTCGATGATGGCAAGGCTCTCGTCCTCGGTGCGGGTGCGGGCCAGTGCGTCCAGCTTTTCAATGATGGGCATCAGCTGGGGCACCACTGCATCCAGATAGGCGCGGGGCCACTTTTCCAGTGCCTCGGCCAGAATGGTGTGGTTGGTGTAGGCGCAGGTCTTGGTAACGATCTCCACAGCTTCCTCAAACTCAATGCCCCGCTGCCCCAGCAGCCGGATCAGCTCCGGGATGACCATGCTGGGGTGGGTGTCGTTGATCTGGATGGCGGCGTAGTCGGCCAGATCATGGTAATTGCAGCCCCGGGCGGCGCACTCTGCCAGAATGAGCTGGGCACCGGCAGAAACCATGAGGTACTGCTGATACACCCGCAGACGGCGGCCTGCCTCATCGGAGTCGTCCGGGTAGAGGAACAGGGTCAGGTTCTTGTCGATGGCGGTCTTGTCAAAGGCAATGCCGTCATGGACGATGCTCTCGTCGATGGTATCCAGATCGAACAGATTCAGGGTGTTGGTGCGGCCCTCGTAACCGGTGACAGCCAGCTTGTACAGCCGGGCAGTGTATTCCTTGCCCGCCAGCTCCACCGGGTAGGTCACATCGGTCTTTTCAGCCCAGCTGTGGGCGGTGAGCCACGGGTCGGGCTTTTCGTTCTGCACACCATCCTCAAAGGACTGGTGGAACAGGCCAAAGTGATACCGCAGGCCCACGCCGTCGCCGGGCAGGTTCAGCGTTGCCAGCGAATCCAGGAAGCAGGCTGCCAGACGGCCCAGACCACCGTTGCCGAGAGAGGGCTCCGGCTCCACCTCCTCAATATCGGAAAGACGCTTTCCGGCAGCGGCCAGTGCATCCCGGGCTTCTTCGTACAACCCCAGATTGATGAGGTTGTTGGACAGCAGCTTGCCAATGAGAAATTCGGCGCTGATATAATACAGCTTGCGGCCGGTAACGGGCTGCACGCGGTCGGCACTCTTCTGCCGCACCAGCTCCAGCAGTGCCAGATACAGCTCCTGATCGGTGCAGTCCGCCAGCAGCTTTCCGGTGAGGCTCTGTAATGTTTCGGTAAAGCTCATAATGGATCCTCCTTTGTTTTCAGATACACCTTACGGAAAACAGGTTTGACATTCATAATGCAAGATATACCAGATAAAATAATCGAAATCTTGCCTTAAAGGAGCAAATTATGATACAATCCTATCATCTGGAGGTGAGATGATGCATAATCAGGCTTCTTTGCAGGAAACCAAGCAGCACGGGGCCGTGCGGTTCCCCTTCAATCTGTATCCCTGCACCATTCCTGGAGATTTCCCGCAGGTGGCACTGCACTGGCAGGAGAGCATGGAACTGGTCTTTGTCAAGCGGGGCGCGGGGCTGGTGCAGGTGGGCATTGCGTCCTGCCCGGCCTACCAGGGGGATATCTTTATTTTTACGCCCGGCACCCTTCACGCCCTGCGGCAGGCAGAGGGGCAGCACATGGAATACGAGAACATCATCTTTGAGCTGGAGCTTCTGGGCGGTGCGGAGGACCTTTGCGCCGAAAAATACCTGCTTCCGCTCCAGAGCGGGCGGCTGCTGCTGCCTGCGCGGCTGACTCCCAACGACCTGTGTTATCTCCAGGCCGCCGCCTGCCTGCGGGAGGTGGAGGAAGCCAGCCGTGCCAAGCTTCCCGGCTATGAGCTGCTGGTCAAAGGAGCACTGCTGCGCTTTCTCTCCCTGCTCATTGCGCAGGGGAAACAGCAGCTCCCCGCGGAAACTGCCGATACCCGGCGGCTGAAAGCCGTTCTGCAATGGATCTCTGTCCATTATGCCGAGGGGCTTCGGGTCGCCGATGCCGCCGGGGTCTGCTCCTTCAGTTCCAGCCACTTCATGCGCTGGTTCCGGCAGATGACAGGGCAGAGCTTTGTTGCCTTTCTGAACGAATACCGGCTGAATGCCGCCGCCGAAGCGCTGCATGTTACGGACGAGACGGTGCTGACGATCGCTTCCCGGTGCGGGTTTGAAAACCTCTCCTATTTTAACCGGGCATTCAAGGCGCATTTTGGCATGACCCCGCGGGAGTACCGGAAAAAATAAACAAAATGAGGCCGTTCCGCTTCTCTGAGAAAGAGAGGGAACGACCTCATTGTTTTGATCAGACTTCCGGCGGGCAGCAGCTCTCCCGGGGGATGATGCCATGCTTCAGCAGGGACATCTGGTAGCCGCGCCTGCGCTCTGCCGAAAACAGCATGGCGTTGCTGACACCAAAATAGGCAATGCGGCGGTGGCCCATTTCATAGAGGTAATCGGTGGCTTCCTCACCGGCAAGGGCGTTGCCGTAGGAACCCAGATAACTGGCGTTTGCAATAAAGATCTGGTCCACGATGTTGTACAGGTTTGTGTTATAATAGAAAAGAACGAAAACACGCTGGAAAGTCTGTTTTGCACAGTCTGTTCCACTTGGATGGAAGAGGAGCAATATGGCAAAGTATCAAGCAGGAACGCTCGTGGTTTATGGGAACCTCGGGGTACATGTGATTGAAACTGTCGGGCCGCAAAGCTTTTGCGTCCGGCAGATTTACCACTGGTTAAAATGTACCCGGTCATCCTCATAGCGGCTCTTACGCGGGGCAGTAAGGTCTGCTTCCGGGTAGCCGAGGGCGATGATGGAGTGGGGCACAATGGTCTCCGGCAGACCGAAGAGCTTTTGCTGGGCCTCCACCCGGTCCATCTGGGGCCAGGTGCCCAGCCAGACTGCGCCAAGCCCCAGCTCCTGTGCGGCGAGGCAGATGTTCTGGGCGGCAATGGCTCCGTCAATGACCCAGTAGTCCTTTGCAAAGCGGAACGCACGGTCAAGGTCGCCGCAGACGAGGATGCCTGCGGCGGCTTTCCGCAGCGGCTCGGCAGGGCGGCCGTTGGCATCGGCCATCTGCGCCAGCTTTTCCGGGTCGGTCACCACCACGAAAGACCAGTCCCGTGCATTGACGCAGCTGGGACCGCTCATGGCTGCTTCCAGCAGTTGGTGCAGTGTTTCGCTTTTGATGGGCTTGTCGGTGAATTCCCGGCAGCTGCGCCGGGTGAGAATGGCATCCAGAGTGTTCATAAATCAGTGCCTCCTGTTTTGATTTGCCCCAGTATAGCACAGTGATTATTCCTCGGCTTCTGCCTTTGCAGTTTCAAGGAAGGCCCGGATCTTGTCCACCTGGATCTGTGCCACGGCCCGGCCGGTCTCGTAGACGCGGCGCAGCTGGTCGGGGTCACGCTCCATGGCACCGATCTCCAGCGGGATGGGCGGGCGGATGACATAATCCTTGCCGGACTGCTCCAGCATGGAGATGTAGCTCAGGGTTTCGTTGTAGCGCTCGTGGCGGTCAGCCACAGCCTCCACAAAGGCAGGATAGCGCAGATACCGTGCCCGGATGGCGGGGAGCATGGGGTTCTTCTTTTTCACAAACCCCTTGGGCTGGGTCAGGATGATGAGGTTCCGCTTGTAGCCGATGGATTCAAAGAAGCGGATGGGGATGGAATCGGCAACGCCGCCGTCCAGCAGGCCGTAATGGCCGATCTTGACGATCTTTGCGGCCAGCGGCATGGATGCCGAGGCTTCCATCCAGCGCACATCCTCCGCATCGCCGGTGCGGCACTTATGATAGATGGGGTCGCCGGTGCGGACATCGGTGCAGACCACAAAGTAATCCATGGGGGATTCCCGGAAAGCCTTGTCATCGAACGGGTCGAGCTTTTCGGGCACCTCGTGGTAGCAGAAATCCTCGCTGTACAGGTTGCCGGTGCGCAGCAGGTTGCGGAAGCTGGCATAGCGTTTGTCGTTGCAGTAGGTGGTGTTGTAGCGGATGGTCCGCCCGATCTGGTGTGATTTGTAGTTGCAGCCGAACACTGCTCCCGCCGAAACACCTACCATGCCGTCTACCGTGATGCCCTGCTCCATCAGAACATCCAGAACACCGGCAGTGAACATGCCCCGCATGGCACCGCCTTCCAGGATCAATCCGGTCTTCATACGCGTGATACTCCTTCTCCTCACAATGCATCCCGCCCGAACAGGCGGCAGGATGCAGAAAACGGGCACCTTTCCCTGTGCCCGGAGCGCCCCGGAAATCCACCCGGAGCCGTTGCTTCCAGTATACTCAAATTTTGCTGAAAAACAAGAGAGAAAATGCCAAAAGACCTTGAAAACAGGGGGGCAAATCCGGTATACTAGGTAAAATCAAAATGCAGTACCAAAGCTTGGAGGAAGAGACGGATATGAAACTGCTGGAAGAACGCATTCAGAGAGACGGGATCGTGCGCGAGGGCAATGTGCTGAAGGTGGACAGCTTCATCAACCACCAGATGGACATTCCCCTGTTCCGCGAGATGGCAAAGGAGTGGAAGCGCCTGTTTGCAGGCAAGCCCATCAACAAGGTGCTGACCATTGAGGCCAGCGGCATCGGCATTGCCGCCGTGGTTGCCAGCGAGTTCAATGTTCCTGTGGTGTTTGCCAAAAAGTCCATGAGCATCAACCTGGATTACGACAACTATGAGACCAAGATCCAGTCCTTCACCCACAAGAAGATCTACAATGTCATCGTCTCCAAAAAGTTCCTCACCGCAGAGGACCATGTCCTGATCATCGATGACTTCCTGGCAAATGGCTGTGCCCTGATGGGCCTGCTGGATCTGGCCAAGGAGGCCGGAGCCACGGTCGAGGGCATTGGCATTGCCGTGGAAAAGGGCTTCCAGCAGGGCGGCGAGCTCATCCGCAGCAAGGGCATCCAGCTGGAGAGCCTTGCCATTGTGGAATCCATGAACAGCGAGACCGGCGAGATCAAGTTCCGCGAGCAGCCGCACCAGAACTGAAAACAAGCACTTCAAGACCGCTTCGGCGGTCTTTTTTGCTGCCCGTTTTCAGGCCCCGTCAAAACTGTCGCCGTCAGCGGGGAGGTCGGCGGCGGTCTCTGCTGTGGAGGCAGCCGGGGCTTCCGTGGTGCGGGGCACGCCCCTGTACACCAGCGTCTGCTCCAGCACTTCGGCACAGACGGGGGCCGACAGGCTGCCGCCTGCGGTCGTCCAGCTGTGGGGTTCGTCCAGGCAGACCAGGCAGAGAAACTGCGGATCGTCGATGGGAGCCACCGCCACAAAGCTGGCAATGCGGGCTTTTTCGTCGGCGCTGTCCAGCTTCTGGCTGGTGCCGCTTTTTCCGCCTACCCGGTAGCCCGGGATCTGGGCGTTCCGTCCACCGCCGTAGAGCACCACGGCCTCCATCATCTCCCGCATGGTCTGGCTGGTCTCTGCCTTGAGCACCTGCCGTTTGCAGACAGGGGAGAGCTGCTCAATGGTACTGCCGTCCGGGGCCAGGATCTCTGAGACGACGTAGGGCTGCATCAGCTTTCCCCCGTTGACCACGGCGCAGACTGCCGCCGCCATTTCCAGATACGAGATCTTGCTGCTCTGCCCAAAGGCACAGGAGGCCAGCTCCACCGGGCCCATCCGGTCGGCGGTATAGTACAGGCTCTTTTTCGGTTCGGCGGGCAGGTCGATGCCGGTGGGCTCCCGCAGGCCGAAGGCGGCAAAATAATCGCAGAAGGCCTCCCTGCCCAGTCGGGCTCCGATCTGGATGAAGCTCTGGTTGCAGGAATTTTCCAGCGCCTGGGTCACGCTCTGGGCCCCATGGCGCTTGTGGTTGGCACAGTGGAAGCGGGTGCCTGCCACCGAGATGGATTCCCCGCAGTAGAAGCTGGAATGCTTTGTGATGGCTCCGGCATCCAGCGCCGCCGCGCAGGTGATGAGCTTGAACACGCTGCCCGGCTCGTACAGGTCGCTGACGGCCTTGTTCCGCCACTGGGTCTGCTGGGCCAGCTGTAAAGCGGCCTTGCGCGCATCACCGGTCAGGGCCTCCACGGTGTTCCGGGCGGCGGTGTCGGCAATGACGCGGGGCTCATTGGGGTCGTAGGAGGGCGTGGTGGACATGGCCAGCACGGCCCCGGTGTTCACATCCATGACGATCCCCACGGCCCGCGCCGCCACATGATGCTCCTGCACAGCGTAGGACAGCGCATTTTCAAGGTAGTGCTGGATGCAGCTGTCGATGGTGAGCCGCAGGCCGTCCCCCTCGGTGGGAAAACGCTCGGTCTCGTAGCTCTGCTCCAGTGTGTAGCCCCAGGCGTTGACAGCCGTGAGCACCACGCCGTTTTCCCCGGTGAGCAGATCATCATATTTTAGCTCCAGCCCGGCCACCCCTGCGTTGTCCACATTGGTGAACCCCAGCACCGAAGCCAGAAACGCGCCCTGCGGATACCAGCGCTTGCTGTCCTGATTGATGCGGATGCCGGTGATGCTGTTTTCCTCGCAGAAGTCCCGCACAGCATCGGCTGCGGCACGGTCCACCCGGTAGCGGAGCAGGCAGTCGTTGGAGCGGCGGTCGCTGAATTTTTCCAGCAGGGCCGCTTCGTCCAGCGCTAAGATCTCCGCAAGGCCGTGGGCGGCAAGGGTGATTTTCTCTTCCGGCATCTCCCGGGGCGAGGCCCGCAGGGTCCAGCAGCTGCTGTTGGCGGCCAGCAAAAGGCCGTCGGCGCTGTAAATGCGCCCCCGGTCAGCGGGGACCACGGTATCCCGCAGCTGCTGGCCCTGTGCACGGTCGGCATAGAAGCCGTCGGTGCGCACCTGCAGGAAAAAGAGCCGTACGGCCAGCCCCAGGCAGACGGCACAGAACAGCACCGCCACGGCCCGTGCCCGGCGGCGGAATCCCCGCTCGGGCAGGGTGCGGAGAAATTTGGGCATGATGTCACCCCCTTTAACGGGCTCACCCTCTCCGTCATCGCTGACGCGATGCCACCTCTCCCGAAGGGAGAGGCCTTGGCATTCGATACAAAGTTTATGATTTTGTCAAAAGCTCCCCCTTTGGGGGAGCTGGCGCAAAGCGCCTGAGAGGGTGAGCTAGTGTACAAGATATGCACAACGTCACGATAATATCCGTATAGCCAACAGCAGCATGGCGTACAATAGTAAAACTGGGGGTGACGACATGAAACTGACTGCCTTGGCAGGCGGGCGGCACAAGGCACCGCTGCGGCCGCTGCCGGCCATGGACCTGCCGTTTCTGGTGCTGGTACTCACGCTGGTGGGGTTCGGGCTGGTGATGCTGGGCAGTGCGTCGGGGGCGGTAGCCCTTTACCGGCGGGGCGATGCCTTTGCCTACCTGCGCCCCCAGCTGCTCTACGCCGCCATAGGCATTGCGGGGCTGTGGATGGCCAGCCGGGTGGACTACCACATCTTCCACAAATTGGCCTGGCCGCTGCTGGGGGTCTCGCTGGTGCTGCTTGTGGTGGTGCTTTTTATGCCGGAATACAACGGCTGCAAACGGTGGCTGGTGCTGCCGGGGGTGGGTACCCTGCAGCCAAGCGAGATCGCAAAATTTGCGGTGGTGCTGGTGTTTTCGCACATCATCTCGCTGAACCATGACAGGATGCGCAGCTTTGCGGTGGGGGTGCTGCCCTTTGCGCTGGTGCTGGGGGTGGTGGCAGCGCTGATGCTGCTGGAGCCCCACCTTTCAGGCACTTTGCTGATCCTGGGCATCGGAGCTGTGCTGATGTTTGTGGGCGGCACAGGTCTGCGGTGGTTCGTGCTGGCGGGCGTGGGCGGGGCAGCCGCCATCGGGGCGGCAGTGGTCGTTATGCCGGACCTTGTGCCCTACGCCGCCGACCGCCTGCGCTCCTGGCAGGACCCTTTTGCCGACCCGCTGGGGGACGGCCACCAGACCATCCAGAGCCTGTATGCCATCGGCTCCGGCGGAGCCACCGGGCTGGGGCTGGGGAACAGCCGCCAGAAACACTTGTTTGTGCCCGAACCCCAGAACGACTTCATCTTCTCCATCGTCTGCGAGGAACTGGGCTTTGTGGGGGCCTGCGCCGTGGTGCTGCTGTTCGTGCTGCTGCTCTGGCGGGGCATTACCATTGCCGCCCATGCTCCCGACCGTTTTGGGGCGCTGCTGGTGGTGGGCTTTACCGTGCAGGTGGCCCTGCAGGCTGTCCTCAATGTGGCCGTGGTCACCAATACCATCCCCAACACCGGCATCAGCCTGCCCTTTTTCTCCTCCGGAGGAACGAGCCTGATGATGTTGTTGGGAGAGATGGGTATTGTCCTATCCGTATCAAGAGGTGAGACCTGACGGAATAGAAAACATAAAGTTGAATTGCCAAAGGCTCTCCCTTTGGGAGAGCTGGCGCGAAGCGCCTGAGAGGGCGAGGATGCTATAAATTACAAAACAAACTTGTCCGCCTCACACTCCGGCCCTGTTTTGCATACGGTGGGGTATCTTTTGCGGAATGGGGGCACGGACATGGAGGAACGGATCGTGGTGACAGGGGGCCGCCCGCTGAACGGAAGTGTAAAAATTCCGGCAGCGAAAAACAGCGTTCTGCCGCTTTTTGCAGCATCGCTGCTCTGCACGGGAGAGGTGCGGCTCCAGGCTGTGCCCCGCCTTGCGGACGTGGAGCACTGCATGGCGCTTTTGCGGGGTGTGGGCTGTGCCGCACGGTGGGAGGGCAGTGACGCGGTCCTCTCCGGCCCGCCTGCCAACAGCACCCTGCCGGGGCAAACGGCGGGACAAATGCGGGCCTCCATCCTGTTCTGCGCGCCGCTGCTGGCAAGGCTGGGCCGCGCCGAGACCAGCCTGCCCGGCGGGTGCCGCATCGGGGCCCGGCCCATCGACCTGCATCTGGCAGGGCTGGCAAAAATGGGGGCGGTGGAGCTGGAAGCGGGGGAAGGGCGGCTGGTGCTGACGGCTCCCTCCGGCCTGCACGGGGCCGAGATCACCCTGCGTTTCCCCAGCGTAGGGGCCACCGAGACACTTCTGCTGGCCGCTGCCTGTGCCAAGGGCAGGACCATCCTGCGGGGAGCGGCCCGGGAACCGGAGATCGCCGACCTTGCCGCTTTTCTGAACCGGTGCGGCGGCTGCATCGAGGGGGCAGGCAGCTCCACGATCCGCATCGAAGGGCGGCGGGGGCTTTCCGGGTGCTGTTTTTCGCCCCTGCCCGACCGTATTTTTGCTTCCACGCTGGCCTGCGGCTGTGCGGCGGCGGGCGGCCGGGTGGAACTGACCGGCTGCGCCCCTGCGCTCTATGCGCCGGTGCTGGAAATTCTGGGACAAATGGGATGCCGGGTGGAACCGGCGGGGGATACGGTGCGAATTTCCCGTTTTGGGCGGCTGCACGGGGCAGGCCGGGTGTTCACCGGAGCCTATCCGGCCCTTGCCACCGATGCTGCCCCGCTGCTGGCGGCGGCAATGCTCTGTGCCGACAGCGAGAGCAGCATCGAGGACGTGATCTTTGAGCGCCGGTTCGGCTGTGCCGAGGGTTTTTGCCGCCTGGGCGCACAGGCCGAAACGGCGGGCAGGGTGCTGACCATTGCGCCGGGCGGCCATTTGTGCGGCACGGAGGTGGAGGCCCCCGACCTGCGGGGCGGGGCGGCACTGGTGCTGGCGGGGCTTGCGGCCCGGGGAACCACGGTCATCACCCACCCGGCGCATATCGACCGGGGCTATGCCGGATTTACAGAGATTTTGGCCGGTTTGGGGGCGCAAATTCGGCGGGAATCGGCCACGGGAAACGGGTCGGCGAAAAAAACCTCTGTAAAAAAACAAATTTGTCTTGCAATCGGGGCAAAAAGATGATACGATACAGTTATATAAGTATAGTATCGAACTCTTCTTGTGCGAAAAGCGCAGGTTTACGATAACATATCCGATGGAGGACAAAAGTTATGGCACTCATGCTCGACGAAGAAATGGATGAAAATGTTACGACGATCAAGGTCATTGGCGTGGGCGGCGGCGGCGGCAACGCAGTCAACCGCATGGTCAGCGACGGTCTGCAGGGCGTAGAATTTATTGCAATGAACACCGACCAGCAGGCGCTGGCCAAGAACCATGCTGCCACCAAGGTGCAGCTGGGCTCCAAGCTCACCAAGGGCCGCGGCGCGGGCGCTGATCCCGAGATCGGCCAGCGTGCTGCCGAGGAAAGCAAGGACGAGATCGCAAATGCCCTGAAGGGCTCCCAGATGGTCTTTATCACCGCCGGTATGGGCGGCGGCACCGGCACGGGTGCGGCTCCTGTTGTGGCTGAGGTGGCACACGATCTGGGCATCCTGACCGTGGGCATCGTCACCAAGCCCTTCTCCTTTGAGGGCAAGCGCAAGATGGGCCTGGCAGAGCAGGGCATTGCAAACCTGCTCATGCACGTTGACAGCCTGATCGTTATCCCGAATGAGCGCCTGAAGATGATCAGCCAGGAAAAGATCACCCTGATGAACGCCTTCCAGGCTGCCGATAATGTGCTGCGTCAGGGCGTGGAATCCATCTCTGCTCTGATCAATGTGCCCGCCTTCATCAACCTGGACTTCGCAGACGTGCGCTCCATTATGAAGGATGCCGGTTACGCCCACATGGGCGTGGGCAGCGCCAAGGGCGCAGGCAAGGCAGAGAACGCCGCCAAGGCTGCGATCTCCTCTCCGCTGCTGGAAACCAGCATTGCCGGCGCACACGGCGTGATCATCAACATCACCTCCAGCCCCGATATCGGCCTGGAGGATGTCGAGACCGCTGCCGGCCTCATCACCCAGAGCGCTCACCCCGATGCAAACATCATCTGGGGTACTGCGTTCGATGAGAACCTGTCCGATGAGATGCGCGTTACCGTTGTGGCCACCGGCTTTGACAACAAGGCCGCCGATGGCCTGCGCAGCAGCCTGAACAACGCCGCCGGTGCCGGTGCTTCCACCCCCAGTGCAGTGTTCAGCTCTGATGTATCCGGCGCGGGTGCCGCAAAGCAGCAGCCTGCTGCCGCCGCAAACAGCGCTGCAAAGCCGGTGGAGGAAGAGAGCAGCGACAACCGTTACTACGATGAGCTGCTGGCGATCCTGAATAAGCGCAAGTAAGTTTGTAAGTTACAGTGTGAACCGCCCGGGAGGGGGCGTGGTCTCTTGCGCGCGTGAGCGGGAGGAGCAGAGATGGTACCAAACGACATCTGGCTGCGCACCGAATGGCTGAGCTGCCGCAGGACCAGTGTGCTGCGCTGTGTGGAGCGTTATTGTGCCGCCGCTGCCCGTGAATACCGCCGTGCTCTGCGCAGGGTGCAGGAAGTGGAGGAAACGATGGCGCAGGTCGAACCGGAAACCGGGAGACGGCTCCCGAGCCAGCCCGCTCAGGCGGAGCTGTTGAACCGCCGTCTTGCCGCTGCCAATGCGGAGATCCGCCGTTACCAGACCCGGCTTTACGCCTGTGAGCGGGAGATGGTGGCACTTCGGCAGGAGAACGCCGAGCTGGAAGCTCTGTGTGAGCAGGCGCGGGCAAACAGTTTGCTGCCGCCCGTACCCCCGCAGCCCAAGGTGCTGGAACAGCCCGGCTTACCGGTGATCGTGTTCCACCCGGCGGCGGATGCCCCCAAGGCAGAGCAGCCACAGCCGGATGCTGTACCGGAGCAGAGCGCACCGGAGCAGGAGCCTGCCCCGCAGGCCGCACCGCCGGAACCAGAGGAGAAACGCTGTCCCTTTGCGCAGCCGGACTGGAAGCCCACCACGGCACTCGACCATCAGGCGGTGGATCTGGTACATCAGCTGGAAAGCTTAATGACTGTATAACAAAAAGACGATGCACAAACGCTGTGCATCGTCTTTTTTGCGTCTTGGGGATGTTACCGCACGGTGCTGGTGCGGTGCTCCATGAGGTAGGTGGCCTTCAGATCGGCAATGTGGAGCTTGACGGCAAGCGGGTATTTGTCGTAAGCCTCCGAGATGGCGAAGCAGCCGCCCTTGGCCGCATCGTCAAAGCCGCCCATGTGCCAGCGGATGGCCACTGCTTCCTCGACCTTCAGCTTCATAAACCGCTCGATCAGGAACACGCTCTTTTCGCCGTGGCCATAGGGGAACAGATCCTCCACGCTGTAGCTGGGCACCTTTTCCCACTGGCCGGTGGCATCGTTCTTCACATTGCGGGTGCCCTTTTTGTAGTAGTTGGCCTTGCACAGATCGTGCAGCAGAGCACAGATGGCATAGCTCTCCTCACTCTCGCCCTCGGTGAAAAAGCCGTCGTGGAGGGCATGGTAGACGTTCAGGCTGTGCATACACAGGCCGCCGTCACAGGCCCCGTGGAACCGGGTGGAGGCCGGAGCCGAGAAGAAATCTGTTTTGTTGTCCAGCCAGTCCAGCAGCTTTTCGCTGCCCGGGCGGGAGACATGCTGGTGCCAGATCTGCAAAAACTCCTCGCGGTAGTCCATCTTACAGCTCCAGATCTTCCAGAATGCCCTTGAGGATGGCCAGCTCTTCGCCGCTCAGGGAAATGCCCTTGCCCATGCGGGTGCCGTCCGGGGACCAATCACGGATGTCGTACTTGGGTTCGCCGTCGTTCCAGCTGATGAGATTGAGCTGGCGCTCCCAGCCGCGGGGCCGCTGAGACAGCACTGCAATGCGCTGAACCACTTCGTATTTGATTTCTGCCATGTTTCCTTACCTGCCTTTGCTTTGTTTGTTATCATAATATAAGAACGCGGCGAAGATTTCAACAGGTAATTGGAAAATAATTTGAAAATTTTGATTTTACTTGCAGGAGCCGCAAGCGATCTTCACAGAACGGCACGTTCTGCCAAGGGCTCCCCCGCTGGGGAAGCTGGCGCGCGAGGCGTGACGGAGAGGGTCAACCATAAGGCTCCTCTTCCCGCAGGCGAACCAGTTCTTTTACCGCCTCCGGGTCATCCGGTGCGGGCTGGCGGCTGTTTCGCTTCTGCTCCGTGAACAGCCCGGGGGCATACTGCGCCATTACGCCGGGTGTATTTCCTGCCAGAAATTCCTTGGCGTTTTTCTGCATACAGGCTGCCGGTGTGCCGTCCGTCATAGGGACCGCCTGGATCGGCGGCAGATCCGGTTCCGGCGGCGGCAGCTGCACCTCCGGGCTGTCCGGCTGGCTGGGCAGCGCCCCCAGCGGCGGGCTCACCCGGCTGGATGTGGGGCCGACGTGCTTTTGCTTGTGGGACATAAGAAACACCTCCGCACTTAATGTGTGCGGAGGTGTGGTCGTTTATGCGGGAAAGGGGTGAAACCCCTCAGTCAATGCTTCGCATTGCCAGCCCCCCTAGTAGTGGGGCCTCTGGCGTTGCATGGAGTTTGGTGAGTTCCCCTTTGTGCGCAGGCTGAACCGCTCTGCCAAGGCCTCCCCTACCAGGGGAGGTGGCAAAGCCGACAGGCTTTGTCGGTGGGGTTACGTCACGATCTCCACCCAGCTGCCCCCGCTCCGCTCCTTATGCACGACCACCTGCCGGTCGATGCGGTCCTTCAGGGCGGCGACATGGGAGATGATGCCCACCAGTCGGTCGCCTTCGGTCAGGCCGGAGAGCACCCGGATGGCCTGCTCCAGCGATTCCTCATCCAGCGAGCCGAAGCCCTCATCGAGGAAGAGGGTGTCCAGCCGGATGCCGCCTGCGGTGCTCTGGACTTCATCGGAAAGACCCAGGGCCAGCGCCAGCGAGGCCTTGAAGCTCTCGCCGCCGGACAGGGTCTTGACACTGCGGCGGGTGCCGTTGTAGTGGTCGATGACTCCCAGGTCAAGGCCCGACTGGCTGCGCTGGTTCTCGGCACCGATGCGCTCCAGCTCGTACTGACCCGCCGTCATCTGCATCAGGCGGGTGTTGGCGTGGACAAGGATGCGGTCGAGGTAGTTCATCTGGATGTAGGCCTCCAGCCGGATCTTCTGCTTGCTGCTCAGGGTGCCGCCCGCCGTGGAGGCCAGCGCGTTTACCCACTGCCAACGGGCATCCAGCGCGTCCCGCTGGTCGGCAAGCTTCCGGTGATCGGCCAGCGCCCTCCGGTTGGGCAGCAGCCGGGCGTTCAGGTCTTTCTCCTGTGCGGCAAGGGCTTTGCGCCGGGCCAGCAGCTCGTTCTGCTCTGCTTTGAGGGCCTCGATCTTCTGGGGCTGCGCGGTCTGCTCCGCAGCCTGCCGGGCTTCCAGTGTCTGCACCGCAGCCTGGGCGGCGGCAGCGGCCTGCTGGGCTGCCGTCACCTGCGCTTCCAGAGCGGTGCGCTGTTCTGCCTGTGCTTTGCGCTGGGCTTCCAGTTCTTTTTTGCGGCGGCAGTCGGTATGGTTTTTGGTCTGGCGCTGCTTCAGGTCAGCCTGTGCGGTGCGCAGAGCATCATTTTCCTCGGCCAGCGCAGTCTTGAGCAGGCTCACGGTCAGGGGCACCGGCCCCTCGGGCGAAGTGAACCGTTCGGGCAGGAGCGCTTCGGCATCCTTCCGCAGCTGGGCACGGCCCTCCTGCTCCCGCGTCAGCGCTTCCCGCGCGGCGGCACTGGCCTCCTGTGCGGCGCTGTCGGCCTGGGCGGCGGCCTGCTTGGCTTTGTTCACCTGCACTTCGGTGGGAGCGGTGCGGGGCAGGTGGGCTCTGGCCGGGTGGTGGGTGCTGCCGCAGACAGGGCAGGGGGCACCCTCTTCCAGCGTCTGAGCCAGCAGACCCGCCTGCGCATCCAGAAAGGCACGCTCCAGCGTGTCCCGGGTGGAATGGGCTTCGGTCTGTCTTTCCGCCGCCTGCCGGTAGGCCTCCTGCGCGGTGCGTGCGGCTGTGTTCCGGTGCTGACACTCTGTCAGGCTCCGGGCCAGCTCGTTCAGTGCGGTTTCCCGCTGGGCAAGGTGGGCCGCTTCGGCCTCCAGCTCCACCCGGCGGGTGTCGGCATCGGCCAGAGCGGCAAGCTCTGCTTCAGAGGCCGTGAGTGCCGCATCCAGCGTTTCCAGTGTTTTGCGCCGGGTGCTGGCCTTGGCGGATTCCAGCTGGGCGGTGCTACGGGCCTTGGCCAGCTCTCCGGCAACCTCCTGCCGCTGGCGCTCTGCCTGCTCTGCCGCGCCCAGCGTGGTCTGTAACGTGCTCAATTGCCTGTCCAGCGCAGCCAGCGCGTCTGCGGCCTGTGCGGCGGCGGCTTCCTGCCGGGCGGTCAGCCCCTCCAGCAGGGTGGTCACTGGGTCCGGCGGCATCTGCGCCGAAAGTGTCCCCAGTGCTTCTGCCTCCGGGTCTGCGGCATCATACGAGATGCCAGCGAGCACTGCGTCCAGCTTTGCATTCAGGGCGGCGCGTCGGGCTGTGAGGGCGGAGTTTTCCTCGGCCAGCGCCTCCTGCAGTTTCTGGTAGCGCTGGGTGCGGAACAGCTTCCGGAAAATCTTGCTCCGCTCCTCCGTGGTGGCGTTGAGCAGGCGAGTGAACTGCCCCTGCGCGATCATGGCAATCTGGGAAAACTGGTTGTAGTCCAGCCCGATGATATCAATGACGGCGGCAGTTACCTCCTTGGCCTTGGTCACAGGCGGGCGGCCGTCGGCATAGGTCAGGGCGGCATCCGCCTTTTCGGTGGTGAATCCCTCGCCCCGGGCCTTGGGGCGCAGATACTCCGGGTTGCGCCGGACGGTGTACCGCTGCCCCCGCACCTCAAATTCCAGCTCCACAAAGGTGGGGGTGCCGGGGTCTGCATATTTGCTGCGGAGCATGGCCCCGTCCCGCACGCCGCCGCTGGAATGATCGTACAGGGCGTAGGTGATGGCATCGAACAGGGTGGTCTTGCCCGCGCCGGTGTCACCGGTGACAAGGTAGAGCCCGCCTCTGCCCAATTGCACCAGCGGCAGGGTGGTGGTACCTGCATAGGGGCCAAAGGCCGAGAGGGTCAGCTTGAGCGGTCTCATGCGTCCTCCTCCTTCCAGATGCTTTCAATGAGCTGCTGGCAGAAAGCCGCCTGCTCATGGGTCAGGGGCTGGTTGTTCTGCAGCTGGTAAAAATCTGCAAAGTGCTCCAGCGGTGTTTTCTGTTCGGCCTTTGCGGGGGCATCCAGCTCCTGCCGGGTCTGGGTGCGGCGGTTGTCGTAATCCAGCCGCATCAGGTTGGGGTAGATGACCCGCAGGCGGGCCAGTGCCTCGGGAATGTCCTGTTCGTCGGTCAGGGTGATGTGCAGGTAGTCGTCCACGGCAGTGCCCTCGTAATTGCGGCGGTCGGTCAGCTCCATGTAGCTGCCGCGCAGCTCCCGCAGATCGTGCCGGGGCACCAGCGGTTCGGCGGCAATGGTCACGCTGCCCTTTTCGCCCAGCTCCACAAAGGTCACGCTCTTGTGCTGGCTGGCCTCCGAGAAGGAATACTTCAGCGGCGTTCCGCAGTAGCGCAGGGTATCCCGGCCCACCTTCTGGGGGCTGTGCAGATGCCCCAGCGCCACATAGTCGAACTTGTCGAACAGGGCGGCATCCACCCAGTCGATGCCGCCCACGCTGGGCTCCTCGCTCTCGCAGGAGGCAGCTCCCGCCACGAACTGGTGTGCCACCAGCACACTGCGGCGGGCCGGGTCGGGCGAACAGTGATCCAGCACGCAGGCAAGGGCATCGTTGTAGCTCTCAATGGGTGCGTCCGGCCAGACGTGCCGCACCATGGCGGGCTTCAAAAAGGGAAGTAAGTACAGATCGACCGGGCCGTGTGCGTCGGTGAGGGTGATGGGCTCCGGCGGCCCGGAAAACACCGGCGAGACGTAGACCCTGCTTTCGGCCAGCAGGGCAGAGCCAAAGGCCACCCGGTCGGCGGAATCGTGGTTGCCCGAGATGGCGAACACCGGCAGCTCCCGGTGGGAAAGCTCGGTGAGGAACCAGTCCAGCAGGCGGACCGCCTCGGCAGGCGGCACGGGTTTGTCGTACAGGTCACCGGCCAGCAGCACGGCATCCACGGGGTGGGAATCGAGCAGGGATAAGATCTGCTCTAAAATAGAGCGCTGGTCGTCCAGCATGGAGAACTCGCAGACCCGTTTGCCCAGGTGCAGGTCGGAGAGGTGGAGAAAACGCATGGGGAAGCCCCCTTTCTAAAAGGATGGCTCTATTATACCACGGAATGTTCTCTTTTGCGTGCCAAAAGAGAACCAGAAAAGCACCCGCTACTTTCGAAGCGCGGGAGGCACGAACTAGGGGCTGCTCGCCCCTAGTAACCCCAAAGCAGAGGGCTCCGAACAAAAATGCTGGAGATTCCCGCCTGTCGGCGTGAAGATCTCTTAACCGCATTTTTGCCCGGAGCCGATTGAAATTTTTAACTAGCGGGGAACAGTTTTGCCCAGGTGGCCTTACCCACGGCACCGTCGGCGGTCAGGCCGTTGCGGCGCTGGAACCGCTGAACAGCGGCGGCAGTTCGGGAGCCGAACTTTCCGTCCGTGCCGATCTTCTCCCCCAGCGTGTTGAGCTTCTGCTGGATGAGCCGGATGGTGCCGCCGGACATGCCGGTGCGCATCACGATGCCGGGATAGGGCACCGCCAGCCCGTGCTTTGCGGTGTACTTTGCGTAGAGGACGTTCCAGGTGTTTGCCCCGACTTTGCCGTCCATGTTCATATTGTTCCGGAGCTGGAATTCTTTCACGGCGTTTTCGCTCCTGGTGCCAAAGCGGCCGTCTGTGGTCAGTGCGGGGTAATAGCTGCACTGGTCACGCACGCCGTTCAGCCAGGTCTGCACCAGGGCTTCGTCCGGGCCGTAGGAGCCCTTTTGGATCAACGAATAATAAGCGGGGATCGCCATTGTGGTCACACTCCTTCCACGACAGCGTATGCAGTGCTGTGGGGAGGTGTGTCATAGCGTTTTTGCCCTCTCCGTCTTTGCTTCGCGCCTGAGAGGGCGAGACTGTTTCGACCAGCACCTTATCCTCCCGGCTCGCCGTCACCCGCTGCCACCACTCCACACACTTGAACCGCACCACATACGACCCACACACCAGATCGTTTTCCTCCGGCAGGGCGTAGGTGCCGCAGGCAGAGCGGCACAGGCCCGGGTAGAGCACGCACCACCAGTTTTTGCCGTGGCGGGCGTTGCCGCCCAGGTCGATGCGCAGAGCCAGATACCGCCCGGCGGGCAGGATGCCGGTGGAATAGCGGGTGGTATCGAAATACATTTCCACCAGCTGTACCGTAACGGTGGAAAAGATCCCCCGCCTTGCCAGCACGGCCCGGGCCGTCAGCTCCAGTGCGGGCAGGTTCTCTGCCGCCCAGCGCAGGGCGGTGGGCTTGTCCTGTGCGGTGCAGCGGGCATCGGCGTAGGCCAGAACAGCATCCCGCACGGCGAGCTTGGCGGTCTGGTCGGCAGGGGAATCGCTGTCGGCCCGGATGTGGAAGCGCAGGGTGTCGGCACAGAGGAGGGCCCCGGTGTCCAGCTGCGCCTGCCCCCAGCGCAGAGCAGCAGGCAGGGCGCTCAGAAGCAGCGCAAGGGAAAGCACGGCGCACCCCAGCGCCATCTCACGGCGGGTGAGCGTGCGGGCAAAGAATGGCAGCATAAAAAACAGGCCCCTTTTCTGGAAATGATAACCAGAGAATGGGCCTGTTTGACACATTTTATTCTGGAAGCAACCCTCTCAGTCGCCGGCGGCGACAGCTCCCCCGAAGGGGGAGCTTGGGTACAGAAGGGATACGTCATAGACGAGATTGGATGCTTCGATCAATTTCAGCACAGACAGCATCAAAATTTAACTGAACTTCCGTATTGGAAAAACGCAAAACCTGAATGCCGTATTCAGCAAAAACTGCACTCCGTTCGAGATCGTAAGCCTGCCCTTGCTCAGAAAAATGCTGTACGCCGTCTACTTCGATTGCAAGCATGGCTTTTGAACAATAAAAATCCGCAATAAAAGCTTCGATGATCCGCTGCTTATAGACTTTTACGGGATAATGACGTAAAAATTGATACCACAATTTTGCTTCCTGTGGTGTCATGTTGCGTCGGAGTTCCCGGGCAATGGGAAGCATACAATGTTTTTTCGGAACGATATCAAGTTTCATAACAAAGATGATGGTATCGGCAATTGCAAAAGCTCCCCCTTCGGGGGAGCTGGCAATGCGAAGCATTGACTGAGAGGGTTGTTCCTTTTAGTTCTTCAGGGACTGCATGGGCGCCGGCAGGCGGCCGCCGCGGTTGATGAACACCGAGGGGTCACGCTGATTCACCGGCATGATGGGGCCATAGCCCAGCAGACCGCCGAAATCCAGGATCTCGCCTGCCTTGCGGCCGATGGCGGGAATGACGCGGACAGCGGTGGTCTTGCTGTTCACCATGCCAATGGCGGCTTCGTCGGCGATCAGGGCGCTGATGACAGCGGGGGTAGTATCGCCGGGGATGATGACCATATCGATGCCCACCGAGCAGACAGCCGTCATGGCTTCCAGCTTTTCGATGGTCAGGCAGCCGCACTCGGCGGCGTGGATCATGCCGTCGTCCTCGCTGACGGGGATAAAGGCACCGGAGAGGCCGCCCACATGGTTGGAGGCCATCACGCCGCCCTTCTTCACAGCATCGTTCAGCAGGGCCAGGCAGGCCGTGGTGCCGCAGCAGCCGCAGGTCTCAAGGCCCATCTCTTCCAGAATGTTGGCCACGCTGTCGCCCACAGCAGGGGTGGGGGCCAGCGAAAGGTCGATGATGCCCGCGGGCACGCCCAGAGCCTTGGAGGCCAGATTGGCCACCAGCTGGCCTACGCGGGTGATCTTGAAGGCGGTGCGCTTGACCAGCTCCGCCACCTCGTCGATGGGAGCATCCTTGGGCAGCTTTGCCAGCGCGGCGCGCACAGCGCCGGGGCCGGAAACGCCGACGTGGATCTCACAGTCGGGCTCGCCGGGGCCGTGGAATGCACCGGCCATGAAGGGGTTGTCCTCGGGTGCGTTGCAGAACACCACCAGCTTTGCCGCGCCGATGCACTGGCGGTCGGCGGTCAGCTCGCTGGCCTTCTTCACGGCTTCGCCCATCAGCTTGATGGCATCCATGTTCAGGCCCGCCTTGGTGGCACCGATATTCACCGAGCTGCACACGATGTCGGTCTCGGCCAGTGCGCGGGGGATGGACTCGATCAGGCGGCGGTCACCGGCCGAGAAGCCCTTGTGCACAAGGGCGGTGTAGCCGCCCACAAAGTTCACGCCCACCTTTTTGCCTGCGGCATCCAGTGCCTTGGCAAAGTCCACGGGGTCTGCATCGGGGCAGGCACCCAGCAGCATGGCAATGGGGGTGACGCTGATCCGCTTGTTGATGATGGGAATGCCGTACTCGGCGCTGATATGCTCCACGGCGGGCACCAGATCGGCTGCCTTGGTGGTGATCTTGTTGTAAATCTTTTCGCAGGCCTTCTTCGGGTCCGGATCAATGCAGTCCAGCAGGCTGATGCCCATGGTGACCGTGCGCACGTCCAGATTGTCCTGCGTGAACATCTCGATGGTCTCGAGGATGTCGCCGGTATTCATCATGCTCATAAGAGTATCCTTTCTGAACCTCTCCGTCATTGCTTCGCAATGCCACTTCTATTAAGGGAGCTGGCGCAAAGCGTCTGAGAGGTCTTGTCTGTTAGATGGTATGCATCGCGTCAAAAACTTCCTGGCGGGTCAGATTGATCTGCATCCCCATCTCCTTGGCCAGAGCATCGGTGCGGGTGTGCAGTTCCTCATGGCTGACGCTGCACTTGGAGATGTCCACCAGCATGATCATGGCAAACATGCCCTGCAGAACGCTCTGGGTCACATCCTCAATGTTGATGTTCAGCTCGCAGCAAAGGGCGGCCACTTTGGCAACAACGCCCACGGTATCGTGTCCGATGACAGTGATAAACGCTTTCATATTCCTTACCCCCATTGTTTCTGGTAAAAAACCCTCAGGCGCTTCGCGCCAGTCCCCCTAGTAGTGGGGCCTCTGGCGTTGCGTGGAGTTTTGCAAGTTCCCCGTTCCGCACAAACTGTATCATTCTGCCAAGGCCACCCCTATTAGGGGAGGTGGCAAAGCCGTCAGGCTTTGACGGAAGGGTTTAATTTCAGTATAGCAGATTTGCCGATTTTTGAACACTCTTTTTGGAAAAAAGAGCAGTTTTCAGGCGGAAAAGACATTCTATACCGCTTTGATATAAAAAAACAAGATGCAAAGCGGCGATTCTTGTGCTATACTGAAAAATAACAGCGGGGTGGGGACGCCCACCCGCGCAAAACAAAGGAGAAACGACCATGGAACAGCTTTTGAAGATTCTGGAAGACAATGCGCGGCTGCCCATTGAGGACATTGCCACCATGCTGAATAAATCCCCCGCCGAGGTGGCGGCTATGATCGACCTGGCCCGGGCGCAGGGCATCATCAAGGGCTACAAGACCCTTGTGGACTGGGAAAAGGCCGGGGTGAACCGGGTGGAAGCAGTCATTGAGCTGAACGTCAGCCCCAAGAAGAGCCGCGGCTTTGATGAGATCGCAGCCACCATTGCCGCCTTTGACGAGGTGGAGAGCGTGCTGCTGATGAGCGGCGGCTATGACCTGCAGCTGGTCATCAAGGGCCAGACCTTCCAGGAGATCGCCCTGTTTGTGGCAAAGCGCCTGAGCCCGCTGGACGATGTGCTGTCCACTGCCACCCATTTTGTCCTGCGCACCTATAAAAAAGAGGGCCGCCTGTATCAGGACGAAGAGATCGATGAAAGAGAGTGCACGGTTCTGTGATGGATTACGATAAACTGATCGCGCCTGCCGCACGGGAGATGCGCCCCTCCGGCATCCGCAAATTCTTTGATCTGGCAGCTGATATGCCCGAGTGCATCAGTCTGGGCGTGGGCGAGCCGGATTTCAAAACACCGTGGGCTGTGCGGGAAGCAGGCATCGAGAGCCTGGAGCATGGCCGCACCCGCTACACCGCCAACGCAGGCCTGAAAGAGCTGCGGGCGGAGATCTGCAGATATCTGGAGCGCCGGATGCACCTGCACTACGACCCCCTGCGGGAGGTGCTGGTGACCGTGGGCGGCAGCGAAGCCATTGATATGTGCATCCGCGCCATTGTGCAGCCCGGGGATGAGGTGATCATCCCGGAGCCCTGCTTTGTCTGCTATGAGCCCATCACCACCCTGTCCGGCGGTGTGCCGGTGCATGTGCCCTGCCGCCAGGAGGATGAGTTCCGCCTCAGGCCCGAGGCCCTGAAAGCCGCCATCACCCCCAAGACCAAGCTCCTTATCATGCCGTTCCCCAACAACCCCACCGGTGCGGTGATGGAGCGGGAGGACCTGGAAGCCATTGCGGAGGTCCTGCGGGATACCAACGTCATGGTGCTTTCGGATGAGATCTACGCCGAGCTGAACTACGGCCTGCGGCCCCATGTCTCCATTGCCACCCTGCCCGGCATGGCCGAGCGGACCATTGTGGTGAATGGTTTTTCCAAGACCTATGCCATGACCGGCTGGCGCTTGGGCTATGCCTGCGGCCCGGCTCCCATCATCAAAATTATGACCAAGATCCACCAGAGCGCCATTATGAGCGCCCCCACCACCAGCCAGTATGCGGCCATCACCGCCCTGCGGGAGTGCGACGGTGAGATCGACAAGATGCGGGATGAGTACAACATGCGCCGCCGCCTGGTGGTGCACGGCTTTAACTCTATGGGCCTGACCTGCTTTGAGCCGCGGGGCGCATTTTACGCCTTCCCCTGCATCAAGAGCACCGGTATGACCAGCCAGGAGTTCTGCACAAAGCTGCTGGAGCAGAAGCATGTTGCCATCATCCCCGGCGATGCCTTTGGCGCTTCCGGCGAGGGCTACTGCCGTGTTTCCTATGCTTACAGCGTGGAGCACCTGACCGAGGCCATGAAGCGCATCCGGGAGTTCCTGAAAGAAAACGGCATCAACAGCGGAGAGCAGTGAGGAGGAAGACCGATGGCAAAACTGAACTGCGTAACCGTTCTGGCCCCGGCCAAGCTGAATCTGGCGCTGGATGTGGTGGGCCTGCTGCCCAACGGCTACCATAACCTGGATATGACGATGCAGGCCATCACCCTGTATGAGCGGGTGGTGCTGCGCCGCAGCCAGAACCTGAGCCTGACCCTGCCGGGCAGCCCGGTGGCCGCCAACGATTCCAACACGGCCATCAAGGCGGCGCTGGCCTTCTTCCGCTATACCGGCCTGCTGGCGGGTGTAGAGATCACCATTTATAAGAATGTGCCGGTGCGTGCCGGTATGGCAGGCGGCAGTGCCGATGCCGCCGGTGTGCTGGTGGGCCTGAACGTCCTTTACGGCGCAAAGCTCTCCATGAGTGAGCTCTGCGCGCTGGGGGCAAAGATCGGCGCGGACGTACCCTTTGCCCTGATGGGCGGCACCTGCCGGGTGCAGGGCGTGGGCGATGTGATGAAAGCCCTGCCGCCCTGCCCGGACTGCTGGTTCACGGTGGTCATGCCCGATTACGGCGTTTCCACCCCGGAAGCCTTTGCCGCTTATGACAAAGTGGGCAGCAGCACCCACCCCGACTGCGAAGCCCAGGAAAAGGCGATCCGCGCCGAGGATCTGGCGGGTGTGTGTGCCGCCGCAGGCAACGCGCTGGAGGAATGCAGCGGTGCCAGAGACAACGAGGCCATCAAGACCGCGCTGAAAGAGAACGGCGCGGTCACTGCCCTGATGACCGGCAGCGGCGCGGCTGTGTTTGGCATCTTTGAGAGCGAAGAAGCTGCCCGAAGCGCTGCCGAGGCTGTCAGGGCACAGTGGCCGCAGGTGTATGTGGCTCAGCCCGATCGGGGCGGCGCGCGGGTCATCAGCCCGAAGTGGATGCTGTAATATGCATAACCTCCTTTCCAATGGGGAAAACTGCCCAAAGGAAAGGAGGTCTTTTTGTGCAGACCTTTTATAAAGTGTGCCTGATCCTGATGATCATTGGCGGCATCAACTGGGGGCTTGTGGGCCTGTTCCAGTTTGACTTTGTGGGCTGGCTGCTGGGCGGCAGCAGCTCCATCTGGTCGCGCATCGTGTTTACGGTGGTGGGCGTGGCCGCTGTCTGCGGCATCCCGGGGCTGTTTGCAGAGGAAACGGAAGAATGAAAAACGGCTGCTGCACGGAAAATGTGCAGCAGCCATTTTTATGGATCATTCAGTTATCCCAACCCACCAGATCGGGCAGGGTGAGGGTCTCGTCTGAGCAGTGGGGGTCTGCGGGGCCGTCGGTGGGAGTGGTGGCCTTTTCCACAGCCCGCACGATCTCGCTGATGGCGGCGCAGTCCTCGGGCAGGTCGGTCTGGCTGCGGCCCGAGTGGGTGAACAGGATCTTGCCCAGATGGCCCACCACCAGCGTCAGCGGCAGCAGCTGAGGGGCTTTGGTGTCGTAGTGGTAACCGGCATCTCTGGCGGCCTTGTAGATCTTCTGGGCCGCAAAGCTCCAGCTCAACAGGCCGCGGGTCTGCTCTACGCCCAGGTAGCCGTACAGCACGCCGGGGCCGTCGCAGATGACAGGAAAGGGGAAATCTGAGCCGTGGGTGGCCTTTGCCACCGCCTGCGCCGAGGAACGCACCACACAGACAAGCCGTGCCCCCTTGAGCTGGGGCAGCGTTTTCAGGTAGCGGGTGATATATTCGCGGCTGACAGGGTGGTCGAACCCGGGCAGGAAGATCATGCACAGCGGATGCTCCCCCTCGCACAGGGCGTAAAAATCATTGCCCGGCACCGTGGGGGTGTCGTAGGTGAAACGGGGGATGCTCGTCCCCACAAGATGTTCGCTTTTCATACCGCAATGCACATCCTTTCCATCATCACCAAAACCTCTCCGTCATTGCTGCGCAATGCCACCTCTCTTAATAGGAGAGGCAAGAAAACAGCAGCATAAGCTTGGCTCCCCTAATAGGGGAGCGGGGGCATCAGCGCCTGAGAGGTCGTCCTATAAAAAAATCCACACACTGACCTTGTGGCGGGCCAGCGGTGGATGCAATGCTATAAAAAGATCCCGCCCGGTCGTCTGCGGCAATCAAACCTACCCTTACGGACAGGTGGGTGCCCTGTCGCCGGATTCACGCTTCCTCATCGAACCTCCATGGTCGACCCATGGCGGGGAGGTCTGCAATCCGCCGGAGAACTCCGGGCTCCCGTTGAATGATTAGTAGGATCATATAAACCGCAACAAATCGCGCCGGGCAGGAAGTCTTGCCTGGGAATCTGTCTGTGCCGGGGAATTACTCGATCTCGAACTGGTCGCTCAGGCGCTGCTCAAACAGCTTGCTGACTTCCATCAGAGTCTCGTCATCCTCCACAACGTCCAGATATTCACCCTCGCTGTCCTCGCCCACGCTCAGGATGACCAGCTGTGCGTCCTCGTTGACATCCTCTTCATCCTCTGCGTATTCGACAACTGCAAGGTAATGCACGCCCTTATGGTCCAGTGCATCGATCACTTCAAACGTGACCTCATTGCCGTCCTCATCCTCAAGAGTCATCAGATCGGGCTGATATTCCTCTTCGGTGTTCGGGTTCTTGATCTCTTCTGCCATAAGATACGTTCTCCTGTCTATCCAAACCCAATCAAAGGGATGGTACTCAAATAAAATTACGCACACAGCCCGGGATCTGCTGCGTTCCCGCCGTCCCTTGCTGTGCTTATAGTGTAGCGTTTTTTTGCCTGCTCGTCAAGATGTTTTTCGCACAGAAAATGCACGACAAATTTTCACGCATTTCCCTCTCGCTTCCCGGGTGGAAATATGCTATACTGAATTCTGCATATCTCCCGCGTGCGGGGGAACTGCTATCAGAATATGAACGGAGGGATCTGTTTATGAATAAGACCCGTGTCCGGCTGGCGGCGCTGCTGCTGGCCGTGAGTTTTGCACTGTCCGGCTGCAGCTTTGTGAAAAACATCGGCGGCAGCAGCGGAGCCGGAACAAAGACCATCACCCGCCCGGCGGTGGAATCGGCCGAGCTGCAGTTCACCCACCCGGCAGCGGGGGAACCCGTGGCTGTGTTCGATACCACGGCGGGCGTGTTCAAGGCCGTGCTCTTCCCGGAGCAGGCCCCGCAGGCCTACGATAACTTTATGGGTCTGGTGCAGGCGGGCTACTATAACGGCCTGACCGTGACCCGTGTGGAGCAGGATTTTGTGGTGGAGGCCGGTCAGGGTGCTGACGGCAAGGGCACCACCATCTGGAACGGAAGCCGCTACCCGGCTGAGGCCACCGACAAGCTCCACCATTATTCCGGTGCCCTCTGCATGGCGGCGGACTCCTCCGGTAAGTGCGCCAGCGTCTTTTATATCATGTCCACTCTGCCCGGCGGGGATTCCATCACCCAGGAACTCACCGACCAGATGAACAGTGCAGGCTACCGCGCTGAGGTCGTTTCGGCCTACCAGACCGTTGGCGGCGCACCCTACCTCGACTACACCGATACCGTGCTGGGCCAGGTGTACGAGGGGATGGACGTGGTGGACACCATCGCTCAGACCGCCGTGGATGAGAACCAGAAGCCCACGGAAACGATCACCATCAACAGCGTCAGCATTGAGACATATCAGGCGCAGTAACAACTGAAAATGACAAAACCGGCTTTCCCGTGACACTACCCATATAAACGAAAAAGAGGCGCTGAAAAGCGTCTCTTTTTGCTTCCGGTTCAAATTTCGCCGGGGTGCTCCTTGCGCCAGGCGAGGTAATCCTCCAGGATGACCGTGGCGCTGACGGAATCCAGAATGGCCTTGCGGTGGGCACCAAAAGTCCCCACCTCGTCCAGGATATCGGCGGCTTCACAGGTGGACTGCCGCTCGTCCCACATCCGCACGGGCAGGCCGCTCCAGATCTGCAAAGTCTTGCCCAGCTTGCGGCTCTTCTCGGCGCGCTCGCCCTCGGTGCCGTCCATGTTGAGCGGCAGGCCCACCACAATGAGCTCTGCCTTCTGTTCCTGGGCAATGCGGCAGACCTCGGCGGCCACCTTGGGCCGGGCCTTCAGGGTGATCTGGGGGGTGATGGGCGTGGTCAGGAACTCGGTGGGGTCGCAGACCGCAAGCCCTGTGCGGCTGGCACCGTAATCAACTGCTAGAATCTTCATGGGGAAGTGCCCCTCCTGTTTTGCTGTTTTTCCTCAGTTTACCACAGAATAGATTTTTCTTCAATTTTGCGGTACAATAAACTCAATTATTATCCATTGCGCAGGGCTGACCCGATATGCCAAAGGCTCTCCCTTCGGGAGAGCTGGCAAAGCCGCAGGCTTTGACTGAGAGGGTGAGCTCGTTATAGAAAGTGAGAAAAACAATGTTACAGCTACTTCTGGGCGGTTCCGGCAGCGGAAAAACAACGCTGCTGTACCAGCGCATCCGCGCCCGGGCCGAAAAAGGGGAAAAAAGCATTCTGCTGGTGCCGGAACAATTCACTTCCAGCACCGAGGGCCGCATCTACCGTGAGCTGGGGGATGCCCTGTCCGGCATGGTGGAGAGTTTTTCTTTTACCAGTCTGGCAGAAAAGATCCTTTCCACCGAGGGCGGCGCGGCGGTGCAGACCCTCTCTGACGCAGGCCGTGCCGTGCTGGTGCGCAGGGCGCTGGAGGAGCTGCAGGACAATGTCCACTATTATCACCGCCACCGGCGCAGTGCGGCCTTTTGCCAGATGGCGGCTCAGACCATCGACGAGCTGAAGAGCGCGGGCCTTTCCGGCCGGCAGCTGGCACAGCTGGCCGGTGCCTGCGGAGCCGAGAGCGGTAAGCTCAGTGAGCTGGCCCTCATCTTTCAGGGCTACGAGACCCTGCTGGCCCGCAGCGGCATGGACCCCTCTGACCGGCTGGAGCTGGCCGGAGCCCGGCTGGAGGAAGCACTGGCCCGGCACAGCCTGCCGGAGTTTCTGCGGGACCGGGCGGTGTTCATTGATGAGTTCGATACCTTCAACGCGCCCAAAAAGCGGCTGCTGGGGGCCATGCTGGCGGCGCTGCCCAGCGTGACGGTGGCCCTCTGCGATGATGGTGCCCCCCTGCTGCCCGGTGACCTGAGCCTGTTCTCCGGGGCCAAGCAGGTGGCGGCGCAGCTGCGCCAGCTGGCCCGGAAAAATGGGGCGGAGGTGGCAGTTCCGCAGCTTTTGCGCAAAGACCTGCGCCACCGGAACGCCCCGGGCCTTGCCGCAGTGGCAGAGCTGCTGGAAACGGGCAGCTGCACCGCAGATGCCCCGGCGGGCGAGGTGCGGCTCTTTGCCGCGCCCAGCCGGGAGGAGGAGGCCCGTGCCGCTGCCGGTGCCATCCGGCGGCTGATGCGGCAGGGCGTGCGGTGCGGAAAAATCGCCGTGGTCTGCCGCGATATCGCCAAGTATCGTGCTGCAGTCCGGTATGAGTTCCGGATGGCGGAGATCCCTCTGTACTGCGATGAACCCACCACCCCGGAATTCAGCGCCCCGGCCACGGCGGTGCGGGCCCTGCTGGAGATCGCCCGGGGAGCCGACCTGACCGAGAACCTGACCACCCTTGCCAAGACCGGCCTGTGTGCCCTGAGCGAGGAGCAGGTCTGCGCGCTGGAAAACTATGCCTACACCTGGGCCCCCACGGCGGCGGCCTGGCGGGAGAAGTTCGAGCGCAGCCCCAAGGGCTTTGGGGAGCAGGAGCTGACCGAAGAGGACCTCCGCAACCGGGAGCGGGCAGAACATGCCCGTGCCCTGCTCGTGGGGGCAGTGGATGCATTCCGGGCCAAGGTGCGCGGGGTCAATGCCGAGGCCATCAGCCGGGCGGTGTATTTTTGCCTGAAAACGCTGGGGGCTGAGGAACAGCAGGCCGCTCAGGTAAAGGCCATCCGCGCGGGCCGGGGCATCCCGGCGGCGGAGGAAGCCGCCCGGGAGTGGAACGTGGTCATGGGGCTGCTGAACGAGATGGCCCATCTGCTGGGGGAGCAGACCGTGACCGTGGCCGAATACGAGGATCTGTTCGGGCTGCTGCTCCGCTCGTCCGACCTGGGGCACATCCCCCAGACCCTGGATGCGGTGGTGCTGGCCAGCGCAGGCAAGATGCGTCTGGACGCGCCGGACTATGTGTTCGTGCTGGGGCTGGCCGAGGGGGAATTCCCGGCCGCGCCCGGCGAGGTGGGTCTGCTGACCCACGCCGACCGCGATGCCCTGATGGCGCAGAAGATCGACCTGCCCGACTGCTTTGAGAACCGTGTGGTGCGTGAGCAGGTCTGCTTCTACAAGGCCATGACCGCTCCTGCAAAGGGGCTGTGGCTCAGCTGGCCCAAGGGGCAGGGGCAGACCCTCTGCGCTGCGCTGGAACCCCTCGTGGAAACACTGGCCCCTGCTGCCCCGGAGCTGGAACTGACGGACCTTGCGGCCACCCCTGCAGATGGGCTGGACTGTCTGGGCGGCGGCTGGCCCCTGACGGAGACCGAGCGTGCCAGCCTGACAGAGGCCCTGCACACCCCCGGCGAGACCGAGCCGCAGGGCCTTGCCCTGCTGCGCCGGATGGCCGACACGGCCCCCCGGCAGGTGCATGACCTGCCTGCGCTGGAAGCGCTGCTGGGGCGGAAGCTGCGCATTTCGCCCAGTCAGCTGGAAAAATATTATACCTGCCGCTACGGCTACTTTTTGCAGTATGTGCTGGGGCTCAGGCCCCGCCGCCGGGCCGAGCTTTCCGCCGACCAGAGCGGCACCCTGATGCACTGGGTGCTGCAGATGGCGCTGGACCCTCACCCCGGCCCGGACAACCCCATGGCGGCGCTGCAGCCCTTTATGGAGCTGGACGATGAGGCCATGGCGAGCCTTGCCGCGCTGCTGGTGGACGAGTACGCCAAACGCTATCTGCCCGAGGATACCGCCCGCTTTGCCTATCTGCTCTCCCGCTTGAAAAAGAGCATGACGAGCCTGCTGCTCTACCTGCGGGATGAACAGCGGCAGTCCAGCTTCAAGCCCGTGGCCTGTGAGCTGAAGATCGGCCGGGGCGAGGATGCCGTGCCTGCCCAGGTGTATCACCTGTCGGACGGGCGCACCGTCCAGCTGGTGGGCACCGTGGACCGTGCCGACGAGTGGGTGGAGGAGGACGGCACCCGCTGGGTGCGGGTGGTGGACTACAAGACCGGCACCAAAAAGCTGGATCTGAAGGAGGTCTACTGCGGTCTGGACTGCCAGATGCTGCTCTACCTGTTCAGCCTGACCCGGGATAAAAGCGGCCGCTTTACAGGGGCGGAACCGGCTGGCGTGCTCTACCTGCTGGCCGACCCGGCCCCTGAGACCACCACCCGCGAAAAGGCGGCCCACAGTGTGGAATACAAGCTGGACGGTCTGGTGCGGGACGAGCAGAAGCTGTTCGATGCCATGGATGCCGACGAGACCGGCAGATATCTGCCCTTCTCCTATTACAAAGGCGCGCCCAGCCCCTACCAGAAGGACAAGCGGGCAGACATCGCCAAGCTGAACCGCATCCAGCTGCATCTGGATGATCTTGTGACCCGGATGGGCCAGCAGCTCTATGAGGGGCAGATCGCCGCCGAGCCGCTGGTCGCGGGCCGGAGCCCCTGCCAGTGGTGTGATTACGGCTTTGTCTGCTGCCACGAGACCGGCATCGGGGAGCGGGCGCTGGAGGCCCCCGCAAAGCCCTTTGAGGCTCCCGGGCAGCCCGAAGAGGGAGAGGAGGAACAGGCATGAGTGAACCCAAGTGGACCCCCGCCCAGCGGGCCGCCATCGAGGACCGGGGCGGCGCGCTGCTGGTGAGCGCGGCGGCGGGCAGCGGCAAAACGGCTGTTCTGACCGAGCGGGCTGTCCGGCTCATCACCGACCCGGAGCATCCCGTGGATGCGGACCGTCTGCTCATCGTCACCTTTACCAATGCGGCGGCGGCAGAGCTGCGGGCCCGCATCGGGCAGGCGCTTCTGAAGCGCAGCCAGGCGGAACCCGGCAATGGCGCGCTGCGCCGCCAGCGGATGCTGCTGCAGCGCGCACCCATCTGCACCATCGATGCCTTCTGTCTGGACCTGCTGCACAAGCACTTTCAGGCGCTGGATATCCCGCCGGACTTTTCCCCCGCAGACCCCGGCAGTGTGGAGCTCCTGCGGGCCTCTGCCCTGAGCGAGACGCTGGAAAATGCCTACCGCGACCCGGATTTCTGCGCCTTTGCCGACCTCTACGGCAAGGGCCGCACCGACCGCGCGGCGGGCGAGACGATCCTGCATGTCTACGATTTCCTGCGCGCCCTGCCCGATTACGACAAAAAGCTGGACGAATTTCTGGCTCCGTGGCAGGAGGAAAATGGATTTGCTGCCACCTGTTGGCATGATCTGCTGCTGGCCGAAGCCGCCCGCAGTGCCCGGGCGGCAGGGGAGCTGTTCCGCGCCGCGCTGGCCGACTGCCCGGGCGACCGGGAGCAGGAGCTGGCCGATGCCGAGGAAAAGAAAACGCCCTCTGCCCGGGAAAAGGCAAAGAATGCCGTGCTGGAAAAATATACCGATGCACAGGAACGGCTGGACAAGGCTGCCGCCCTGCTGGGCAGGGTGGAAAAGCTGGCTGTGGCGGGGGAGTGGACCCCGCTTTACGATCTGCTGACCCCCTATGTGCTGGGCATGGAGGAGCTGCCCGGCCTGAAAGGGATGAAAAAGCGGCTGAACGGCGAACACAAAAAAGTCATCCGCACCCGTGCCGATGAGGGCGCGGCTCTGTTTGCGCAGATCCTTGAGCTGATCCCCTGCAGTGAGGAGGAGGCTGAGGCAGACCGCAGGGCCGCAGAGCCCCGCCTGCGGGCGCTGTTTGCGGCGGTGCGGGATTTCGATGCCCGGTTTTCGGCCAAAAAGCGGGACCGGAAATTGCTGGAGTTCAGCGACTTTGAGCATCAGGCCCTCCGCCTGCTCCGTGACCCGGACGGCACCCCCACTGCGCTGTGCGGGGTCATCCGGCAGAACTATGCCGCTGTGATGGTGGATGAATACCAAGACACCAACGCCCTGCAGGATGCCTTGTACCGGTGCCTTGCATCCCCGGCGGGGGACGACCTCTTCCTGGTGGGAGATCTGAAGCAGAGCATCTACCGCTTCCGGCAGGCAGACCCCAGCATCTTCCGGGAAAAACTGGACAGCTGGCCCGCCCTGCCTGGCGGCGCAGCACGGCCCCGCCCGGCAGAGGGTACCCCCGGCACCGATGCCATGCTGGCGCTGGATGCCAACTTCCGCTCGGCTCCGCAGGTGGTGGAAGGGGTCAACTTCCTGTTTGAGCGGCTCATGTCCCCGGAACTCGGCGACACGGCCTACGGCGACGGCCAGCGGCTGGTCTGCGGGGCACCCGGGGAATACACGGGCAGCGTGGAGGCGCATTTCCTGCCCGATGACACCGCCGAAACGGACGCGGGCTGGATCGCCCGGCGCATCGAGGAGATGGTGCAGAGCGGTGAGCCGGTGCGGGACGGCAGTGCCACCCGCCCGGTGCAGTACGAGGACTGCTGCATCCTGCTGGCGGCGCGCATTGATTTTCCGGCCTATGTGGAAGCGTTGACCGCCCGGGGGATCCCGGTGTATGCGGATGCCCGCGAAAACCTGCTGGATGCCCCCCACATCCGGCCCCTCATCGCCCTGCTGAAGGTCATTGACAACCCGGCGCAGGATATCTATCTTGCCGCCGCCATGCTGGGCCCGCTGTTCGGTTTCACCGATGACGACCTTGTCCGCCTGCGGGCCAGAGCCGAAGAGATCCAGAAGCAGCAGGGGGAAAACGCCCCCCAGCGCATCAGCCTCTACGGCGCGCTGCTGCTCACCGTGAACAGCGGGGAGGACACCCCTTTTACTGGAAAAGTCCGGGCGTTCTATGCCCGGCTGACCGAACTGCGACGGATGGCCCGCAGTGCCCCGGCAGAACAGCTGCTGGAGGAGATCTTTGCTTCCACCGGCTACCTTGCCGCACTGGGCGTGATGGAAAACGGTGCCCGCCGCCGGGAGGATGCCCGACGGTTTGCCTCCTTCTGCGCCGGGGCCGGTTCCGGCGGCATCTCGGCGCTGGTGCGGGCCATTGATGCTGCGGCGCTGGCAGGCTCCACGGGGCAGGATACCGTGCCCGGCGGCTCCCGCCCCGGCTGTGTGACCGTGATGACCATCCACCGCTCCAAGGGCCTGCAGTTCCCGGTGGTGTTCGTGGCCGACACGGCCCGTCGCTTCAATGCCGCCGATACCCGCCAGCCGGTGCTCCTGCATCGGATGTATGGGGCGGGCCTGCGCCTGCGCCCCGAGGAGGGCGAGGGCGCTTACAAGACGGCGGCTTACACGGCGCTCTCCAATGTCCACGCCGCCGAGATGCGCAGTGAGCAGATGCGTCTGCTCTATGTGGCGCTGACCCGCGCACAGGATAAGCTTATCCTGACCGTTCCGCTGGGCATCGGGAAGACCTCCAACCCCTTTACCAGAGCGGCGGCCTTCCTTGAAGCCGGGGCGGGGCAGACGCTCTGCCGGCAGGCAAACAGCTTTGCCGACTGGCTCCGCGCGGCCCTGCTCGTCCACCCCAACGGCGGCCCTCTGCGCCGGCTGGCCGAGGATCTGGAACTGCCCTTTGCGGATACCGGGAGCACCATCACCCTGACAGTGCAGCAGGCACTGCCCGAGGGCGTGGAGCCGACCGCCCCGGAACTGGAGGAAAGGCCGCTGGCCCAGGCGGACCCGGCCCTGACCGAGGCACTGCGGCAGGGCTTTGCCTGGCAGTACCCTGCGGCGGAGCTGGCCCAAGTGCCCGCCAAGGTCAGCGTGACCGGCATCGTCCACAAGGCAGAGCAGACCACGCTGGAGCGCCCGGGCTTTCTGGCAAAGGACGGCCTGACCGCTGCCGAGATGGGCACGGCCCTCCACGCCTTCCTGGAGCACGCCGATTTTATGGCTCTTGCAGCGGCAAAGCAGGCGGGCACGCTGGAAACAGCGATCCCTGCCGAGCGTGACCGGCAGGTGGAAGCAAAGCTCACCGCGCCCGAAATTGCGGAGAAGCTGGATGCAGGGCGCATCCGCCGCTTTGTGGAGAGCGAAGCCTTTGCGCGCATCTGTGCCGCAGATGAGGTGCTGCGGGAGCTGGACTTCATCACGGCCCTGCCTGCCGCCGAGGTGCTGACCGCTCAGGGCGCTGCCCCCGCCGACAGCGCTGCCGTGGCACAGGCAAAGGTGCTGGTGCAGGGCATCGCTGACCTGGTGCTGGTGTTCCCGGACCACCTGGAGCTGCTGGATTACAAAACGGACCGCCGAAAATCCGAGGATGACTTCCTTGCCGCCTATCGCGCTCAGCTTGACCTCTATGCCCTTGCCATCAGCAAGCGCTTTGCCCCGAAACCGGTGACCTATAAGGGCATCTACTCGCTGGAACTGGGGAAGCTGATTGAAGTAAAAGGATGATGGGAGTACAGGAAGATGGAAATGACACTTTTGGGCAATCTGGATCCTGCGCTTCTGCAAAACTTCTTTGGTGCGCTGCGCACGACGGAAGTGGTCGTGACAGAAGAACGGGTGGCACATATCAAGGAACGCCACCCGGAGGATTTTACTCTATTTGAACAGCACGGCGCAGAAACAGTGCTTTTCCCCGATTTGCTGATCCTGGACGAAAAGCATGCCGGAACAGTGTTTGCAGTGCGGCGGCTTGAGGAAAGCAATCTGAATGTTGTGGTACGGCTTGCGCTGGAAACAGATAAAAATGAATATAAAAATTCCGTAATGACGTTTTATCGCCTGCGTGACAGAAACCTGAAGAAGCTGCTGGAAAAGAATCGTTTGCTTTACAGCCGGGAATAATTGTGGTATAATATGCATAGGATAAGGTGGCATTTGAAGTAGAGATTGTGCTGCTACACGCCCATTGGGCCAAAAGAAATGCGGGAAAGGGCACACCCGCCAAGTGCGATCGATGGGGGGAGCGGCAGTGATGCCGTTCCCCCATTCCTGTTTTCAGAATATTTTATTGCAAAATCGCGTAAAAGTGCTTGACAGGGCTTTGTGGGTGTGGTAAACTGTTCTGGTAAAGAAAGTAGCTACGGCCTGTGCCGCGCTCGCCTTGTGGGGTCGGAATCCCCGGGCTATACCCAAACACGGTTCGATTTTTTGAACGAACTGCGCTTTTGTGTGAATTTTCGCGCGGCTGTCCTGCAAATGGGCGGCCGCGTTTTCTATGCCAAATATTGCAACACTATGGATTATTGTTTGGAGGTGCATTCATTATCGCTACCGCTGGAAAGTCGAAGGAACTGGAGATCAACGGTCAGATCCGTGATCGTGAAGTTCGCCTGATCGGTGCCGATGGCGAGCAGAAGGGCGTTGTGTCCATTCAGGTGGCCATGCGCGCTGCAGAAGAAGCCGGGCTCGATCTGGTCAAGATCGCACCGCAGGCTACCCCGCCTGTGTGCAAGGTGCTGGATTACGGCAAATACCGTTTTGAACAGCAGAAGAAGGAGAAGGAAGCCAAGAAGAACCAGAAAGTGGTCGAGGTCAAGGAGACCCGCCTTTCGCTCAATATTGACACCAACGACTTCAACACCAAGCTGAACCAGACCGCCAAGTTCCTGGCTGCTGGTCACAAGGTGAAGGCTTCGATCCGCTTCCGCGGCCGTGAGATGGCGCACAGTGCTCTGGGTGCTGACGTGCTGAAACGCTTTGCCGAGGCTCTGCCCCAGGCAAGCATGGATAAGCCGCCGGTGCTCGAGGGCCGCACGATGTCCATTCTGCTGATCCCGAAACCCAATAAGGACTAATTTTAGGAGGAAACTAAAATGGCTAAGATGAAACTGAAGACGCATTCCGGCGCTAAGAAGCGCTTTAAGCTGACCAAGAACGGCAAGATCAAGCGCGGCCACGCATTCCGCAGCCACATCCTGACCAAGAAGACCACCAAGCTGACCCGTGGCTACCGTCAGCCCAACTACGTTGACAAGACCAACGCCGCTACCATCAAGAGCATGCTGCCCTACGCCTAAGTGCGAGCCGCAGGCAAAGACATTCTAAGAGATAACTAAAGGAGATATAAAAAATGGCACGTATCAAGGGCGCAACCATGACTCACAAACGTCGTAAGAAGATGCTGAAGCTGGCTAAGGGCTTCTATGGCTGCAAGAGCAAGCACTTTAAGATGGCCAAGCAGCAGGTCATGAAGAGCGGCAACTACGCTCTGGCTGGCCGCCGCATGAAGAAGCGCCAGTTCCGCAACCTGTGGATCTGCCGCATCAACAATGCGGTTCGTCCCCTGGGCATGAACTACTCCACCTTCATGGCTGGCCTGAAGAAGGCAGGCATCGAGCTGAACCGCAAGATGCTGAGCGAGATGGCCATCAACGATCCTCAGAGCTTTGCTGCTCTGGTCGAGACCGTGAAGAACGCCTGATAAAGACCTGAAAGACGCCCGCGCGTAGTAAATACGCGGGCGTCCTTTTTGTATATTTGTATATCTTCTGGAGGACCGCATGGAAAAGATCACCAGCCGGGAAAACGCAAAGATCAAATATGCCTGCCGCCTTGCTTCCAGCGGGGCGTTCCGGCGCAGTGAGGGGAAATTTCTGGCCGAGGGCCGCAAGCTCTGCCCGGAGCTCTGCCGCGGCGCGGCACTGGAGACCCTGTTCTGCACCGAGGCAGCGCTGGAAAAGTGCCCGGAGCTGGCCGGGCTGCCCGGGGAGCACTATCTGGTGGAGGACCATGTGGCCGATAAGCTGGCCGATGTGGGCACCCATCAGGGCGTGTTCGGCATTTTCCGCACCCCGGTGCACACGCTGGACGAGGCAAAGACCGGAGGGCGGTATCTGGCGCTTGAGCGGGTGCAGGACCCCGGCAACGTGGGCACGCTGCTGCGCTCTGCCGCCGCGTTCGGCTTTGACGGCGTGCTGCTGAGCGATGGCTGTGCCAGCGTGTTTGCCCCCAAGACCCTGCGGGCCTCCATGGGGGCCGCTGTGCGGGTGCCGGTGATGGAGGTGGGGGCAATGCCTGCCGCCATTGCCGCCCTGCGGGCAAAGAACATCACCTGCCTTGCGGCGGCACTCTACCAGAGCCAGCCCCTGAGCGCGGCCCGGCCCGGCTACCCGGGCGGTGTCTGCGTGGTCATCGGCAGCGAGGGTCAGGGCCTGACGGAAGAGACCATTGCCGCCTGCAGCGGCACCGTGCGCATCCCCATGACCGACCGGGTGGAAAGCCTGAACGCCGGCATTGCGGGCAGCATCCTGCTGTGGCATTTTCGGGAGGAGAGCCTGTGACCGGGCCCGGCTTCGGCCAGACCAGTCTTTTCCCGACCGAACCGGCCCCCGACCCGCTGCTCTGCTGGCTCTGGCTGGCAAACACGCTGGGGGCGGGCAGCAGCCATGCAGGCCGGGTGCTGGATGTGTTTGGCGGGGCGCAGGAGGCTTGGGAGAACCGGGATTCCGATGCGTTCCGCAAAGCGGTGGGCAGCCCGGCCTTTGCCCGGGCCAACCTGCCCGACAACACCCCAGCGCATTACCGGGCCTTTGCACGGCGGTGCGCGGCGCGGAATATCCGCATCCTGCCCTATGATGACCCGGATTACCCGCTGGCGTTTTCCCGCATTCCCGATATGCCGCTGGTGCTCTACTGCACCGGCGACCCCCTCTGGCTCAATGAGCCGGGGGCTGTGGGAATGGTGGGCAGCCGCAGGCCCACCGAGTACGGCCTGCAGGCGGCGGCAGACCTGGGCAGCGGTCTGGCCAAAAACGGGGCCATCATCGTCAGCGGTCTGGCCGATGGGCTGGACAGCGCCGGGCACCGGGCCGCGGTGAAGGAAAACTGCCCCACCATCGGGGTGCTGGGCGTGCCCATTGACCGCACCTACCCGGCCTCCAACCGGGAGCTGCGGAAAAAGATCGAGCAAAAAGGCTGCGTGATCAGCGAGTACCCGCCCGAGAGCGGCCCCGTTGGCCCCAATGGCTTTTTGCAGCGCAACCGGCTCATTGCGGCGCTGTCCTCGGCGCTGGTGGTGGTGGAAGCGCAGGAAAAGAGCGGCACCATGTCCACAGTCAACCATGCCGAGCGGTATGGCAAGCCGGTGTTCGTGGTGCCGGGCAGCATCTACTCGCCCAACTCGGCAGGCACCAACGCCCTGCTGCGGGAGGGCCGGGCCAAAGCCGTCTGCAAACCCGGCGACCTGTTCGGGGTGCTGGGCCTGCGGGGCGCGGCGGCTCCGGCGGCGGTGCGCTCTGCGCCTGACCCCATGAGCGAGACCGAGCGCAGGGTGCTGGCCTGTATCGGCCCCAAGGCAAAGGGCGTGGAGGAGCTGGGCGCGGCAAGCGGCCTGCCCACCGGCCTGCTGCTGGGCACCCTGATGAAGCTGGAGTTGGCGGGCCGTGTGACCTGCCTGCCCGGCAAGCGGTATATTCTGCGCTGAACTGCGCAATTTAAGTTGAAGATATGACCCTCTCCGTCAACGCTGGCGCGTTGCCACCTCTCCCGAAGGGAGAGGCAATTGTGGCTCACGGATAGCTGTTGCTAAGCCTGGGATATGCGTTGGCTCTCCCTTTGGGAGCAACGACGACGACCGCGGCCTGCGGCCGACACAGGGAGGAGTTGTTGGGGCAGCGGCCAGCAAGACGCGAGTGCCGCCCAAGGCACGAAGCGGATGCTGGGTGCCGCAACCCGGTTCTGGCGAGCGAAGCGAGACTGAGAGGGTTTCATATAGATAGTAGGAGAAGAAAACCATGGCAAAACTGGTAATCGTGGAGTCGCCGGCAAAGGCGAAGACCATTGGCAAATATCTGGGCAAGGATTATGAGGTCACGGCCAGCATGGGCCACATCCGGGACCTGCCTAAGTCCCAGCTGGGCATCGACGTGGAACATGACTACGCCCCCCAGTACATCAATATCAAGGATAAATCCAAGCTCATCAAGGAGCTCAAGGCAAAAGCCAAGCAGGCCGACGGCGTTCTGCTGGCAACCGACCCGGACCGTGAGGGCGAAGCCATCAGCTGGCATCTGGCCAATATCCTGGGGCTGGACCCCCACGAGCCCAACCGCGTGACCTTTGACGAGATCACCAAAAAGGGCGTGCAGAAGGGCATGGCCAATCCCCGTGCCATCGATGAGGATCTGTTCAATGCCCAGCAGGCCCGCCGCATCCTCGACCGTCTGGTGGGCTATAAGCTCAGCCCCTTCCTGTGGCGGAAGGTGCGCCGGGGCCTGTCGGCGGGCCGTGTCCAGAGCGTGGCGGTGCGGCTGATCGATGACCGCGAGAAGGAGATCGAGAACTTCAAGCCCGAGGAATACTGGAACGTGGATGCCACGCTGGGCACCGGTCACAAGAGCTTTACCGCCCGCCTGGCCTCTGACAGCACCGGCAAAAAGCTGCTGCCCAAAAACGAGGCAGAGGCCCGTGCCATTGAAAAAGGTCTGGAGGGTGCCGAGTACACCGTGGGCGAACTGAAAAAAGGCAAGCGGGCCAAGCAGCCCACCCCGGCCTTTATCACCAGTACCCTGCAGCAGGAGGCCTCCCGCCGTCTGGGCTTTACGGCTACCCGTACCATGCGTGCCGCCCAGACCCTGTACGAAGGCGTGGACATCGCGGGCCACGGCACCATGGGTCTGATCACCTATATGCGTACCGACAGCCTGCGCATCTCCGATGAGGCGGTCGCCGCTGCAAAGGAGTATATTGCGGACGCTTACGGCGAACAGTATATCTGCCCCTACAAGCGCACCTGGAAGACCAAGAGCGCGACCGCCGCGCAGGATGCCCACGAAGCCATCCGTCCCTCGGTGCCGGGGCTGACCCCTGACGAGGTGGACAAGAGCATCAGCGGCGATACCGCCAAGCTCTACCGGATGATCTGGAGCCGCTTTATGGCCAGCCAGATGGCAGACTGCCAGCAGGATACCGTGAGCGTGACCGTATACGCGGGGGACTACCGCTTCAAGGCCAGCGGTTACACTGTGACCTTTGATGGCTTTACCGTGCTGTACGAGGAAGCCACCGATGAAAAGGAAAAGAAGGAGACCAGCCTGCCCCCGCTGGAACAGGGCCAGCTGCTCAAGCTCAAGGAGCTGAAGAGTGAGCAGAAATTCACCCAGCCCCCCGCCCGCTACACCGAAGCGACCCTGATCAAGGCGCTGGAGGAAAATGGCATTGGCCGTCCCTCGACCTATGCGCCCATCATCACCACCATCATCGACCGCGGCTATGTGGAGCGGGAGCAGAAAAAGCTCAAGCCCACCCTGCTGGGCCGCGCCGTGGACGGCCTGATGCTGGAGCAGTTCCCCCATATCGTGGACGTGGACTTCTCGGCTGAGATGGAGAAGAACCTGGATAAGATCGAGAGCGGCAAGGCCGATTGGCACAAGACCGTGGACGATTTCTATCAGGGCTTTGCCGCCAGCCTGGAACAGGCCGAAAAGAACATGGAGGGCAAGAAGGTCAAGGTGCCGGACGAGCCTTCCAGCGAGGTCTGCGACCTCTGCGGCCGCCCCATGGTCATCAAGGTGGGCAAGTACGGCAAGTTCCTGGCCTGCTCCGGCTTCCCCGAGTGCCGGGGCACCAAGCGTCTGGTCAAGGACACCGGCGGTGTCTGCCCCAAGTGCGGCAAGGGCCGGATGCTGGAGCGCAAGAGCGCCAAGGGCCGCATCTACTACGGCTGTGAGCGCTACCCCGACTGCGACTTTATGACCTGGGATACCCCGGTGCCCACCAAGTGCGAAAAGTGCGGCTCCACCCTGTTCCGCAAGGGCTCCAAGCTCTACTGCGCAAAAGAAGGCTGCGGCTTTGAGATGCCGGTGCCGAAGAAGGATTGATCAAACCGATAAATTGTCTCGCCCTCTCCGGCATCGCCTGCGCGATGCCACCTCTCCCAAAGGGAGAGGCAATGGCGGCAAACGGGCAGCTGCGGCTGACCGGGATGCTGCACAGGCTCCCCCTTTGGGGGAGCTGGACGCGAAGCGGCCTGAGAGGGCGAGGATGCTGAAGGATGAAATTATGAGTTACAAAGTAACTGTACTGGGTGCCGGTCTGGCAGGCTGCGAGGCAGCACTGTGGCTGGCGGGCAAGGGCGTTCAGGTAACGCTCTACGAGCAGAAGCCCACCCACTTTTCCCCGGCTCACAAGAGTGCGGGCTTTGCGGAGCTGATCTGCTCCAACAGCCTGAAGGCCGAGCGTCTGGATTCCGCTTCCGGGCTGCTGAAGGAGGAGATGCGCCGGATGGGCAGCCAGCTGCTGGAAGCCGCCGAGGAGGCCCGTGTGGCTGCGGGCGGCGCGCTGGCCGTGGACCGGGACGCATTCAGCGCCGCCGTGACCCGGCGGGTGGAGGAGTGCCCCAACATCACTGTGGTGCGGGAGCAGGTGGAGCACATCGATGAGAGTGCACCCATTCTGGTGGCCACCGGCCCCCTGACCGATGGTGCGCTGGCCGACGAGATCGGCCGCCTGACCGGCGATGAGCGGCTCCATTTCTATGATGCCGTAGCTCCCATCGTCACGGCCGAGAGCCTGGATTACAACAAGGTGTTCGCTGCTTCCCGGTACGACCGGGGCGAGGCCGATTACCTGAACTGCCCCTTCAATAAGGCAGAGTATGAGGCTTTCCACGCCGCGCTGGCTTCGGCAGAGCGTGCCCCGCTCCATGCCTTTGATGCCGGTGCGGAGCAGGGCGCACAGCCCGACCCCGATGCCCACGGCAAAAAGGCGGATACTGTCACGGTCTACGAGGGCTGTATGCCCATTGAGATCATGGCCGCCCGGGGTGCTGATACCATGCGCTTCGGCCCCCTGCGCCCGGTGGGTCTGGTGGACCCCAACACCGGCCACCGCCCCTGGGCCAATGTCCAGCTCCGCGCCGAGAACAAGGAACGCACCCTCTATAATATCGTGGGCTTCCAGACCAACCTCAAGTGGGGCGAGCAGAAGCGGGTGTTCAGCATGATCCCGGGCCTGGAAAATGCCGAGTTCGTGCGGTACGGTGTCATGCACCGCAACACCTTCCTGGATGCGCCCCGCGTGCTGGATGCGGGCCTGTTCCTGAAGGAGCACCCCAACGTGTTCTTTGCGGGCCAGATCACCGGCTTTGAGGGCTATATGGAGAGCGCCGCCTGCGGTCTGCTGGCAGCCCGGAGCATCTACGCCCGGCTGGAGGGCAGGCAGCTGCCCCCGCCGCCGGTGGATACCATGTGCGGTGCGCTGATCCAGTATCTGACCACCGAGAACAAACATTTTCAGCCCATGGGCGCGAATATGGGCATCCTGCCCCCGCTGCCGGCCGAGAGCCGCCCCCGTGACAAGCGCCTGCGTTACATGGCCGTGGCCGAGCGTGCCGTGGCCAGCTTCCAACAGTGGCTGGATGAAACTGGATTCTAAACGGGAAGCGGGCTTGCCCTCTCCGTCATTGCTTCGCAATGCCACCTCCCCCAAAGTGGGAGGTCTTGACATTCCTTGCAAAGTTTAGGGTTTTGTCAAAAGCTCCCCCCTCGGGGGAGCTGGACGCGAAGCGGCCTGAGAGGGTGAGGACGCTGACCAAGAAAGGACGACGTTTATGAAAATTATCGTTGATATGATGGGCGGCGACAACGCCCCGCTGGCTGTGCTGGAAGGCACCGCACAGGCTGTGAAGGAGTACGGTGTGCAGGTCATCGGCGTGGGCAGCGAGGAGCTGGTGCGCAAGACGGCTGCCGAGCACAATATCCCGCTGGACGGCATCGAGCTGGTCAACTGCACCGAGACCATTGAGATGTGCGATGAGCCTGCAAGGGCCATCCGCAGCAAGAAGGATTCCTCCATCGTGGTGGGCCTGAACCTGCTGAAGGAGGGAAAGGGTGATGCCTTTGTCTCTGCCGGAAGCACCGGCGCGCTCCATGTGGGCGCAAGCCTCATCGTGCGCACCCTCAAGGGCGTAAAGCGCCCGGCCCTGGCCACCATGGTGCCGGCCAAAAACAAGGCCTATCTGCTGCTGGACTGCGGCGCGAACGTGGAGTGCCGTCCCGAGATGCTGGCAGCCTTTGCCGTGATGGGCAGCTGCTATGTCAACAAGGTGGAGGGCCGCACCGCACCCACCGTGGCGCTGGCAAACAACGGTGCCGAGGAGAGCAAGGGCACCCCGATGCTCCGGGAAGCCCACCAGCTGCTCAAGGCAACACCGGGCATCCGGTTCGTGGGCAACATCGAGCCCCGTGACGTACCCAACGGTGATGTGGATGTGGTGGTCTGCGACGGCTTTACCGGCAATGTCATCCTCAAGCTGACCGAGGGCGTGGCCAAGATGCTGCTGGGGATGCTCAAGGAGATGTTCCTGGCAAACCTCGGCGGCAAGATCGCCTACCTGCTGCTCAAGAGCGGCGTGGGAAGCCTCAAGCACCAGATGGACAGCGAGGAGTACGGCGGCGCACCCTTCCTGGGCGCAAAGCAGCCGGTCATCAAGGCCCATGGCTCCTCCAAGGCCAAGGGCATCAAGAACGCCATCCGGCAGGCCAAGATCTGCGTGGAAAACGACCTGTGCGGCACCATGCAGAGCGCGCTGGATGAGCTGACAACCTCTCAGGCCGACTGACATCGGCCAGCTCCCCTGGCAGGGGAGCCAAGAAAGAACGATTTTTGACATAAAGGGAGTAAGAAATCCATGAGCCATCAGTTGGAAACAATTATTGGTTACAAGTTCAAGAATCCGAAGCTGCTGGAGACGGCGCTCACCCACACCAGCTACGCCAACGAGAGCCGCACGCCGGTGCAGCACAACGAGCGGCTGGAATTTCTGGGCGACAGCGTGCTGCAGATCGTCTCGGCAGATTATCTGTTCCACGCCTACGCCGACCGGCCCGAGGGCGACCTGACCCGCATCCGTTCCAGCCTGGTCAGCGAGGGCGCATTGTTCCAGTTTGCGCAGGAGATCAATCTGGGCGAGTATTTGCGCCTGGGCCGGGGCGAGGAGCGCTGCGGCGGCCGCACCCGCCCCAGCGTGGTGTCCGATGCCTTTGAGGCCGTCATCGCCGCCCTGTATCTGGACGGCGGCATGGAGGTGGCAAAGAGCTTCATCCTGCCCTTCATCACCGAGGGCAAGCACGCTGAGGCCGATTACAAGACCCGCCTGCAGGAGATCGTCCAGCAGAACCCCGAGGAGCGGCTGAGCTATGTGGTGGAGCAGGAATCCGGCCCCGACCACGACAAGCATTTCGTGGTGGCTGTCCGCTTCAACTCCGATAAGGTCGCCCGGGGCGAGGGCCGCAGCAAGAAGATGGCCGAACAGCACGCCGCCCGCGAAGCCCTCAAGCTCCTGGGCGTGATAAAGGAAAAGTAAATGGTATTCAAGGAACTGGAGATCCAGGGCTTCAAGAGCTTTCCCGATAAGGTCAAGATCACCTTTGACGAGGGCGTGACCGGTGTGGTGGGCCCCAACGGTTCGGGCAAGTCGAACCTGTCCGATGCCGTGCGCTGGGTGCTGGGCGAGACCAGCGCCCGCCAGCTGCGTGCCGCCGGAAAGATGGAGGATGTCATCTTTGGCGGCACCCGGCGGCGGGGGGCCATGGGCTTTGCTCAGGTGCGCCTGACGCTGGACAACAGCAGCCACGCGTTGGATGTGGAAGCGGACGAGGTGACCATCGGCCGCAGATATTACCGCTCCGGCGAGAGCGAGTACAGCATCAACGGGCAGATCTGCCGCCTGAAGGATGTGTATGAACTGCTGCTGGATACCGGCATCGGCCGCGATGGCTACTCGGTCATCGGGCAGGGCCGCATTGCCGAGATCGTGGCGGCCAAGAGCAGCGAGCGCAGGGAGATCTTTGAGGAAGCCTGCGGCATTGCCAAATACCGTTACCGCAAAAACGAGGCCGAGCGCCGCCTTGCCGCCGCCGCCGAAAATCTGGAACGCCTGCGGGATATCCTGGGCGAGCTGGAGGCCCGGGTGGGCCCGCTGGAAAAAGAGAGCGAAAAGGCCCGGAAGTTTCTGGAACTGAGCGCCCGGCGCAAAACGCTGGAGGTGACCCTGTGGACGGACGGCGTGCACCGGGCCAAGGAAGCCGTGCGCCGTCAGGTGCGGGATTACGAGACAGCCCAGGCCGATTATGAGCGGTTCGACCGCCAGACCAAAGCCGCCGAGAGCGAGGCTGAGGAGATCCGGATGCAGGCACAACAGCTGACCATTGCGGTCGAGCGCCTGAATGGGGATATCCGCAGCATCACCGAGCAGATCAGCGGCAGCGAGAGCCGGATCGCCGTGCTGGAAAACGATATTGCCCGCAACGAGGAAAGCGCCGCAGACCTGCGGGCAGAGATTGCCGCCGGGCAGCAGGACAGCACCGAGGCCGCCGCCGCGCTGGAACGCCACCGCGCTGTGGCAAAGAGCATGGAGCTGGCGGGCCGGAAACTGGCCGCAGAGCTGGATGCCCTGAACGATGAGCTGGTGCGCCTGACCCGGGAAAACGACCAGAGCGGTGCCCGCCGGGATACCCTGCGGGGCGAGGTGGCGGCCCTGACGGCCCGGCACACCGAAGCGCAGGTGGCTCAGGCCGCCGCCGAGGCTGCTGCTGAGACGGCCCTGAGCCGTCTGCCTGCGTTGGAAGAAGCCGCCGAGGTGCTGGCTGTCCAGCGGGACGACGCAAAGCAGGATCTGGAGGATACCGTGCGGTACCTCACCACGCTGGCCGAGAATGAGCAGCAGCTCAAAAATATCCGGGCCGGTCTGGAACTCAAGCTGAAGAGCCGCCGCGCCGCACTGGAGGAAGCCGACCGCGCCGAACAGCAGCTGAACCGGGAGCTGGATGCCGCCCGCCAGCGGCTTTCCGTGCTGCGGGAGCTGGAAAAGAACATGGAAGGCTACCAGAACTCCGTCAAGACCGTGATGCGGGCGGCATCCGCCCGGCGGCTGCGGGGCATCATCGGGCCGGTGTCCTCCATCCTGCGGGTGGAGCCGGGCCGGGAGGTCGCCATTGAAACCGCGCTTGGCGGTGCCCTGCAGAACATCGTGGTGGAGAACGAAGCCGCCGCCAAGGCAGGCATCGCCCTGCTGCGGAGCGAGAACGCGGGCCGCGCCACCTTCCTGCCGCTGGACACAGTCCAGCCCGGTGTGTTCCGGGGAAAACTGTCCGGCTCGGCAAGGCTGGCAAGCAGTCTGGTCCAGGCCGATGCACGGTACAGCGACATCGTGTCCAATCTGCTGGGCCGCATCATCGTGGTGGATGATATCAACGAGGCCTCCCGCGTGGCCCGGGACAATGGCTTCCGCAGCAAGGTCGTCACGCTGGATGGTCAGGTGGTCAATGCGGGCGGCAGCTTTACCGGCGGCAGTGTCCAGCGCAGCGCGGGCTTGTTCACCCGCAAGCAGGAGCTGGAGGAGCTGCGGGTCAAGGCTGCGAAATTGCAGAAGGAGTGCCTTGCCGCTCAGGAAAAGACCGACCAGTGCAAACAGCAGGCAGATGCTCTGAACGCAGAGCTGACCGCCGCCAGCAGTGAGCAGATCACTGCCGCCAACGACCGTGTGCGGGCCGAAGCAGAGCGCAAGCGGCTGGAAGCCGCCATGGAGCAGGCCGAGACGGCCCTTGCCGCGCGGCAGAAGGAGATCGACACCCTGAACGCCCAGCTGGCTGACAGCCGGGAAAAGGCCGCGCAGGCCGAAGCACAGGAAGCTGCGCTGGCCGGGGAGATCGAAGCAAAATCGGGCGAGCTGAACCGCATTGCCGAGGGAGACGATGCGTTTCTGACCCGGCAGCGGGCGCTGGCCGAGCAGGTGAGCGCCAAGCGGCTGGAACAGGTGAGCCGCCAGAAGGATGCCGAGCTGGCGCAGGCGCAGATCGAAGCGCTGGAACAGCGCACCCGGGATGCCGAGAGCCGCCGGGCCTCTCTGGAAGAGAGCCTTGCCGCTCTTGCCGCCCGCAGTGATGCCTGCCGGGCCGAGATCGAGGCCATCCGCAAGGCCAGGACCGACAGCCGGGCGGAGATCGAAGCGAAAGAAGCCGAGATCCGGAAGGCCACCGAACAGCGGCTTTCCTGCCAGCAGGCCGAGACCGAGGCACTGGCCCGGGCCCGCACTGCTGCCGACAGCCGCGAGGAGATGGGCCGGGAGATGGCCCGCCTGGCCGAGCGGAAAGCAGCCGCTGAGAGCGAATACGATGCTACCGCCGCCAAGCTCTGGGATGAATACCAGCTGACGGTGAGCCAGGCCGAGGAACTCTGCGTGGAGTTCGACAGCCTGCCCGCCCTGCGGGCGCAGGTGGCCGACCTGCGCAATCAGATCCGGGCGCTGGGCAATGTGAACGTCAGCGCCATTGAGGAATATCAGGAGGTCAGGGAACGGTACGATGCCCTGAGCGCTCAGGTGGCCGACGTGGAGGGCAGCAAGAACGAGCTGACGCGGATGATCGCCAGCCTGTCCGGCCAGATGAAGGAGATCTTCACCGACAGCTTCCGGGCCATCAATGAAAACTTTGGCCGCATCTTTGCCGAGCTGTTTGGCGGCGGAGAAGCCAGCCTTGTGCTGGAGGATGAAAGCGATGTGCTTTCCTGCGGCATCGGCATTCAGGTGGCACCGCCGGGCAAAGTCATCAAGAATCTGGAAGCCCTTTCCGGCGGCGAGCAGGCGCTGGTGGCCATCAGCATCTATTTTGCGATCCTGGCCGTCAACCCGGCACCGTTCTGTATCCTGGACGAGATCGAAGCCGCCCTGGATGATGCCAATGTCAGCCGCTTTGCACAGTATCTGCGCCGGGTGAGCGACAAGACCCAGTTCATCGTCATTACTCATCGCCGCGGCACCATGGAGGCCGCCAATGTCCTGTACGGTGTGACCATGCAGGAGGACGGCGTGTCGAAATTGCTCAAGCTGGATCTGGAACAGGTTGACGCGACGCTGGTTTCGTAGGTATAATAGATTAAACCTCTCAGTCTCGCTTCGCTCGCCAGCTCCCCTAGTAGGGGAGCCCTTGGCATACCGGGCAGCACTGAGCGCAAATCGTGAAATGGCAGGTTTTGCCATCACGGATAGAAACAGCAAAACAAAGGAGAGAACCAATGGGCCTCTTTGGATTTGGCAAAAAAGAAAAAGATAAGATGAAAGACGGCCTCGAAAAGACCCGCACGGGCTTCTGGGGCAACATTATGAATACCCTCACCGGCAGCAAGATCGATGATGATCTTTACGATGAGCTGGAAGAGCAGCTCATTCTGGCCGATGTGGGCGGTGAAGTGGCCATCAAACTGGTGGACAAGCTGCGGGACCGGGTGAACGAGAAGGGCCTGAAAACCGGTGAGCAGGCCAGCGATGAACTGCGCGACCTCATTGCCGATGAGATGCGCCCCGAAGCTGAGATGGACCTGAGCGGCACGCCCGCCGTCATTCTGGTCATCGGCGTGAATGGGGTGGGCAAGACCACCAGCATTGCCAAGCTGGCCGATTTCTATACCCGTCAGGGCAAAAAGGTGATGCTGGCTGCAGGCGATACCTTCCGTGCCGCCGCCAGCGAGCAGCTGGAGATCTGGGCCGACCGGGCGGGTGTGCCCCTTGTCAAGGCGGGCGAGGGCGCAGACCCCGCCGCTGTCATTTTTGACACGGTCAAGTCGGCCACCGCGCGCGGCTATGATCTGGTCATTGCGGATACCGCAGGCCGCCTGCACAACAAGGCAAACCTGATGGCGGAACTTTCCAAGATCAGCCGCAGCGTCAAAAAGGCCAGCCCCGAGGCCAGTCTGGAGACCCTGCTGGTGCTGGATGCCATCACGGGCCAGAACGCCATCAGCCAGGCCCGGGAGTTCTGCAAGGCGGCAAACGCCACCGGCATCATCCTGACCAAGCTGGACGGCACCGCCAAGGGCGGCTGTGTCGTGGCGGTCAAGCAGCGGCTGGGCCTGCCCGTGCGGTTCATCGGCGTGGGTGAGGGCATCGATGACCTGATCCCCTTCACTCCGGAGGGCTATGTGGAAGAGCTGCTGCCCCGGCAGTGGAAGCATTAAGTGTCGAACGGATCTGCAATCAGATCTCTCAGGCCGCGCTTTGGCGCGTCCGGCTCTCCTGGCAGGGGAGCAAAGTGTAGGAGTTCGACAGGGGCAGAGAGGAGAAAAACATGAAAATTTGTGCAGCGACCGGCAACGCCGGTAAGCTCCGTGAGCTGCGGCGCATTCTGGAAGCGCAGGGCCACGAGGTGGTCAGCCAGAAGGAGCTGGGCATCACCATTGAACCCGATGAGACCGGCACCACTTTTGAGGAAAACGCCCTCATCAAGGCCGAGACCATCTGCAAAGCCAGCGGCCTGCCCACCATCGCCGATGACTCGGGCCTCTGTGTGGATGCGCTGGAGGGTGCCCCCGGCGTGTACAGCGCCCGCTACTGCGGCCGCCACGGCGACGATGAGGCCAACAACGACAAGCTGCTGGAGAATATGCAGGATGTCCCGGCGGAACAGCGCGGTGCAAAATTTGTGGCCGCTGTCTGCTTTATCCTGCCCACCGGCCGGCACCTGACCTGCCGGGGCGAGTGCCCGGGCAAGGTGGCCTTTGCGCGCCTGGCGGGCGATTACGGTTTTGGCTACGATCCGCTGTTCATCCCCGATGAATGCGGCGTGGGCAAGGCAGAAAAGCGCCCCAATACCGAGGGACGCAGCTATGCCCAGCTCACCCCGGACGAAAAGGATGCCATCAGCCACCGCGGTGTGGCGCTGGCAAAGCTGGAAAAAGAATTACCTGAATTTCTGAAATAAAAGGAGAAAAAATTATGTTGACGAGCAAACAGCGCGCCATTCTGCGCGGCAAGGCAAACACCATGGACCCCGTTTTCATCGTGGGCAAGGGTGAGATCGACGAGACCATGATCCAGGGCGTGAAGGACTGCCTGGATGCCCGGGAGCTGATCAAGCTCAAGGTGCTGGAGAGCAGCATGTACAACGCCCGTGAAGCTTCTGTCAAGCTGGCAGAGGCCACCGGTGCCGACTGCGTGCAGGTCATCGGCTCCAAATTCGTGCTCTATCTGCAGAAGAAAAAAGACAGCGCCTACGCTGACCTGCTGAAATGAGGCTCCTGCTGTACGGCGGCACCTTTGACCCGCCCCACAACGGCCACCTGAACAATCTGCGCGCCGCCGCTGCCCGGGTGCGCCCGGACAGGGTGGTGGTGATGCCTGCGGGGCTTTCCCCCTTCAAGCAGTCCACCGCCGCCCCCGGCAGCGCCCGGGTGGAGATGTGCGCGTGCTTCCGTGCACTGGAAGCGGAGGGGGCTGTTCCGGCGCTGTGTGTCAGCGGCTGGGAGGTGGAGCAGGCCGCGCTGGGCAGGCGCAACTATACGGTGCTCACGCTGGAAATGCTGGCCCGCACCTATCCGGAGGCCGAGCTGTACATGGCCATGGGCAGCGATATGCTGCTGAGCTTTGACAGCTGGCACCGCTGGCAGGAGATCCTGCGGCTGGCCCGGCTGGTGGTCACCAGCCGGAATGTGGGCGATGCGCCGGAGCTTCACGCCAAGGCAAAGCAGATGGACCCCACCGGGGCACGCATCCTGTTTGCGCAGGTCGAGGCTCTGCCTATGGCCAGCAGCAACCTGCGTGCCCGCCTTGCAGCAGGGGAAGCGTGTGAAAATGAACTGCCCGCCCTTGTGCGCCGGGTCATCCGGCGGGAGGGGCTTTACCGGACAGACAGAGGGGAAAGCGGAAACCATGAATCTGAAACAGGCAAAGGAGCTTGTGCGCGGCCGGTTGAGTGACAAGCGTTACGAGCATACCCTGAACGTGAGAAAAATGGCCGTCAAGCTGGCAAAGCGGTATGGCGTGGATGAGGACAAGGCCGCGCTGGCCGCCCTGCTGCACGATTCAGCCAAGGAGATCAGCAAGGACGAGATGCGCGCCATCATGCGGGCCCACCCGGAACTGGCCGAGGGCGGGGAAGAGCGCCCCACCCCGGTGTGGCACGGCATCTGCGCCGCCATCCTGGCCCGCACCGAGTGGGGTGTGGAGGATGAGGCTGTGCTTTCGGCCATTGCCTGCCACACCGCGGGCAAGCCCGGCATGAGCAGGCTGGATAAGATCGTCTATCTGGCGGATATGACCAGCGCCGAGCGGGACTGGCCCGGGGTGAACAAGCTGCGCAAGCTGGAACTGAAGGATCTGGATCTGGCCATGCTGGCAGCCCTCAGGCAGACGAATGACTTTGTGCTCTCGCAGGGGAAGCCCCTGGACCCCATGTCCAAGGCGGCCTACGATGAGATCAGAGCAGAGGTGGATGCCCGGGCTGCAAAGGCCGGGTGAGCCTGTTTTTCTGCACACACACCGCACCGGAAAAGAATACCGATTGCAGATTGTGGGTAAGAATGCTATACTATGGAACATGACGACAGTCTCTGTCGGAATAAAAAAGCTGGAGGAACCGAACGAATGAGTCAAGGTCCGCGTCATATCAATACAGACCGCTCGCTGAACCGCCCTACGGAGCAGCGCCCCACGGAGGCTTCCGCCCTGCATCAGGTGTCGCTGTCCGGCCAGCCGGATTTCTTCCAGAACGAACAGCCCGCACCCCAGCAGCCGGAACCGCCCCGCCAGAGCGCGGGCGGCGGACGCGGCGGCAATGGCGGCAGTCGGCCGCCTCGGCACGCGGCCCCCGCTGATGCGCCACGCCGCCGCAAAAAGAAGAAAAAGACCCCCATGTGGCTGCCGATGGCTGTGACGCTGGCGGTGCTGGCCGTGATCTCGGGCGTGGTGGTCTACGCCGTGAACATGGTGAACAAGGTGGAGGATAATCTGAAGCCCGAGGAGAACGCGACCTCGCTGGTGGAGGAGATCCAGACGCTGGAGGAGTACAAGGGCGATGTGGTGAACATTCTTGTCTGCGGCATCGACTATGAGGAGGGCCGCGCCTACTCCTCGGATGGCAGCAACGACGGCATGACGGATATGATCCTGTACTGCCAGTTCGATATCAAGGGCGGTGCCCTGCGGATGCTGCAGATCCCCCGTAACAGCCTTGTTGCAACCCAGAACCGCAAGATCACCCTTTCCAACGGCAAGACCTACGCGGCTACCAACTATCAGATCAACTCGGTGGCCCTCTCCAACGGCGGCGACATTGCCGCGCTGGCGGAGGTCATCTATGATCAGTACAAGCTGCCCATCGACTACTATGTGACCATTGATATGCAGGCACTGGTGGAAATGGTGGACAACTTCGGCGGCATCGAGGTGTATATCCCCCACGATATGTCCTTTGCGGGCAGTGTCCTGAAGCAGGGCTACCGCAACCTGGACGGCGCATCGGCAGAGTTCTTTGTCCGCTGCCGCCACGGCGAGGGCTACGCAAACTCGGATATCGACCGCCTGAACATGCAGCGCTATTTCTATGCCGGCCTGTTCAAGCGGGTGCGCAGCATGGGCGTGACCGATGTCATTGCCCAGCTGCCCCTGATTTTCAACAACTATATCCACACGGATATGGATCTGACCACCATTGCCAAGATGCTGGTGTCCTTTACCCGCATCGACAGTGCGAACATCATGCTGGCCCAGACCCCTGTGTTCATGGGCGTGCCCAACGTGGGCAAGACCAGCAGCTTTGACGGCTACTCCTGCGTGGTGCCGGATGCCGGTTCCATTGCAGAGCTGCTGAACACCTATTTCCGCAATTACACCGGCCCCGTGAGCGCCGGGGAAATGAACCTTGTGACCAACAACTGGCCCCACGGCACCGCTTCCACCAGCGCCAATGTCCAGTTCGTGGGACAGCTGGACAAGGAGTCCGATGATGCCATCCTGAGCGGCGATACCGACGTAGCAGGTGCGACCACCACCGACGGCCAGGCCGCAGGACAGTAACAAACCAGAGAGGAGACTTTTATGGAAAACAAGATCGACAGCAAGACCCTTGCCATTGAGATCGCAAAGATCCTGGACAGGAAAAAGGCCCAGGATGTCCGCGTGCTCAAGGTGGAGAGCCTGACCGTTCTGACCGATTATTTCGTCATTGCTTCCGGCACCTCCACCACCCAGGTGGGTGCTTTGGCCGACGAGGTGGAGTACGAGCTTTCTCAGAAGGGCATCGAGCCCTACACCACCGAGGGCTTCGACTCCAAGAACTGGGTGCTGCTGGATTATTCCAGCGTCATCGTGCACGTCTTTGTGCCCAACACCCGCACCTACTATGATCTGGAACATCTGTGGGCCGATGGTGAGCCCATGGATATCTCGGAGTATCTGACCCCGGAAAACAGTCTGTAAGCTTCCCTGCCTGCAAGGGCGGCTGCCGAATATGAGGAGTGATTGAAAGCTATGAAGTATGATTACAAGGCCGTTGAGGCCAAGTGGCAGAAGGTGTGGGAGGACGAAAAGACCTTCCATGTCGAGATCGACCACAAAAAGCCCAAGTTCTATGCGCTGGTGGAGTTCCCGTATCCCTCGGGTGCGGGCCTGCATGTGGGCCACCCCCGCAGCTATACTGCCCTGGATGTGGTCAGCCGCAAGCGCCGCCAGAACGGCTACAACGTGCTGTACCCCATGGGCTGGGATGCCTTCGGTCTGCCCACCGAGAACTTTGCCATGAAGAACCACATCCACCCGGCCATCGTCACCAAAAAGAATGTGGATCACTTCCGTGAGCAGCTCAAGGCGCTGGGTTTCTCCTTTGACTGGGATCGCGAGATCAACACCACCGACCCCGAGTACTACAAGTGGACCCAGTGGATCTTCCTGCAGCTGTACAAGCACGGCCTGGCCTACAAGAAGGAAATGAACGTCAACTGGTGCACCGGCTGCAAGTGCGTGCTGGCAAACGAGGAAGTTGTCAACGGCGTGTGCGAGCGCTGCGGCAGCGAGGTGGTGCACAAGGTCAAGAGCCAGTGGATGCTCAGGATTACTGCCTACGCCGACAAGCTGATCGACGGCCTGGACGGTCTGGACTACATCGAGCGCGTTGCCACCCAGCAGAAGAACTGGATCGGCCGCAGCCATGGTGCAGAGGTGAACTTTGGTACCACCGCAGGCGATACCCTGACGGTTTACACCACCCGCTGCGATACCCTGTTCGGCGCTACCTACATGGTCGTCTCCCCGGAGCACGCCATGGTCAAGGAGTGGCTGGAAAAGGGCCTGCTCAAGAATGCGGATGCCGTTACGGCTTATCAGGCAGAGGCTGCCCGCAAGAGCGATTTTGAGCGCAGTGAGCTGAACAAGGAAAAGACCGGCGTGAAGCTGGAGGGCGTGATGGGCATCAACCCCGTCAACGACAAGCAGATCCCCATCTTTATCTCTGATTATGTCCTGTCCACCTACGGCACCGGTGCCATCATGGCTGTGCCTGCCCACGATACCCGCGACTGGGAGTTCGCCAAGAAGTTCGGCCTGCCCATCATCGAGGTGGTCAAGGGCAATACCGAGTCCAATCTGGACGAGGCTGCCTTTACCGATGTTGCCACCGGCACGCTGGTCAACTCCGGCTTCCTGGACGGCCTGTCTGTGGCAGATGCCCAGAAAAAGATGATCGAGTGGCTGGAAGCCAACGGCAAGGGCTGCGATAAGGTGAACTACAAGCTGCGCGACTGGGTATTCAGCCGTCAGCGCTACTGGGGCGAGCCGATCCCCATGGTCAAGTGTGAAAAGTGCGGCTGGCAGCCCCTGCCCGAGAGCAGCCTGCCCCTGACCCTGCCCGACATCACCGACTTTGAGCCGGGCCCCGATGGTGAGTCCCCGCTGGCCCGCCACACCGACTGGGTCAAGACCACCTGCCCCTGCTGCGGCGGCCCCGCCACCCGCGAGACCGACACCATGCCCCAGTGGGCCGGTTCCTCCTGGTACTTCCTGCGCTACATGGACCCCCACTGCAAGGACGCTCTGGCCTCCAAGGAGGCGCTGGAATACTGGTCTCCCGTGGACTGGTACAACGGCGGCATGGAGCACACCACCCTGCATCTGCTGTACAGCCGTTTCTGGCACAAGTTCCTGTACGATATCGGCGTGGTGCCCACTGCCGAGCCTTACCAGAAGCGCACCGCCCACGGCATGATCCTGGGCCTGAACCCCCACAGCTTTGTCAACCTGCCCGCTGACGAGCAGGAGAAGCTGCTGAAGGAGTATGGCAGCCAGAAGGCCGCCGAAAAGGCACTGGAAGAGAAGTACGGCGAGATGGCACGCCATCCCATCGTCAAGATGTCCAAGAGCCTGGGCAACGTCATCAACCCCGACGAGGTGGTGGACCAGTACGGTGCCGATACCATGCGTCTGTATGAGATGTTCATGGGCGACTTTGAGCAGGCCGCACCCTGGCAGACCTCTGCCATTGCCGGCTGCAACCGCTTCCTCGACCGCGTGTGGGCGCTGTCCGACAAGCTGGTGGAGGGCGAGGGCTATCGCCCCGCCATCGAGACCCTGATGCACCAGACCATCAAGAAGGTGGGCGCTGACATTGAGAGCCTGAAGATGAACACTGCCATTGCCCAGCTGATGACGCTGGTCAATGCCCTGTACGACAACGGCGGTGCGACCAAGGCCGAGCTGGAGACCGTTGTTCAGCTGCTGAACCCGTTTGCTCCCCACATGACCGAGGAGCTGTGGGAGAAGCTGGGCCACAGCCACAATGAGCAGCTGGCCTACTACCCCTGGCCCCAGTACGAAGAGGCCAAGTGCGTGGAGAGCACCGTGGAGATCGCCGTGCAGGTGAACGGCAAGGTGAAGGCCCGCCTGAAGGTGGCTGCCGACATCGATGCTGCCGCCGCCATTGCCGCCGCCAAGGCTGACCCCGCAGTTGCTGCCGCTCTGGAGGGCAAGCAGGTCGTCAAGGAGATCTACGTCAAGGGCCGTCTGGTCAACCTGGCTGTGAAGGGCTGATCGCTCAGGCGCTTTGTCGGAGAGTTTTTTCAAAAAATCTTTCAAAAAAAGGTTGACGAACGCATGAAAATGCGCTATACTGTCTACTGTTAGTTACCATGTAACAACGAAATTCCTGCCTCACGGTCCAAGGGAGGGAATAAGATGTCGGAAATTCGTGTTAAAGAGGGCGAGTCGCTGGAAAGCGCACTGCGTCGCTTCAAGCGCAGCACCGCTCGCAGCGGTGTGCTCGCAGAGGTTCGTAAGCGCGAGGCTTACGAGAAGCCGTCTGTCAAGCGCAAGAAGAAGTCCGAAGCAGCCCGCAAGCGCAAGTTCAAGTAATTAACTGCTTGAAATCGCACGTTGCTTTAGATTTCAAACGCGTTGCTAACGCCGATGTAGGAGAGCCTGAAACTCAGGCTCTCCTATTTTCATTTATGAAAAAGATAAACATCCTCGCCCTCTCCGTCATTGCTGCGCAATGCCACCTCTCCCAAGGGGAGAGGCTTTGGCAATCCGTGCAAAGTTATTGGTTTCGCCAGAGGCTCTCCCTTTGGGAGAGCTGGACGCGAAGCGGACTGAGAGGGTGAGCCTGTGAAAGGCAAAGAGAGGGTTCTGTATGTTAGTTACCCCCGAATATGTATTCAAGGATGTGACCCACATCACGCCGGAGTGGCTGGCCCAAAAGGGCATCCGGGCGCTGGTGCTGGACATCGACAACACCCTGACCGCCGACCGCAGTCAGGAGCTGCCGGAAGAAGTGGCCGGGTGGCTGGAAGCCATGCGCAGGGCGGGCGTAAAGCTGACCATCGTTTCCAACGGTGCCGAAAAGCGGGTGCGCCCCTTTGCGGAAAAGCTGGGCCTTGCTTACCTTTACCGCAGCGCCAAGCCTCTGCCCTTTGCATTGGGGGTGGCGCAGCGCCGCATGGGCGTGAAGCGCCGGGAGATGGCCATGGTGGGCGACCAGCTCTATGCCGACCGGATGGCGGCGGCGCTCTATGGTATTCCGGGCCTGATGGTCATCCCCCGCGGACCGGATCTTGGGGCACAGGTGGTGCTCAAGCGCAAGTGGGAGAAAAAACACTGGCAGGAATACTACGACCGGGGAGGCAAGACCCTGTGAGTGAGTGGAGGATCCGGTTCGGCACCGCAGGCATCAGCGACAGCTTCACGGCCATGGGGTATAAGAACAGTCTGGACATTCCGGCCTATACCGAAAAAATGGGGCTGGATGCCTTTGAATACCAGTGCGGCCATGGAGTCCGGCTGGGGCTGGACAAGGCCCGGCAGATGGCTGACGATGCCGCCGCCCGGGGGATTTTGTTCAGCGTCCACGCGCCTTACTATATCAGCGCTTCCAGCCTGGACGAGGAAAAGCGGCTGAACAGCGTGAACTATCTGCTCCAGAGCGCGGCGCTCTGCAGGGCGCTGGGCGGCAGACGGGTCATCTTCCACTCCGGCAGCTGCGGCAGGCAGAGCCGGGAAGCTGCCCTGGAAAAAGCGCTGGACACCCTGAAACGGGCGCAGGACGCGCTGGATGAAGCGGGCTTTGCCGAGATCATCCTCTGCCCTGAGACGATGGGAAAGATCGGCCAGCTGGGCACGCTGGAAGAGGTGCTGGCCCTCTGCGGGGTGGACAGACGCATCACCCCCTGCATCGACTTCGGCCACCTCAACGCCCGGACGCTGGGCGGCATCCGGTCCAAGGCGGATTATGCCGCTATCCTTGACCGCATCGGGGAGGCGCTGGGGGATGAGCGGGCCCGGCAATTCCATGTCCATTTTTCCCGCATCGAGTATTCCAAGGGCGGCGAAAAGCGGCACTGGACCTTTGCCGAGACCCAGTTCGGCCCCGAACCCCAGCCCCTGATGGAGCTGCTGGCCGAGCGCGGGCTTGCGCCAGTCATCATCTGTGAGAGCGCCGGGACGCAGGCAGAGGATGCACAGACGATGCAGAGAATGTATTGTGGAAGAACTTTTTTCTGATTTTATCGTCTTTTTTGCTCAAACCCCTTGCCAAACCATGCAGGATTGAGTAAAATAAATAGAGATATGCGTTAAGCATCAATGAGATTTTACTAATGGAGGAATTCCTATGATTTCTGCAGGCGAGTTTCGCAACGGCGTGACCTTTGAGCAGGACGGCCAGGTTCTTCAGGTCGTTGAGTTCCAGCACGTGAAGCCCGGCAAGGGCGCTGCCTTTGTCCGCACCAAGACCAAGAACGTGATCACCGGCTCTGTGGTTGAGACCAGCTACAACCCGACCGCAAAGTTCCCTCAGGCTTTCATCGAGCGTAAGGACGTGACTTACAGCTATGAGGATGGCGATCTGTACCACTTCATGGACAACGAGACCTATGACGATATCCCCGTCAACGCTTCCGATGTGCCCGATAACTTCAAGTTCTGCAAGGAGAACGAGCCCTGCAAGCTGCTGAGCTATAAGGGCAAGGTCTTCAGCGTCGAGATCCCCAACTTTATCGAGCTGGAAGTCACCCAGACCGAGCCGGGTGTCAAGGGCAACACCGCCACCAACACCCTGAAGCCCGCTACTGTCGAGACCGGTGCTGAGATCCGCGTTCCTCTGTTCATCAACGAGGGCGACCACATCCGCATCGATACCCGCACCGGCGAGTATATGGAGCGCGTCTAATTTACCGACAGACCGGGCAGCGGGCAACCGTGTGCCCGGTTTTTGCTTCACAGGCTGAACCGTGCGGCGGAAAGTTTTCCGCTATGCCAAGGGCTCCCCTATTAGGGGAGCTGGCCGCGGAGCGGCCTGAGAGGTTATTTTAAATAGGAGGTCATTCTTATGAAGGAAAAGGCTGCATACCTGCGGGGCCTGATCGAGGGCCTGGGCATCGACGAGACCACCAAAGAGGGCAAGGTCATCAAGGCCATGAGCGAACTGCTGGGCGAACTGGCAGAGGCTGTGGACGGCATCGATGAAGATGTGACCCGCGCCTACGACCAGATCAACGACCTGAGCGAGGAGCTGGAGGATCTGGAAGCCGACCTCTATGAGGACGATGAGGATGACGAGGAGCCTGAAGAAGAGGAAGAGGATACCGAAGAGGACGACAATGACGATGATATCGCCAGTGAGCCGTTCTATGAGGTGGCCTGCCCCAACTGCGGCGAGACCGTTTACGTCAGCGAGGACGACCTGGACGCGGGCGAAGCAAACTGCGCCCACTGCGGCGTGACCTTTGAGGTTGCGCTGGAGGATGACGACGAGGAGCAGGAGGAAGGCCCCGTGCAGTACGAGGTGACCTGCCCCGCCTGTGGTCAGACCACTGTGTTTGAGGAGGACGACCTGCTGGATGGCGCACCCAAGTGCCCCGGCTGCGGCAAGCCCCTGGACTTTGAAGTGACCGAAGAGTAAAGCACAACAAAAAGGACCGTCTCCTCAGCGGGAGACGGTCCTTTTTTATGCCGTTCAGCGGGTCTCGTTTGCCTTCTGCAGCCAGATGCTGCCAATGTCCAGTGCGTTGTACAGGCCATTCTTGGTGGTCTGGCGGAACACGCGGGCCTCAGGGGCCAGGCTGTCGTTGGTGGAAAAGACCTGAATGTGTACCTTATCGGCCACATCCATGCCGCCCACGGATTTGGTGCTCAGGATCTGCATCCGCAGCACATAGGGGTCGGTCATACGGCCGTAATACAGCTCGTTGTCCTTACGGACGAGGGGCTTGCCTTTATAAGTCAGTTTCGGTGTAAATGGCATCGTGAAAGCCTCCCTATCGTTTGATACACTTTAGTATAACACATCTGGCAGGATGGATGCAAGCCGCAGGGGCCGTACAGGCAGATTTTTCTTTGCGGACAGTTTCTGCTTGACAAACCACGGGCAGATGTGATATCTTTGACCCAGAAGAACGGGTTTGCCTGCTGACGGAACGTTGTGGAGCACCACAGTGCAGACAGAACCGGGTTTTATTACGCCGACCGTCTGGGCAGCCTTGCGCTATTGGTGCGCAAAGCTGTCCTTTTTGCATTTCAGGGAGGATTTGAGCATGAAGTCTGATATCGAGATCGCACAGGAAGCCAAAATGAAGCCCATCACCGAGATCGCTGCCTCGCTGGGCCTTGCCGATGAGGATGTGATCCCCTATGGCCGCTACAAGGCCAAGATCAACCACCGCCTCATCCACAAGGCATCCAAGCAGGGCAAGATGGTCCTGGTCACGGCCATCAGCCCCACCCCGGCAGGCGAGGGCAAAACCACCACCAGCGTGGGCCTGGCCGATGCCATGAACGCTCTGGGCAAAAAGACCATGCTCTGCCTGCGTGAGCCCAGCCTTGGCCCCGTGTTCGGTGTTAAGGGCGGCGCGGCCGGCGGCGGTTATGCCCAGGTGGTGCCCATGGAGGATATCAACCTCCACTTTACCGGTGACCTGCATGCCATCGGCACCGCAAACAACCTGCTGGCTGCCATGATCGACAACAGCATCCAGCAGGGCAACCCCCTGAACATCGATCCCCGCCGCATCACCTGGAAGCGCTGCATGGATATGAACGACCGCCAGCTCCGCTTCATCGTGGATGGTCTGGGCGGCAAGGTGAACGGTACCCCCCGTGAGGACGGCTTTGATATCACCGTTGCCAGCGAGGTCATGGCGATCTTCTGCCTGGCCACCAGCATCTCCGACCTGAAGGAGCGGCTGTCGAAGATCGTCTGCGCCTACACCTACGAGGGCAAGCCCGTCACGGCTGGCGACATCGGTGCCGCCGGTGCCATGACCGCGCTGCTCAAGGATGCCCTTGACCCGAACCTCGTTCAGACGCTGGAAAACAACCCCGCCATCATCCACGGCGGCCCCTTTGCCAACATTGCCCACGGCTGCAACAGCGTCATGGCCACCAAGCTCAGCCTCTCGCTGGCCGATTACGTCATCACGGAGGCTGGCTTCGGTGCAGATCTGGGTGCCGAGAAGTTCCTGGATATCAAGTGCCGCTATGCCGGCATCGCCCCCAGCGCCTGCGTGCTGGTGGCCACCGTCCGTGCCCTCAAGAGCCACGGCGGCGTTGCCAAGGCTGACCTGAACCAGCCGAATCTTGAGGCGGTCAAGGCTGGTGCCTCCAACCTTGTGCGCCACATCGACAACCTGAAGAACGGCTTTGGCCTGCCTGTGGTGGTGGCCATCAATGCCTTCCCCACCGACACCCCGGAGGAGCAGGCATACGTTGAGCAGGTCTGCGCCGAGCAGGGCGTGCCCTGCGTCCTGAGCGAGGTGTTCGCCAAGGGCGGCGAGGGCGGCAAGGCTCTGGCCGAGAAGGTGCTGGAGGTCATGGAGGACCGTCCTATCCAGTACGTCTACCCGCTGGAGATGCCCCTGAAGCAGAAGGTGGAAGCCATCGCCAAAAAGGTCTACCGTGCCGACGGGGTGAATTTCAGCGCCGCCGCTTCCAAGACGCTGGCCGAACTGACAGAACTGGGCTACGGCGACCTGCCGGTCTGCATCGCCAAGACCCAGTACAGTTTCAGCGATAACGCCAAGCTGACCGGTGCGCCCACCGGCTTTACCATGGAGGTGCGGGAAGTCCGTCTTGCCGCCGGTGCCGGTTTCGTGGTGGTCATCTGCGGCAACATTATGACCATGCCCGGCCTGCCCAAGAAGCCCGCCGCCGTCAATATCGACGTGGATGCCGAGGGTAAGATCACGGGGCTGTTCTGATGCCGCATTCCCCGTTCCTGTTTGTATGACAAAACCGCCCTTCCGGTTTGATGCCGGAAGGGCGGTTTTTCTATGTGAGTATTCAGCTTAAGCCGTCTGTTGGCCCACGGTGTGGGTGGCGAGATATTCCACCCAGGCGGGGTAGCCTTCGGGCTTGATGTGGATGCCGTCAGGCTGCGCGTACTCGGCTTTCAGGTCACCATTGTCATCGGCAAGGGCTTCCCACAGGTTGAGGAAAGCGCAGTTCTTTTCCAGCGCAATGGCAGCCAGCTCATTGTTGATCTCGCACAGCCGCTCTTTGTACAGGCCGGGATGGCTGCTGCGCACCTCGGGCCGGACAGGCGTAATGGACTGCACGTAGATCTGCGTGTTGGGCAAGGCCTGGGAGATCATATCCAGCATGAGCCGGTAGTAGGTGAGAAAGCTGGAATAATCCCCGTCCCGGTTGAGCACGTTGGTGCCCAGCAGGATATACAGCACCGGGGGCTGCCGGGCTGTCAGCACCTCCATGGGGACCTCGGTGCCGCCATCGGAGCGTTTGCAGGTGGTGCCATTGACTACGACGCTGGGGTTTGCGCCCCGGTAGGCGCAGAAGGAGGCCTCCGGCAGGCCGCTGGAATAGATCTGCATCCCCTGCGTCAGGCTGTCGCCCAGAAAACAGACGTTGGCAAAATAACTGCGGTCTACGGCGGTGGTGCGGTCCAGCGCGGCCAGCCGGAAATCCATGGCGGTGGACCCGGCAGAGGTGGTCTGCACGGTCAGCCGCCGCGCGGGCGTGTAGCTGATGGTGTTCCACTCGCTGCTCTGCAGCTCCTGCTGGAAGATGGTCGGGCCCTGCACGGCGGCAGGGCTCTGCTCCCGGTGGAGATGCTTCCACAGTAGGCCTACGGCGCTGAGCAGGATGAGCAGCACCAGCAGCCCGGCAACGGCAAAAGTCCTGCGCCAGCGCTTGCGCAGGATGCGGCGGCGGTATTCCTGATAATCGGCCATAAAAACACCCGGCTTTCTTTGTGTTCGTTACCCTCATTATACAGCACCCGGCGGGGCCGTGCAAGTGGGCCGTGCTACTTTACGGCGGCAGATGCTTTGTGGTATAATCATCATGGTTTAGTATGAAATCCTGTCGGCGGCGGGTGCCGCTGGCGTAACTGAGAAAGCAGGAATCAAAATTTATGCTGCAAAACCCTGAATTGCATTATCTGGACAACGCCGCCACCACCATCGTGGCCCCGGAAGTGGCGGATGTCATCAACAAGGCCATGCGGGAGCACTGGGCCAACCCGTCCAGTCTGTATGCCCCCGGTGCCCGGAGCGAGGAAGCCCTGAATGCCGCCCGCGCCGCCGTGGTCCGCACCCTGGGCTGCAAGAGCCGGGAGCTCTATTTTACCTCCTGCGGCAGCGAGAGCAACAACATGGCCCTGCTGGGCGCGGCCCTGACCCGCAGGTTCGGCAAGGGCATCGTGGTGTCCGGCTTTGAGCACCCCAGCGTGCAGAAGCCGCTGGAGCGTCTGGCCGCCATGGGCTATGATGTGACCGTGGTGGACCCCGGCCCGGACGGCACGCTGGACATCGACCGGATGCTGGACCATGTGGACAGAAACACCATCCTTGTGGCCTGCATGATGGTCAACAATGAGGTCGGCACCCGGAACGATGTGGAGCGTCTGGCCGCCGAGGTCAAGCGCCGCAACAGCCGCACCATCGTCCATGTGGATGCCGTGCAGGCCTGGATGCGGGTGCCCATCAAGCTGGCGAACATCGACACGCTGGCTGTCAGCGGCCACAAGATCCACGCACCCAAGGGCATTGGTGCGCTCTACCTGAGCGACAGCCTGTATCAGGCGTTCCAGGCTCCCTATCTGGGCGGTGAGCAGGAGCGTGAGAAGCGCCCCGGCACCGAGAACCTGCCCTATGCGCTGGGCCTTGCTGCCGCGGCCACCCGCCTGAACAAGACCATGAAGAGCCGGGATGCTGCTGTGCGCGCCCTGAACCTGCGCCTGCGGGAAGGGCTGAAAGCCTTCCCGGAGGTGGTCATCAACAGCCCGGACAATGCGGTGCCCGAGGTGCTGAACTTCAGCGAGAACTGCATCAAGAGCGAGACCATGCTGGCCCATCTGGCACAGAAGCAGGTCTATGTCTCCTCGGCCAGTGCCTGCGGCCGGGGGCAGCCCAGCCACACCCTTGCCGCTATGGGCAGGGACCCGCTGGCCATTGATACGGCCATCCGCGTGTCCTTCTGTGCGGACAACACCCCCGAGGATGTGGACGCGTTCCTCAACGCCTTCGAAGACGGAATGAAGCATTTGCAGAGAATCAAAAAGTAAAAAAGGAAAGCATCCTCACCCTCTCAGGCCGCTCCGCGTCCAGCTCCCCAAAGGGGGAGCTCTTGACAAAACCGGAAACTTTGCGTGGAATGCCAAGGCCTCCCACTTTGGGGGAGGTGGCAGCGCGTCAGCGCTGACGGAGAGGGTGAGCCAGCTATAATTAAGGAGAACTCTATGCGTGAAATTATTATGGGCTATCAGGGCGAGATGTCCCTGAAGGGCCTGAACCGCAACCAGTTTGAGTCGGCTATGATGAAGATCCTGCGCTACCGGCTCAAGACCGTGGGCAAGTTCAAGGTGTACTGCACCCAGTCTACCTTTTATATGGAGCCCGAGGAAGAGGACGTGGATATGGATCTGGCCTTTGACCGGGTGCGCACCGTGTTCGGTCTGGCGGCGCTGAGCCGTGCCGTGGTCTGCGAAAAGGACTTTGACACCATCTGCCGGACTGCGGAGGAGTATCTGGGCGACAGCCTGCACGGCATCAAGACCTTCAAGGTGGAGGCCCGCCGTTCGGATAAGACCTACCCCATGACCAGCCCTGAGCTGATGCGGGAGCTAGGCGCTTACCTGCTGGGGCTGCACAACTACCTGCGGGTGGATGTGAAGAACCCCCAGTTCAAGGTCATTGTGGAGATTCGGGATTACGGTGCGTATATTCACGGCCCGAAAATACCCGGAGAGGGCGGCCTGCCCGTGGGTACCTCCGGCCGTGCCCTGAATATGCTCTCCGGCGGCATCGACAGCCCGGTGGCCGCTTACCGGATGGCAAAGCGCGGTCTGGCCCTGGATCACATCCATTTTGCGTCCCCTCCGTATACTTCTGAGCGCGCAAAACTGAAAGTTAAAGCTCTGGCCCAGAAGATCACCCCCTATACCGGCAGCTCCAACCTGTTTGTGGTGCCCTACACCAAGCCGCAGGAGTATATCCGGGACAATGCCCCCGATGTGCTGTTCACGGTGCTGATGCGCCGCAGTATGATGCGCATTGCCAATCGGATTGCCACCAGACAGGGCTGCGAGGCCCTCATCACCGGCGAGAGTCTGGCTCAGGTGGCAAGCCAGACTGTCAAGGCCCTGCAGTGCACCGATGCCGCCCAGGATCTGCCCATCCTGCGCCCGCTGATCGGCATGGACAAGACCGAGATCATCGAGACCTCCCGCCACATTGGCACCTACGAGACCAGCATCCTGCCCTATGAGGACTGCTGCACCATCTTCACCCCGCCGCACCCGAAGATCCGCCCCGAGCTGGCAGAGATCCTGGAGGCAGAAGCCGCCATGCCCGGTCTGGCAGAGCTGGAGGCCGAAGCTGCCGAGAACACCGAGCGGATCCGCATCCGCATTACGGACGAGATCGAGTTTGAGGGGTGAGCGGCATGATAGCGGAGATCATCAGTGTGGGCACCGAGCTGCTGCTCGGCAACATCCTCAACACCAACGCCCAGTACCTGAGCCGGGAGCTTGCTGAGCTGGGCATTACGGTCCAGCGGGAGAGCACCATCGGCGACAATCAGGGACGGCTGGCGGATTTTGTCAACGAGGCAAAGAACCGCTGTGACCTGCTGGTATTCACCGGCGGTCTGGGTCCCACGGCAGACGACCTGACCAAGGAGACCGTTGCCGCCTGCTATGGCGATACGCTGGTCTTTGACGAGAGCGAGTGGGAGAAGATCACCGGTTATTTTGCCCGCTCCGGCCGGGTGACCACCCCCAACAACCGCAAGCAGGCCATGGTGCCCGTAAAGGGGCATAAGATCATCAACCACCACGGCACTGCCCCCGGTGCGTGGTTTGAGCAGGAGGGCCGCTGTGCTGTCCTGATGCCGGGCGTGCCCAGCGAGATGAAGGCCATGTGGAACGAGAGTGTCCGCCCCCTGCTGATGAAGCGCCAGAACTGCACCCTGCACTCTGTCACCCTGCGGGTGCTGGGCGGCGAGAGCAGCCTGGAATATCAGGTGCGTGATCTGCTGGAAAACGCCAACCCGACTGCCGCTATCTACTGCAAGACCGGCGAGTGCGAGATTCGCATCACGGCCCGGGCTGCTTCCGATGCGGAAGGCGAAAAAATGTGCCGGGAATATGCCAAAAAGTTCTATGATCTGCTGGGCGATGCGGTGTATGATGAGGATGTGGCCGGGCTGGAGGAGACACTGGTGCGCACCTTAAAGGAAAAGGGGCTCACCATCTCCACCGCCGAGAGCTGCACCGGCGGGCTGATCGCACAGCGTATCACCTCGGTGCCGGGCTCCAGTGAAGTGTTCGGCTACGGCTTTGTGACCTATTGGGAGGCCGCCAAGGCCAGGCTGGTGGGCGTGGAACCGGATGTCATTGCAAAGTACAATGTGGTGTCGGCCCCCGTGGCCGCCCAGATGGCGCTGGGGGCCGCACAGGCCGCCGGTGCTGAAATCGGCATCAGCGTGACCGGTGTGGCCGGGCCGACCGGTGGAGATGCCCTCCGCCCGGTGGGCACGGTGTATCTGGGCGCGGCCCGGGGCGAGACGGTGTATGTAAAAAAGCTGTCTGTCTCCCGGCCCGACCGTGCATTGGTGCGTGCCCGTGCCGCGCAGGCTGCCCTGGAGCTGGCCCTGCGGCTGGCACAGGGAAAAGTTCCCGCAGGCACAGAGCCCCTTGCCCGGGACGCACAGCACAGCGCAGAAGCGCTGGACAAGCTGAACGAGGTGTTCCTGGGCCACTAAAAGGCAGGGGGAATGCAGGGTGACACAGCAACAGGAGACCGGGTGTGTGCTGCGGCTGTTCGGTGCGCAGTCCACAGCGGTGGGCAAAACGGTGGAAAACTTTCCGCCCCAGTGGCGGGCCGCGGCCCAGTGGAAGAGCCGGGGCGCGGAAACGCTGGTGGCCCTGCAGGCGCAGAGCCCTTCCGGGCTGAAAAAGGCCGCGCAGGCCCTGCGGCAGGCGTTTTCGGCAGACCTGTACGGGGCAGGAGAGACCACTCTGCCTGCCGCCGTGGTGGAGGCGCTGGAACGGCACGATAAGCTGCTCATCTGTGCGGATGCTGCCGCCGGTGCCCTGCTGGAAGCCCGGCTCGAGAACCTGCCCGGGGCCGAGAAAGTCTTTGATTTTGGCGCGGTGAGCTATGCCAACCCCAAGACCGGCCCGCTGATCGAAAAGCGTGCCCGTCTGCCCAAAGACTGCACCGACCCGCTCCGGCAGGCGCTGGCCCGGGCTCAGGCTGCCCGCCGCGTGGTGGGGGCAGATCTCTCCGCCGCCTGTGCCGAGCGGGAAAATGATTGTGTGCTGGTGCTCAGCTGCAGGAAGGGCTGCTTTCTGCGCACCGTCCCGGCGGGGGAGAACCCTGCCCTCTGGCTGCTGGATATTATCCGGCGCACGGCGGCAAACAAGCCTCAGGCTGAGGGGACAGGCTTCCTGCCTGCCCGCAGGGCTGCAAAGAAGGATGCTCTGCCCGGCCCTCAGCCCGGGCGGCATCCCCTGCGCCGGGTGTGCATGACGCTGTTGGTGCTGGCTCTGCTGGCGGCTCTCGCTGCGGTCGGGGCGTGGGAATATACCAACGGCAATTTCTACGCCCTGCCGGAACAGCTGCACACCCTGCTGACGGAGCACGTTCCCCGCCCGGGGGCGACATTGGTATAAGAATGACCCTCTCTGTCACGCCGCCGCGCGCCGCAACACGGTAAGCGGCATGGCACAGCAATGACGGAGAGGGTCGTTTTTTCTAAATTAACAGAAAGTTCACCCAAAAAACGGATAAAATCCACCCATCGGGTTTGACGGGTTTTCAGCTTTGGTGTATCATATAAACAGTATGTGGTTTTTCCGCTGTTGGGCGGCCTGCCGCCCCGATTTTTGATAGATGAGGTGTAACAATGTCCCTTGCTGAAAAACTCTTTGGCAGCTTCTCTGACCGGGAGCTGAAAAAGATCAATCCCATTACCAAAAAGGTGCTGGCACTGGAAACAAAGTATCAGCCGATGTCCGATGCCGAGCTGCAGGCGCAGACCCCGGCCCTGAAAGAGCGGCTGGCAAACGGCGAGACGCTGGATGATATCCTGCCCGATGCCTTTGCTGTCTGCCGCGAAGCTGCCTGGCGTGTGCTGGGCATGAAGCACTTCCCTGTGCAGATCATGGGCGGCATTGCCCTGCACCGCGGCTCCATTGCCGAGATGCAGACCGGTGAAGGCAAGACCCTGGTGGCCACCCTGCCCGCCTACCTGAACGCCCTGACCGGCGAGGGCGTGCACATCGTCACCGTCAACGATTACCTGGCCAAGCGCGACAGCGAGTGGATGGGCAAGCTCTACCGCTGGCTGGGCCTGAATGTCGGCCTGATCGTGCAGGGCATCGATGGCGATGCCCGCCGCCGTGCCTACAACGCCGATATCACCTACGGCACCAACAATGAGTACGGCTTCGACTACCTGCGCGACAACATGGTGACCTATAAGGACAACATGGTGCAGCGCGGCCACGCCTTTGCCATCGTCGATGAGGTGGACTCCATCCTGATCGATGAGGCCCGCACCCCTCTGATCATCTCCGGCAAGGGCGAGGATTCCTCCAGCCTGTACACCCAGGTGGACCGCTTCGTCCGCACCCTGCACAAGAGTGTGGTGGTCGAGCTGGAAGATAAGGTGGAGGCCGATGATCAGACCGACGGCGATTATGTCGTGGACGAAAAGCACAAGACCTGCACCCTGACCGCCAAGGGCATCCAGAAGGCCGAGGAATACTTCAAGGTCGAGAATCTGGCTGCTGCCGAGAATATGACCCTGGCCCACCACATCGATCAGGCCATCAAGGCTTACGGCGTGATGCAGAAGGATATCGACTATGTCGTGAAGAACGGCGAGGTCATCATTGTGGACGAGTTCACCGGCCGCCTGATGATCGGCCGCCGCTACAACGAGGGCCTGCATCAGGCCATTGAGGCCAAGGAGGGCGTGAAAATCGCCGCCGAGAGCAAGACGCTGGCGACCATCACCTTCCAGAACTACTTCCGTATGTACAAGAAGCTGTCCGGTATGACCGGTACCGCCAAGACGGAAGCCACCGAGTTCACCGAGATCTACGGCCTGAACATCGTCACCGTGCCCACCAACCGCCCCAACATCCGCAAGGATTACCCGGACGCGGTCTACAAGACCGTCAACGGCAAGTATAAGGCTGTCATTGAGCAGGTGCTGGAATGCCACAAGAACGGCCAGCCGGTTCTGGTGGGTACCGTCAGCGTGGAAAAGAGCGAGACACTGGCCAAAATGCTGCAGAAGTACACCCGCGATTTCAATGTCCTGAACGCCAAGAACCACGAGCGCGAGGCTGAGATCGTGGCGCAGGCCGGCAAAAAGGGTGCCATCACCATTGCCACCAACATGGCAGGCCGTGGTACTGATATCATGCTGGGCGGCAACGCCGAGTTCATGGCCAAGGCCCAGATGCGCAGGGAACACTTCTGTGAGAACCTGCTCGACCCCGAAAAGCCGCAGGATGCTGACCCGAATGCGGTGGAGCTCCTGCTGACTGAGGCCGACGGCCACGGCGACACCAACGATGAAAAGATCCTGGCGGTGCGGAAACGGTTTGAGGAGCTGTATGCCCAGTACAAGCCGGCCATCAGCGCCGAGGCAGAGGAAGTGCGCAAGGCCGGTGGTCTGTTCATCATCGGTACGGAGCGGCACGAGAGCCGCCGCATTGATAACCAGCTGCGCGGCCGTGCAGGCCGTCAGGGCGACCCCGGCGCGTCCCGCTTCTACCTGAGCCTGGAAGATGACCTGATGCGCCTGTTCGGCGGTGACCGCGTTTCCAGCCTGATGGATACCCTCAAGCTGGACGAGGATACCCCCATTGAGAACCGGATGATCACCAGCACGCTGGAGAGCGCCCAGAAAAAGCTGGAGGGCCGCAACTTTGAGATCCGTAAGAACGTGCTGAAGTACGACGACGTGATGAACCAGCAGCGCGAGATTATCTATGGCCAGCGCCGCAAGGTGCTGGACGGTGAGGATATCAGCACCGAGATGCACAACATGCTGCGGGAGAACATTGATTCCAGCTGCAAGCAGTTCCTGGCTGGAGATGTGAAGGACGAGTGGGACTTTGGCGCCCTGCGCCGCCACTATCAGGGCTGGCTGACCACCGATGCCGACTTCCACTACACTGTGGCCGATTACGACAGCCTCTCCCAGAAGGGCATCGCCGATCTGCTCTACGACCGCGGAATGCAGATCCTGCAGGCCAAAGAAGTGCGGTACGGCGCACCGGTCATGCGTGAGCTGGAGCGCATCTGCCTGCTTAAGTGCGTGGACCGGATGTGGATGGATCACATCGACAACATGGACCAGCTGCGTCAGGGTATTTCCCTGCGCGGCTACGGCCAGAAGGACCCCGTGGTGGAGTACCGCATCGAGGGCTTTGATATGTTCGACCAGATGGTGGATTCCATCCGGGAGTCCAGCATCAAGATGCTGCTGACCATCGAGGTGCGGCAGGCCGGTGCAGCCCCCAAACGGGAGCAGGTGGCCAAGCCCACCGGCGAGGGCTTTGTACCCGGCAACGGTGCGCCCGGTGTCAAGGGTGCCCCCAAGGGCCAGCCTGTCCGGGTCATCAAGATCGGCCGCAATGACCCCTGCCCCTGCGGCAGCGGCCTCAAGTGGAAAAAGTGCACCTGCGCCCAGTACCACCCCGAAGGAAGCAACGGCGGGGAAAACTAAGCTAGTAACTAAAAATAGTTGCAAATAGAGAAAAACGTGCTATACTGGAAGTAGGATGAGGATATGGGGCAGAAAGAAAAGCTGATCGAGCGGCTAAAAGCCAAGCCAAAGACTTTTACCTTTGATGATGCCGAAAGCCTGCTGCGATATTTTGGGTATGAGCGCTCCAACAAGGGCCGTACCAGCGGTTCCCGCATTGTGTTCGTATCGGAACAGTATCCACCGATCTTGATGCATAAACCCCATCCTCGAAAAGAACTGCTGGAATATCAGGTCAAGCAATTGATTCAAATTCTGGAACAGGAGGGACTTCTGTGAATAACACGATGGAGTACAAGGGCTATGTTGGCAGTGTGGAGTTCTCGGAGGAAGATGGCCTGTTTTATGGCAAGGTCATGGGGATCCGGGCTCTGATCTCTTACGAGGGCAGCACCGCTGCAGAGCTGGTAAATGATTTCCACGGTGCAGTGGATGATTATCTGGCATTGTGCGAGGAAAACCACACCGAACCGGAACGTGCCTATAAGGGGAGCTTCAATGTCCGCATTTCCCCGGAATTGCACAAGCAGGCGGTCATTTTTGCAATGGCCCACAATATGAGTCTGAACAGTCTGGTGGAAAATTCCATTGAACAGGCTGTCCATGCAGGCTGAAAATCAAACAGAACGGGAGCTGACTGATATGTTGACTGCAAAAGAACTGCTGGGCCGTGCCCAGGCGCTGGAATCCCAGCTGGTGGAGTGGCGGCGCACCCTGCACCGTCACCCGGAGGTGGGCTTTGATCTGACCCAGACCAAGGCACTGGTGAAAAAAGCCCTGACCGAGATGGGCTATGAGCCCAAGGACTGCGGCAAGGCCGGTGTCATTGCGCTGGCAGGCGGCAAAAAGCCCGGCAAGACCATCCTGCTGCGGGGCGATATGGATGCCCTGCCCATTCAGGAGGAATCCGGCGTGGATTACGCTTCCGAGGTGCCGGGCAAGATGCACGGCTGCGGCCACGATATGCACACGGCAATGATGCTGGGTGCTGCCCAGCTGCTCAAGGAGCACGAGGATGAGATCGAGGGCACCGTCAAGCTGGAGTTCCAGCCCGCCGAGGAGATCTTCCAGGGCTCGCCCGATATGATCGCCAACGGCCTGCTGGAAAACCCCAGCGTGGATGCGGCAGTCATGTTCCATGTGCTGGGCGGAATGCCCATCCCCGCCGGTGTGGTGCTGGTGCCTGCCTGCGGCGGCATCACCATGGCAAGCTGTGAGCAGTATCACATCATCGTCCACGGCAAGGGCGGCCACGGTTCCATGCCGGAAAAGTGCATCGACCCCATCACGGCGGCGGCACACATCCACATTGCCCTGCAGGAGATCAACAGCCGGGAGCTGGATGCCCACAGCTTTGGCGTGTTCACCACCGGCCGCTTCCAGGCAGGCGCGGCCTCCAATGTCATCCCGGACAGCGCGGAGATGTGGGGCACCATCCGCACCACCGACCCCGAGGGCGCGGTGACGGAGCTGCTGCACAAGCGGATGACCGAGATCGTGCAGGGGGTGGCCACGGCTTACCGCTGCACCGCCGAGATCACCTTCAGTGATTACTGCCCCTGCATGGTGGTGGACAAGGAGCTTGCCGGCAACGCCCTGACCTATATGGGTGAGCTGCTGGGCAAGGGTGCAATGGATATGACGCCGATGACCGGCGGCAAGCCCGGCGGCGGCAGCGAGGATTTCGCGTTTGTCAGCCATGAGGTGCCCACCGTGAGCATGTTCCTGACGGCGGGCAACGCCAACGAGGGTTACACCTACGGCCAGCATCACCCCAAGGTGAAGTTTGATGACAGCGTCCTCTTTGAGGGTAGCGCGGCCTATGCCTATATGGCCCTGCGCTGGCTGCAGGAGCACAAGTGATCGGATAAAAACAAAGACCTCCTCTGGAAACAGCCAGAGGAGGTCCTTCTATATTATGGGCAAAAAGGCCGAGCAACGGAAAAGCCTTTGCCTTATGAATCTGTCTTGTCTGCCTGCTCGATCAGGCTTCCAGGAACACTTTGCGCAGGGAGGTGTTGGTCTCCACGATCTTCACCAGCAGCACGCCCAGCACGGTGCAGCTGATCAGCTCACCGATGCCGACGGAGATGCCGTTGGTGATGCAGGCCAGCCACAGCGGAGCGGAGGAAGAGGGATCGGGGAACATGACGGCGATCTCAATGCCGATGATGACCGCATTGAAGAGCACGGGCGGCAGGGAAGGCACGATGGCCAGACCCTTGAAGCGGACGTTCCGCAGTTTGTAAGTCACAACACAGGCCAGCAGGGTGGCCAGGGTGCCAAAGATAACGTCCACGATGGTGGAGCCCAGCAGGTTTGCCAGGAAGCAGCCCAGCACCACGCCCACGATGTACTCGGCACCGAACACGGGCAGCAGGCAGAGGGCCTCGGCAACACGCACCTGCACCGCACCGTAGGAGAACGGCTGCAGCGCCATGCAGAGCACCACATAGAGAGCTGCGACCACAGCGCAGCGGGCCAATTTGCGGACAGTGAAATTCTGATTCATAACAATACTCCGGCGGATGAATTTTGACCGCACAGGGACCGCCAGCCCTATGGGTTTGGCCCGGCACGGTTCGAGACACGCCGGGGAGCCTAAAATCCTAAGTTGCTCTTTCAGGTTGCCGCGCAAAAGCACAGCAAAAGGGAGTATAGCATAAATTGCCGCAAAATGCAACGGCCTGCAAACAAAAAAGAACTGCCGCGGCGGGCAGTTCTCAGAAAAAACTCAGCGTGCGTGGCCAACGTAGACCAGAGCAATGGTATCGGGGCCGGTGTTGGCGGAAACAACGCCGCCCAGCGGGAAGGTGATGAGCGGGTCTTTGCCGAACGCCTTGCGGCAGGCCTTGATCAGATCATCCTTCTGGGGAATGTTGGTGTGGCCGATCATATAATCAAAGTCCTCCACACCCTCGCTGCGCTTTTTGGCCAGTTCCACCATGGCGGGCACGACCTTGTCATCGCCGCGCACCTTGGCCTCCACTTTGGTCTTTCCATCGATCAGGGTGATGATGGGGCGGATGCCCATCAGCTCGCCCATGACAGCGGCGGCGGCAGAGATGCGGCCGCTTTTCTTCATCTGCTTCAGGCTGTAAGGTCCGAGAACGATTTCCATCTTGTCCATCTGGGTCTCGAACTCCTGAATGACGTGGCTGATCTCCGCACCATTCTGCAGCTTGCGCGCCATCTCACAGACATACCAGCCAAAGGGCATGGAGTAGGTGTGCGGGTCCAGCAGATGGATCCGCAGGTGGTGCTCCGGGCGCTCTTCCCGCAGCATCCCCTGGGCCATCACGGCGTTGTTGTAGGTGGAGGAGCCGCTGCGGTTGATGGGAACATGGATCACATCGGTGTAGCCCTCGTCCACATACTGGCAGTACTTTTCGCAGAACTGGATGGGGGTGATGGCAGCCGTGGAGGGAATGCCCTTGGCGGCGCGCATCTTTTCGTAGAACTCCTCATTGGTGCAGCTCTCACGCTCGATATAGTCTACATCATCCAGCAGGATGTGAAAGCCCATAATATCAATGCCGTACTTCTCGGCCAGCTCCTGCGGGATATCGCAGGAGGAATCGGTCAGGATCGCGATCTTGCTCATAATGTCCCTCATTTCCATTCGTATTCTCGCAGGCGGCCATGATCCAGCAGCTCCGGGAAATCCCACTGGCGCAGAACCTCGTACACACCCACAGCCACACTGTTGGACAGGTTCAGGCTGCGGCAGGTATCCCGCATGGGCATCCGGATGCAGTGCTCCTGATTGGCCGCCAGCAATGCCTCAGGCAGGCCGGCATCCTCCCGCCCGAACACGAGATAGGCCCCGTCCGGGTACTGGATGTCGGTGTAGCGCTGGGGCGCCTTGGTGGTAAAGTAGTAGAACGGGCCTTTGTTCCGGGCAAAGAAATCCTCCAGCCTATCATAGTAATTGATGTCGAGGTAGTGCCAGTAGTCCAGTCCGGCATGCTTGAGCTTTTTGTCATCGATGGCAAAGCCCATGGGCCCCACCAGATGCAGGCGGCAGGCCGTGCAGGCACAGGTGCGGGCCACGTTGCCGGTGTTCTGGGGGATGCGGGGCTCTACCAGAACGATGTTCAGGGTCGGTTTTTCGCTCATGGCGGCCTCCTCAGTCATTCCAGCTCACCGGGCAGAGCCGGGGCAGCAGGGGCTCGAACCAGACACCGTACCGGGTGTCCTGATCGGCGGGGGTCTGCTGAATGGCCAGCGAAACGAACTCGGCGGCGTTGTCGGCAGCAGCGCTCAGGGCGTTGCCCTGGATCAGCGAGCCAATGAGCACGGCACCGTACAGGTCACCCGTGCCCGGGAAGCTGCGGCTGATGTGCAGTTTTTTGATGACGAAGCGCTCGCGGCCGGAGCCTGCGCAGCCGATGTACTTGCCCAGTGCGAGGCCGGTGACCACCGCGCTGGGGGCCAGCGTCAGCAGCTCGTCGGCCAGCGCCTGAGCGGAAGCATCGTCAAACGTGTCGGTCTGGGGCTCCCGCTCCAGCAGCAGGGCGGCCTCGGTGGCGTTGGGCAGGATCAGGTCTGCCCGGCGGCAGAGCCCGCGCATCCGGTCGATGAGAGAGGGTGTCACTGTGGAGTAGGCCTTGCCGTTGTCCCCCATCACAGGGTCCACCACCTTGCGGGCAGCAGGCCAGAGATCGAACGCCTTTTCGGCCAGCGCCACCTGCTCCTCGCCGCCTAAGTAGCCGGTGTAGATACAGTCAAACTCCACACCCAGCTCCCGGTAGTGCTCCAGAGCGGCCAGCCCGTAGGCGGCACCGTCCAGCCGTGCCGGTGTGCCCAGACCGCCCGTGTGGGTGGAGAGCACCACAGTGGGCAGGGCCACAGGCTGGCAGCCCATAACGGACAGCACCGGCAGGATGACCGCCAGGCTGCACCGGCCCATGCCGGAGAGGTCGTGAATGCAGAGAATTTTTTTTGGTTCAGTCGGTTTCAACAAAAAGGATCCTCCTTTGCGCCATCCACGGGCCGCACAGGGCCCAGTTTCTCAGCGTATGATACAGTATACCACATTTTGCGGGACAAAAAAAGCGCATACCGGATTCTTTACAGGAAATACTAGCCACAGCGGCAAAAAATCACACAGCGGAAAGGAGAGAGCCACATGAAAAACACAAATCGTCAGCCTTCCTCCGGCAGTGTTCTGCTGGGCATGGCGGCAGGCGCGGCCCTGGGGGCCGTGGGCACCATGGCAATGGCACAGAACCAGCGGCAGGTCAAGCGCACCGCACGCAAGCTGGCCAAGGGCGCGGAACGCGCCATGAGCCAGCTGGACACCATGGTCACGGATCTCGTGGAGCGCAGGATGGACCTGTGAGGAAAAACAAAAAGGCAGGGCCCGCAGGCTCTGCCTTTTTGCTTGCCATTTACTTCTGGTTCCAGATACACATCCGGGCACTGGTGTTGATCTCGCCCAGGACCTGCAGGTCCATCTGAATGTTGCAGGTCACAAGGACCGATTTGTTCACGTCGCTGCCGGTGAGCACCGAGGCGGGCAGGTTCTTGATGGTGAGCACCGCCGTGGCCTTGTTGAAATCACCGGTCAGGGTGCCGTCGTAGGTCACATCGCCGATGGTCAGGCCGGACAGATAGCCGGTGACACCCAGCTTGGATACCTGCATGACCGGCAGGGTCAGGGTGTAAGTGCCGTTGGCCTGCCGGGTGAGGGTGGCAGTGCGGTTGGAATCGATGCCGCTGTTGGCCATGGATTCCTTATCGGAGCGTTCCTTCCAGAATTTCACACCGACATTCTGGCTGCTGGCGGCACCGGCACTGACAGCCAGCACCAACAGCAGCACCAGCGAGATCAGCGCTGCGCCGGAGCGTTTGAATGTATTTTTCATAAAGATCAACCTTTCCTGGCCGCGCGTGTGCGGCCTGCTCTGGTGTCCTGTTGGGGCAGAACACAGGGTTTGTCAACGCCAAAATATCACGCCAGCGATAATATGTCAATCTGCTTCGTGAGTTTTTCACAAAAAAGTTTCACTTATGAAATCAAAAGTAGAAAAAATATCCGCTCCCCTGTGCGGGAAGCGGATATTGTAAAACCTCTCAGGCTCTTTGCGCCAGATCCCGTAATAGGGGAGGCAAGCCGCAGGTGACGGAGAGATTACACTTCAAAATTGGGGTCGTCCTTCAGAACGTGGATCTCGCTCATATAGGGGCTCTGCTCAGGGTCAGTGAAGGGAGCTTCCTTCATATACTTGTTCAGCTGGATGGCGGTGCGTGCGGGGTCGGCAATGGTGCCTGCGCCGCCGATGCAGCCGCCGGGGCAGCCCATGCCCTCCAGCAGGTAACCGTTGTACTTGCCGGCCTTGGCCAGCATCAGCAGCTTCTTGCAGTCGGCCAGACCCTGTGCGGATGCGATCTTGACCTCCATATCGGGGTGCCATTCCTTGATCTTGTTGGCAACGGCATTGGCAACGCCGCCGGACTGTGCAAAGCCGCGGCCTGCAGCAGAGGCGGAGCAGAGTGCTGCCTCGTTCTCATCCACTTCCAGCAGATCGATGTCCAGATCCTTGCCCTCGATGATACCGGCCAGCTCCTCAAAGGTCAGCACAAAGTCCACGTCAGAGCGGACCGTGCGGCGGGAAGCTTCCAGCTTCTTGGCGGCGCAGGGGCCGATGAAGCACATGCGGGCGGTGGGGTCTTTCTGCTTCATCATGCGGGCGGTGAACACCATGGGGGTCATGGTCATGGAGATGTTCTTGGCCAGAGCGGGGAAGGCGGTCTTTGCCATCATGCTCCATGCGGGGCAGCAGGAGGTGGCCATGAAGTCCAGCTTCCCGGGAACTTCCTCCAGGAAGTCGTGGGCCTCGTCCACGGTGCACAGGTCAGCACCGATGGCGACCTCCACGACATCGTAGAAGCCGATGGCCTTGAGGGCAGCCTTGAGCTTACCGGCAGAAGCCAGAGAGGGGAACTGGTTGATAAAGGCGGGAGCGACCAGTGCATAGATGCGGTCGCCGCGGTTGAAGCCCTGGATCAGCTGGTAGATCTGGCCCTTGTCGGCAATGGCACCGAAGGGGCAGTTCACCAGACACTGGCCGCAGGAAACGCACTTGCTGTAATCGATCTCGGCACGGCCCAGCTCATCGGAATGGATCGCACCCATGCCGCAGGCAGCGGCGCAGGGACGCTCGGTCTTGACGATGGCGTTGTAGGGGCAGACAGTGGCACAGCGGCCGCACTTGATGCACTTTTCCTGATCGATGATGGAACGGCCGCTCTCCCAGGTGATGGCCTTCTTGGGGCAGACTTCCATACAGGGGTGGGCCAGACAGCCCTGGCACAGGTCAGAGACCTTGACCAGCTTCTCGGGGCAGCGGTTGCAGGCGAACTTGATCACATTCACCAGCGGGGGATCATAGTACTTATCGGCAATGGAAGCATCCTCCAGGCCGGAGACCACACTGTTGTGCTCATCCATGCGGCGGGTGGGCAGGCCCATGGCCAGACGGACACGCTCCTCGACGATGGCGCGCTCCAGGAAGATGTCCTTGCGCAGCTTGCCTTCCTCACCGGGGATGATGGTGTAAGGGATCTTGCGCATCAGGTGGTTGGCCTGCTCGCCCTTGACGTTGGCGTAAGCCATCCGTGCCACCTCAGTAAAGACCTGACGACGGATCTGGATGACTGTGGTATTGATTCCTCGAAAACTCATTCCAATCTCTCCTTGTTCAGAAACAGAAAACATCCCGCTGCCGCACTGGACTGCGGCAGGCAGAATTTGCTTTGCTCCGGGCCGGCTGGTACCGCGCCGCTGCAACCGGCGCTCCGACCCAGATATCCAGTTTCATTTTATCATAAACGGGCCTGCGTGAAAAGAGAAAATTTCAAATATGTTAAAGAATTAGCAAATAGTACAGGATGCACAAGAATTAACGAACTTTTTTAGCAGAGTGCTGCACGGACGCGCTCGCCATCGTACTCGCCCAGCCTGACGTGAACGATCTCGCCGCTCTTGCGGCCGGGGGCAGAGACCACCACCGGGATGTACAGCCGGGTGTAGCCTGTGAACAGCGTCTCGGAGAGGGGTGTTTCCAGCAGGACCTCGTCCTCGGTGCCGACATGAGCGGCCAGCACTTCCCGGCGGATCTCCTCGGCCAGTGCGTTCATCTCGCGGCTGCGGGCCTGCTTCTCCCGCTCATGCACCTGCGCAGGGAAATCATAAGCCGGGGTGCCGCTGCGGCGGGAGTAGGGGAACACATGGACTTTCAGGAAGCCGATCTTCTTGAGGAAGGCACAGCTTTCCTCAAAGTCAGCCTGGGTCTCACCGGGGAAGCCGCAGATGCAGTCGGTGGTAAAGCTGACAGGGCGCTCCCCATAGGCGGCGCGGATCTGGTCCACCACCTGGGCGTACTGCTCCGCGGTGTAGACCCGGCGCATCCGGCGCAGGGTGGAGGTGCAGCCGCTCTGCAGGCTGAGGTGGAACTGGGGGCAGAGCTTTTTCACCGCTGCCAGCCGGGTGATGAACTCCGGGGTCAGCATGTCGGGGTCCAGGCTGCCCAGACGGATCCGTTCGATGCCCTCCACCTGAGCGCATTTTTCCACCAGCTCCACCAGATTGGTCCCGGTGTCCAGACCGTAGCTGGGCAGGGAAATGGCGCTGAGCACGACCTCGCGGTAGCCGGAGGCGGCCAGCTGGCGCAGCTCCTTCAGGATGCTGTCCTCGGCGCGGCTGCGCACCGGGCCGCGGGCGCGGGGGATGACGCAGTAGGCACACTGACGGTTGCAGCCGTCCTCCACCTTGATAAACGCACGGGTGTGGGTCTCGAACCGCTCCACGGGCAGCTCCTCGAACAGTTCGCCCCGCTGGTGGAGTGTAACGGCAACGATGCGCTCGTGGCCGTCCAGCAGCTTGAGCACATTGTCCAGGATGGCCTTGCGGTCTCCGTTGCCGCAGACGAGATCAGCCTCCATGAACTGGGCAGCCTCCTCGGGAAAAGCCTGAGGATAGCAGCCGGTGAGCACGGTCACGGCACCGGGATTTTCGCGCTTGGCGCGGCGCAGCCACTTGCGGCTTTTCTGGTCACCGAAGTTGGTCACGGTGCAGCTGTTCACCACAAAAACATCCGCTTCTTCGCCCTCCGGCACGATGGTGAAGCCAGCGCCCCGGAACATCTGCTCCAGCGCGCCGGTCTCGTTCAGGTTGACCTTGCAGCCAAGGGTATAAAAACAAACTCGCATAAAGATCCTCTCAGATAAACGGCCTCACCCTCTCCGTCAGCGCTGACGCGCTGCCACCTCTCCCGAAGGGCGAGGCTTTGGCAATCCATGCAAAGTTACTGGTTTTGTCAAAAGCTCTCCCTTTGGGAGAGCTGGACGCGAAGCGGCCTGAGAGGGTGAGCCAGCTAAAGTGTTTATAAACTCTCCTATTATAGCAGATTTTCCTCCCGTAGAAAAGGGCATTGACCCCTCTTTTTTTGCATAGAATGCAACCAGAGACTTTACGCGGGGAGGTACGAGGAATGGAACGGAGAAATTTGGCCCTGCTCTGCGCGGGGGTGCTCTGCTTCTGGCTGTTTGCGCTGGCTGTGGGTACGGCACAGGGGGCCGGGCTGCGGGTGGCCATTGGGGGAACGGGACCGGCAGTGCAGGCGGATGCCCCGGCGGTGCTGGCGGCGGCTCCGGCCAACAGCGGGCTGCAGCTGGAATGCCGGGCGGCAATCCTCATGGAGCCGGAGACAGGCCGGGTGCTCTACGAGAAAGCACCGGATGAGCGGATGCCCATTGCTTCCATCACCAAGCTGATGACCCTGCTGCTGACCTTTGAGGCCATCCGCGGTGGAAAACTGACCCTCGATACCCCCGTGCCGGTGAGTGAACACGCCTATCACATGGGCGGCAGCCAGATCTGGCTGGAGCCCGGGGAGCAGTTCACGCTGGACGAGATGCTGCGGGCCATCTGCGTTTCCTCAGCCAACGATGCCGCTGTGGCGGTGGCCGAGCTGGTGGGCGGCAGTGAGCCGGTGTTTGTGGAACAGATGAACGCCCGGGCGGCGGAGCTGGGGATGACCAACACCACATTCCGAAACGCCTGCGGGCTGGACACCGAGGGCCATCTCTCCACGGCGCGGGATGTTGCCGTCCTGAGCCGTTACCTTCTCAATACCTGCCCGGAGCTGCTGCACTATACCGGCATCTGGACGGACAGCCTGCGGAACGGCCAGACCCAGCTGGTGAACACCAACAAGCTCCTGCGCCGGTACAGCGGCATCACCGGGCTCAAGACCGGCACCACCAGCGGAGCAGGGGTCTGCATCAGCGCCAGCGCCACCCGGGACGGCCTGACCTTGATCGCCGTAGTGCTGGGGTCACCCTCCAGCGCCGACCGGTTCCACTCCGCCACCACCCTGCTGGACTACGGTTTTGCCAACTATGCCGCCGCCCCGCTGCCCACCCTGCCGGAGCGCCCGCTGGCGTTGGCCGTAAAGGGCAGCGCCGAGGACAGCGTGCCGCTGGATTACGCCGCCCTGCCCGAGACGATCCTGATAGAGAAGGGGACGGCCTCTGCCCTGCGGGCTGAGCTGACCCTGCCAGAGGCACTGGAGGCCCCCGTGGAAAAGGGGCGGACAGTGGGAAAGGTGAGCATTTTTCAGGATGATACCTTATTGAATGAATACGAAGTAAAAGCGGCCGCGGATGCCCCGCTGCTGACCTTTGGCGGTGCGCTGGAGCTGCTGTGGCAGTGCCTGCTGGGAGCATAGCGGGCAAAAGAAACACATCACCGAATAAAAGCGGTTAGCAGGAACAAAGCGGCGTTGGCGGGCCTGAACAAAAGATGTCAGGACAGCCAAAAGAACACTATTAAAATTGTATGAAATCCGGGGATTTTGGCCTTGACTTTGCACGATTGGAACGGTACACTTATACTAACAAAACCCTCAGGGAGCACGTCCCGTAAAAACGTTTGGAGGTTCTGATAGAATGAGCGTCGTTCTGAATACAAAGCACCTCTCCAGTTTTATCAACGAAGAGGAATATAAGGCCATTTATCCTCAGGTGGAAGCGGCTCACAACCAGCTGGAAGCCAAGAATGGCCCCGGCAATGATTTCCTGGGCTGGATGTACCTGCCCCGCGATTACGACAAGGAAGAGTTTGCCCGCATCAAGGAAGCTGCCAAGAAGATCCGTGAGGACTCCGAGGTGCTGGTGGTTGCCGGCATCGGCGGCAGCTATCTGGGTGCCCGCGCTGTGATCGAGGCCGTCAAGGGCCTGTACCACAACGAGCTGGAGGATGGTCCCAAGATCTACTTCTGCGGCAACAGCATCAGCCCCAGCTATCTGAATGATATCATTGCTCTGTGCAAGGGCAAGAAGTTCTCCATCAATGTCATCTCCAAGTCCGGTACCACCACCGAGACCAGCCTGGCGTTCCGTGTTCTGCGCAAGCTGCTGGAGGATGAGATGGGTGTTGAGGAAGCCAACAAGCGCATCTATGCCACCACTGACCGTGCCAAAGGCACCCTGAAGCAGCTGGCTGACGCGCAGGGCTGGCCCACCTTTGTGGTTCCTGACGATGTGGGCGGCCGCTACTCCGTTCTCTCCGCTGTGGGCCTGCTGCCCATCGCTGCTGCCGGGATCAGCATCGACGAGCTGATGAAGGGCGCAGCCGATGCCATGGAGCGCTTCTCCGTGCTGAGCCCGGACAACGACGCTTACAAGTATGCCGCCATCCGCAACATCCTGTACCGCAAGGGCAAGGCTGTTGAGATCCTGGAGTGCTACGAGCCCAACTTCACCCTGATGAACGAGTGGTATAAGCAGCTGTTCGGCGAGAGCGAGGGCAAGGACAACAAGGGCCTGTTCCCCGCAAGCTGCATCTTCTCCACTGACCTGCACTCCATGGGTCAGTTCATCCAGGAAGGCTCCCGCATCATGTTCGAGACCATCGTGGATGTGAAAAAGCCTGCGCAGGATCTGTTCATCGAAGAGCTGAAGGGCAACTTCGACGGCCTGAACTTCCTGGCGGACCAGAATATGAGCGTGGTCAACCGCAAGGCCATGGAGGGCACCATCCTTGCCCACACCGACGGCGGCGTGCCTGAGGTACTGATCGAGGTGGACGACCTGACTGCTTATAATGTAGGCTACCTCATCTACTTCTTCTGGCGTGCCTGTGCATGCAGCGGCTACCTGCTGAGCGTGAACCCCTTCAACCAGCCGGGTGTCGAGAGCTACAAGAAGAACATGTTCGCTCTGCTGGGCAAGCCGGGTTACGAGAACCTGACCGCCGAGCTGGAAGCAAAGTTGAAGTAAGCAGGAAACAAAAAATGATCTCCCGCCGCAAGGCGTGGAAAATACAGGAGGACAGAACTATGATTAAACTGATTGTTGGTACCAAGGGCTCCGGCAAGACCAAGGCAATGATCGACCAGATCAATGACGCGGTCAAGACCTCCAAGGGCAACGTCGTCGTCGTGGAAAAAGGCATGAAGCTGACTTACGACATCGCCCCCGCTGCACGTCTGATCGATCTGGATGAGTATAAGATCGCCGGCGGCGAGATGCTGTACGGCTTTGTTGCCGGCCTGATGGCAAGCAACTACGATATCACCGACCTGTACATCGACGGCATCCTGAAGGTGCTGGATCACGATATCAACCGTCTGGGTGCTGTGCTGGACGAGATGGCCGCCATTGCAGGCGATTCCGTCAAGGTCACTGTTACTGTCAGTGCTGACGAGGCTGCTCTGCCCCACGACGTGAAAAAGTACCTGTAATTTTCTGAACTGAGCGCATTCCAACGGGCAGGAAACCGGAAAATCAAAATTTTTTCGGTTTTCTGCCTGTTTTGGTGTTGACAAAGGTTGGCTTTGGCGCTATACTAACAAAGCAGCCTTTTATGAGGTGTACTATGCAATTTGACCTGAGAAAGTTTATCGCAACCGGCACACAGCCTTACCATGCAGAGTTTCCCTGTGATTTGTCTGCACGGGACTTTGCCGGTGCAAGGATCGAACAGCCCGTGACCGCCAGCTTTACCGCTGAGCCGGACGGCGATGAGGTCCGGATGACACTGCGGGCAAAAGCATTGGTGCACGGAGAGTGCGCCCGCTGTCTGGACCCGGTTGAGCGGGAAGAGACAGTTGAAGCGGAGTGGACAGCAAAGGAGCGGGATCTGGATGACCCGGATTTCGAGCTTCCGCTGGACGAAAAAGGACATCTGGATGTGGATGAATGGCTTGCCCAGGAGTTTATGTTCCAGATCCCCACGGTGCTGCTTTGCAGCGCCGACTGCCCGGGGTTATGCCCCCGGTGCGGCAAGAAGAGGGCAGATTGTACCTGCCCGCCGGAGGAAGACAAAGCCGCTCCTGTTGACGCAAGGCTCGCGATCCTCAAATCACTGCTGAACTGAGAAACCCATCAAGGAGGTGCAAAAATATGGCAGTACCTAAGAGACATCTTTCCAAGGCCCGCCGCGACAAGCGTCGCAGCAATGTTTGGAAGCTGGAGGCCCCCGCACTGGTCAAGTGCAGCAACTGCGGCTCTCTGAAGCTCCCCCACCAGGCATGTGGCAACTGCGGTTACTACAAGGGCGAGGAAGTCATCAAGAAGGCCTAATTTGCGCAAAATTGGTGGCACATTGGTGTTATGTTGAGAAGGGGATGGCGCAATGCCTTCCCCTTCTTATTTTTTGGAATGGTTAAACCTCTCCGTCATCCCTGCGGGATGCCACCTCCCCTAATAGGGGAGGCCTTGGCAGCCGGGTAAAGTCTGATGGATACGCCAGAGGCTCCCCTGCCAGGGGAGCTGGCGGGCGCAAGCCCGACTGAGAGGTTGTACGAAGGCAGACCTACCGGAAAGCAGGTGAAGTGAAAGTGTCTATCAAGATCGACCGCATCGATGCGGGCAGTGAAGCCGAGGCGCTGGGCCTGCAGCCCGGCGATGAGCTGTTGAGCGTGGACGAAAATGAGCTGAACGATACGCTGGACTATGATTTTTATACCGACAGCAGCAGCTTTCACCTGAAGGCAAAGGTTGCCGACGGCATCCGGGAGTGGGATGTCCGGCGCGCGGAGCGCGGCCCCTTTGGCTGCGATTTCTCCACCTATCTGGGCGACCAGAAGCATTCCTGCTCCAACCACTGCATGTTCTGCTTCATCGACCAGCTGCCCCCCGGTATGCGCGAGAGCCTGTATTTCAAGGATGATGACGAGCGACTGAGCTTTCTGTTCGGCAACTACATCACCATGACCAATATGCAGGATCACGAGATCGACCGCATCATCAAGATGCATATCTCGCCCATCAACATCTCGGTGCACACCACCAACCCCCAGCTCCGTGTCCGGATGCTGGCCAACAAGCGGGGCGGCGAGGTGCTCAAGTACCTGCCCCGTCTGGTGGAGGGCGGCATCGCCGTCAACTGTCAGCTGGTGCTCTGCCGGGGCATCAACGATGGCGAAGAGCTTCGCCGTACCCTGGGCGACCTGCTGGAGCTGACCCCTATGGTGCAGAGCATTGCCGCTGTGCCCTGCGGTGTGACGGATTACCGCCAGAATCTGTTCAAGCAGACCCCCTATGATGCCGAGACCAGCGCCGCTGTCATCGACATTATGGAGGAGTTTGGCGATGAGTGCAAGCGCCGCCACGGCAAGCGCATCATCTACCCCAGCGATGAGTGGTATCTCAAGGCGGGGCGGCCCATCCCCCCGGCGGAGTTCTATGAGGACTTTGACCAGCTGGAAAACGGCGTGGGCATGATGCGCCTGTTCGAGGATGAATTCCGGGCAGAGCTGGACAGGCCCCACCGCATCTACGGCACCAAGCAGATCGATGTGGTCACCGGCACCATGGCAGGCCCCCTCATCACTGAGCTGATGGACGAGCTCCACCGCCAGTACCCCATGATCGATGTAAAAGTTCACGTTGTCAAGAATAATTTCTTTGGCGGCAACGTGGGCGTGGCGGGGCTTGTCACCGCCACCGATATCATTGCCCAGTGTGAGGGAAAGCTGGAAAGCGGCACCCTGGGCATCCCCGCTGTCATGCTGCGGGAAGAAAAAGATACGTTCCTCGATGATATGACCATTGCCCAGCTGGGCGAACGGCTGGGGGTCAAGGTCGAGGTGCTGCCGGTGGGCGGCGGCGATGAGGCAAAAGCCCTGCTCCGCACCGGCCTGCATATTTCGAGAAGAAGAAGAGCATAACGAAAGGAGGAACCCCCTATGAGCAAACCCATCGTAGCAGTGGTCGGCCGCCCCAATGTGGGCAAGTCCACCCTGTTCAATAAGCTCTGCGGCCAGCGTCTGGCCATCGTGGAGGATACCCCGGGCATTACCCGCGACCGCATTTTTGCAAACTGCGAGTGGAGCGGCCACGAGTTCATGCTGGTGGACACCGGCGGCATCGAGCCCAAGGCGACCGAGGGTATTCTGGCCCACATGCGTGAGCAGGCAGAGATTGCCATTGACACCGCGGACTGCATCATCATGGTGGTGGATGTCCGCGACGGCCTGACCGCCGCCGACGAGGAAGTGGCCCACATGCTGCGCCGCAGCCATAAACCCATCATCCTGGCTGTCAACAAGTGCGATAAGACCGGCGAGGCCCCCATGGAGCTCTACGAGTTCTATAACCTGGGCTTTGACGAGGTGCTGCCCATCTCGTCCGTGCACGGTCACGGCACCGGCGACCTGCTGGACGCTGTCTGCGCCCACCTTGATTTCAGCGAGACCGTGGTGGAGGAGGACCGCATCCCCGTTGCCATCATCGGCCGCCCCAACGTGGGCAAATCCAGCCTGACCAACCGCATCCTGGGCGAGAACCGGATGATCGTTGCCAACGAGGCCGGTACCACCCGTGATGCCATTGACACCCCCGTGGATAACGCCTACGGCAAGTTCATCTTTACCGATACCGCTGGTCTGCGCAAGCGCAGCAACATTTCTGATGGCCTTGAGCGCTATATGGTCGTGCGCGCGCTGGCCGCTGTGGAACGCAGCCGCGTGGCCCTGATCCTGGTGGATGCCACCGTCGGCTTTACCGAGCAGGACAGCAAGGTGGCCGGTTATGCCCACGAGCAGGGCAAGGCCTGCATCATCGTTGTCAACAAGTGGGATGCTGTGGAGGGCAAGGAGACCAATACCATGGAGCATCAGCGCCGGGATTACGCCGATTGCTTCAGCTTCATGGGGTATGCGCCCATCATCTTCATTTCGGCTCAGACCGGCTATAACGTGAACAAGCTGATGCAGCTGATCCGCGACGTGGATGCCCAGAACGGTGCCCGCGTGCCCACCGGTGTCCTGAACGAGATGCTGGCCCGCGCTACCGCCCGGATGCAGCCGCCCAGTGACAAAGGCCGCCGCCTGAAGATCTTCTACCTGACTCAGGCTTCCACCCGTCCCCCGACGTTCGTGGCCTTCGTCAACTCCAAGCAGCTGTTCCATTTCAGCTATCAGCGGTATCTGATCAACCAGATCCGGGAGAACTTTGGTCTGGAACACACGCCCATCCGCCTGGTGATCCGTGAGCGCGGCACCGGCAGCGTCGGCGCAAAAGATGTGTAACAGGGGAGGCGGCTGTTGATGATGACCTTCTTCATCGTTCTGGCTGCCGCTGCGCAGGCTTACCTGCTGGGCAGCGTGGACACCGGTATCCTGGTCAGCAAGTACCTGTACCACGATGATGTCCGCAATCACGGCAGCGGTGCGGCCGGTATGACCAATATGCTGCGCACTTTTGGCAAAAAGGCAGCGGCGCTCACCGCCGCAGGCGACGTGCTGAAAGGCGTTGCCGCTGTCTGCATCGGCCGCTGGCTCTTCGGGTTCCTGCCCGCAGATGCCGCCGTTTCGCCCTATCTGGGCGTGTATCTGACCGCCATTCTGGCCGTGGTGGGCCACACCAAGCCCATCTATTTCGGCTTCAAGGGCGGCAAGGGCGTGCTGGTGGCGGGAGGGGCCATCCTGGCGGTCCAGCCCATCCTCCTGCCGGTGCTGACCGTCGTTTTTCTGCTCTGCCTTGTGCCCACCGGCATGGTGTCGCTGGGCAGCATTGCAATGGCGGCATCCTATCCGGTGCTGACCCTCATCTACGGCCTGCTCAAGGGCTTCGCCGCTGACGACCTCATCGTCTGCGTGGTGGGAGCTGCCATCATGGGCGGCATGGTCATCTGGATGCACCGGGCCAATATCCAGCGCATCCGTGAGGGCAAAGAGTACCGCTTTGGTTCCAAGCACAAGCAGTAACCGGAACAAAATAACAGCGCATCCTTCGGGCAGAGTCTGCCTGCGGGATGCGCTGTTTTGCGTGGAGGGGGCTGTGCCCGGTCGATGTGCCTGCACGGTCCAGTTTACTGAAAAAACTTTGCAAAAAAGGTTGACAAAGGGCGGTGCAGCTGGTATAATAACACACGTCGCAGGACACAAACTGAATATGTGGGGGATTAGCTCAGCTGGGAGAGCGCTTGCATGGCATGCAAGAGGTCAGCGGTTCGATCCCGCTATTCTCCACCAAAAAAGCACTGTACTTCGTAGGAAGTATGGTGCTTTTCTTTTTGCTGAAGCAAAAAAATGGGGGCTGCACTGTTTCGCCTGCACCGTTTTCAGACGTTTTGCAGGCGGTTCAGTGCAGCCCCCGAGTCATTGGTGCTTCGGCAGGTCAGAGGATGCCGGTTCAGCTGACGATCTCCAGCATCTGATCGAACACCTCTTCCATCTGGCGCACCAGCGTGAACTGGGTGCGGGCGCGGTCAAGGTTGTGGTCGGGGCGGGCGGTGTGGAAATAGTGATCGCCCTCCAGATAGTCGGTCAGAAAGCGGATGCCGCACTCCAGCGTCATCAGCTTGGCACCCCAGGCAAGGCTCTTTTTCTCCGCGGGGCTCATGGAAGCCCCGGCGGTGGAGAGATACCCCTTGGCGAACACCTCGTACAGGTGCAGGTCAAAGTGGACCTTGCTCTGGTCGGGCTCGTCCTCGGCGCAGTCGTTGGCACCGGTGCGGATGGAGTCGCCGAAATCGTAGGCCGACAGGCCCGGCATCACGGTGTCAAGGTCAATGACACAGATGCCTTTTCCGGTGGCGGCATCGATCAGGACGTTGTTGATCTTGGTGTCGTTGTGGGTGACACGCAGCGGGATCTCACCGGCTGCCAGCAGATCCAGCAGGGCATGGCAGTCCTTTTCCCGCGCGTGGATGAAGGCAACCTCCGGTGCAATGTTTTTGGCACGGCCCAGCGCATCGGCGGCAAGGGCTTTTTCAAAGTTTGCATAGCGGTTGGGCGTGTCGTGGAAGCGTGCAATGGTTTCGTGGAGGGTAGAGGCCGGATAATCTGCCAGCTGGTTCTGGAATTTGCCCAGGGTCTCGGCAACAGTGCGGAAGTCGGCCTCGCTGCCCACCTGCTGCAGGCAGATGGTGTCCTCTACAAAGTCATAGGCACGCCACGCGCCGCCCTCGGCATCCAGATGGCAGGCCGCGCCGGACAGGGTGGGGATCACGTTCAGGGTCTCCCGTGCCGGGTCGCCGCCTGCGGCAAGGATCTTCTCCCGCAGATGCCGGGTCACGCCGCAGACATTCTCCATCAGGCCCACCGGGTCGGTAAAGGTGTCGGTGTTGATGCGCTGTAAGATAAAGCGCTTGGAGTGGTCCTCCCGCCAGACCACGAAGGTATCGTTGATGTGACCTTCGCCGTAGTGACGGGCATCGCAGACCACAGGCCCGCCAAAATCAAAGGCATTTGCGGCGGCGCGGAGAATGGGTTCGGTAACAGGTTTCATTTTGGATTCCTCATTTCTTATCCTTCATGCCGTTTGGCAGGTGCAGGGCGTTGTCCCTGCCGCACCTGACGGCGGTATTCGTTGGGGGTCAGGCCTTCCGCCTTGCGGAAGCACTGTGAAAAGTAGCTGGGGGAGGAAAATCCCATCAGCTCGCTGATCTGCGCCAGACTGTAACCGGTGTTGCCCAGCATATATTTGCTCTCCTCAATGCGGCGGCGGTTCAGGTAGGTGATGGGAGAAATGCCGTATGCCTTCTGGAAGGTATGGGCCAGATAGTACTTGTTGATGTGGGCAACCTCGGCAAGGGTATCAAGGGAGATATCCTCCCGGTAGTTGTTGTCCAGATATCGCTTGATCTCCACGCATTCCCGGTTGTCGGAGCGGGGGGATTCCTCCACCTGCAGGGAGAGGGTGGTGCACCGCACCAGCCAGATGAGCAGGACTTCCAGCAGGTCCTGGCAGACGGTCTCGCAGCCGTCCAGACTGCGGTCTGCCTCAGCCAGCAGCATGTGCAGCAGCGTTACCATCCGCTCCCGGTTCTCCCTGCAGTTGAAGATGGCGTAGGTGGAATCGGCTTTGCCGAACAGGATCTCGATGCCCGAAACACCCAGCACGATGTATTCCAGAGGCGAGGCATTCAGGCTCAGTTCGGTATGCTCCACCTGTGGGTTGACGATGACCATATCATCCGGCTTGACCGGGAACAGCTGCCCGCTGAGCAGAAACTGTCCCTCGCCGCTGAGGCAGTAGAACAGCTCTGTGCAGGAATGGGTGTGGACCGTGCTGTTCCAGTCGCCGCCGAATCTGCTCTTGCTGATGTACAGCAGCCGGAAGGATTCCCGTGGAGCGGGAGCGTGGCGGATATCAAAGCGCTCGGTACTCATAAAAGGCTCCTTTTGAAGCAGGCACAAAAAATATAAAAATAAAAGCAAGATACTAAAAATAAAATTCGAAAAACGCCGCACTGCTTCGTGCATTTTTTCTCATTATAGGGGCAAATAAGAAAAAAAGCAAGTCCTGTTTTTTAGATATGGTAAATATTTTCCTCTGCACAGAAAGACGGAAATGTGTCAAATTGGTTACAGATGGGGCGAATGTACCAAAACAATACCGCAAAATTTAGTACTTTTGCTGAAGAAAATAATAAAAGAGCAATATTTCTAAAAAACGAAACAACAAAGACCTTGTTGGAAACTGTAAAAACCTCTATATTGAGGTCAGAAAAAACACAGCCCCTCGGGCAAAACCTGTTTGCTCCGGCTGTGCATGAACGGAACTTTATGATGGAGGACACATTATGAAACGTATTTCTCGTCGCAATTTCCTGAAAGTGGCCGGTGTGGGTGCCGCTGCACTGGGTCTGGCTGCCTGCGGCGGTTCTTCCAGCTCCACAGCTTCCAGCACGGCTTCTTCCGCTGCTGCATCTGCTGCTCCCGCTGAGGACGTGACCATCAAGGTCGCCGCCATCGAGACCGGCTATGGCGCTGATATGTGGAAGAAGGTCACCGAGGCCTTTACCGCCCAGACCGGCATCAAGGTGGAGCTGACCACCGATAAGAAGCTGGAGGATGTCATCGGACCTTCCATGCAGGGCGGCGATTACCCCGACGTGGTCCACCTGGCTACCGGCCGTGAGGCTGCCCTGACCGAGCAGTTCATCAAGGGCAACCTGATCGCGGACATCACCGACGTGCTGAGCATGACCGTGCCCGGCGAGAGCAAGAAGGTGAGCGAGAAGATCGCAGGCGGCTTTACCGACACCTCCCTGACCAACCCCTACGGCGACGGCAAGACCTATCTGGCTCCCATGTTCTACAGCCCCTGCGGCCTGTTCTACAACGCCGGTTTCCTGAAGGAAAAGGGCTGGGAAGTGCCCACCACCTGGGACGAGATGTGGGAACTGGGCGATAAGGCTGCCGCTGAGGGCACCTACCTGTTCACCTACCCCACCACCGGCTACTTTGATGCGTTCTTCTACGCACTGATGTATGCCGCCGGCGGCCCGGAGTTCTTCAACAAGGCCACCCACTATGAGGAAGGCATCTGGGATACCCCGGAGGCAAAGACCTGCTTTGATATCGTCAACAAGCTGGCTTCCTACACCAACCCCATTACCCCTGCACAGGCCAACGATCAGGACTTTACCCAGAACCAGCAGCTGGTGCTGGACAACAAGGCTCTGTTCATGCCCAACGGCACCTGGATCGTGGGCGAGATGGCCGAGGCTCCCCGTGCGGATGGCTTTGAGTGGGGCATGACCGCCCTGCCCGCTGTCAAGGCCGGCGGCGACCAGTACAGCTACACCTGGTTCGAGCAGGCATGGATCCCGGCTGGTGCCGAGCATCTGGATGCCGCCAAGCAGTTTGTGGCTTACCTGTACAGCGACGAAGCCTGCAAGCTGTTTGCCGAGAGCGGTGCCATCCAGCCTGTGCTGGGCATCGCCGATGATCTGGAAGGCGACAACAAGATGTTCTACTCCATCTACGACAACGGCGCAAAGGCCGCTATGGGCAACTTTGCAGCCTTCAGCGCCATCCCCGGCGTGGAGGTCCGCACCGTGTTCTTTGACCCCGTCAACTCTCTGGTGTCCGGCAGCATGACCGAGCAGCAGTGGATCGACGGCATCAAGTCCGCCAGCGACCAGATGCGTGCCAATATCATCGAGTAATTGAACCCTGCCCAGCGGGGGCGGTTTTGACCGCCTCCGCTTTTTGTGGTTTTCGGGTTCCGATAGAAAGGAGCGGTTTGTCTATGAGATCTGACAAAAGCCGCAGACGGTTCGTCTTTCTCTGCGTGGCACCGGCCACGATCCTGTTCTTCCTCTTTATGATCCTGCCCACCCTCAACGTGTTCCGCATGAGCCTGTACGAGCGCGGTGCCTACTCGCCCAACGAGACCTTTGTGGGCCTGAAGAATTTCCAGCACCTGCTCAAGGACACCCAGTTCATCCGCTCCATGCAGAATATGATCCTGCTGGTGGTAGTGGTGACCATCGTCACCTTTGCCTTTGCGCTGGTGTTTGCGGCCATTCTGACCCGGGAGAAGATCCGGGGGCAGAACTTCTTCCGGGTCATCTTCTACATCCCCAACATCCTGTCGGTGGTCGTCATCTCCGGTATCTTCTCGGCCATCTATAAGCCGGAAAACGGTATGCTGAACAGCATCATCGGCCTGTTCCGGGATATGACAGACCCCATCCTCTGGAAAGGGGAAAAGCTGGTCATCCCCTCCATCATCCTCGCCATGGTCTGGCAGGCCGTGGGCTATTACATGGTCATGTATATGGCTTCCATGTCCTCGGTGCCCGCCAGCCTGTACGAGAGCGCCAATCTGGACGGTGCGGGCCGCCTGACCCAGTTCTTCCAGATCACCATCCCCCTCATCTGGACCAACATCCGCACCACCCTGACCTTCTTCATCATCTCCACCATCAACATGGCCTTCCTCTTTGTCAAGGCCATGACCAGCGGCGGGCCCAACGGTGCTTCGGATGTGGCGCTGAGCTATATGTACAGCCAGAAGGACGCGGGCCTGTATGGCTACAGCATGGCCATTGGCGTGGTCATTTTCCTGTTCTCGTTTGCACTGTCCGCCTGTGTCAACAAGGCCACCGACCGCGATCCGCTGGAATTCTAAGGAGGGAAGAAGATGCAGAATACCACCGAAAGATCTTCCCGCTCGGCGGAAGGTCTCTACAAGTTCTTTATCTATTTTGTGCTGGTCCTGCTGGCAGTGATCATCATCGTGCCGGTGGCATGGGTATTCATGGCTTCCATCAAGCAGAACGCGGAGTTTTACGGCAACCCGTGGGCGCTGCCTGCTGGGTTCTACTGGCAGAACTTTGTCAATGCGTGGAACGGAGCCAAGATGGGCGAGTATATGCTCAACTCGGTCATCGTGACCGCGTTGGCGCTGGTGCTGCTGCTGGTCATTGCGCTGCCTGCCGCCTACTGCCTGTCCCGCTTCCGGTTCAAGGGCCGCAAACTGCTGAACACCCTGTTTATGGCAGGCCTGTTCATCAATGTCAACTACATCGTGGTGCCCATCTTCCTGATGCTGCGGGACGGCGATGTCTGGCTGAAGAGCCACTTTGGCAGCAGCTTCCTGCTGAACAATCTGGTGGTGCTGGCGGTGGTGTATGCAGCCACGGCCCTGCCTTTTACCATCTATCTGCTTTCGGGCTATTTTGCCACCCTGCCCCATGATTTTGAGGAGGCTGCCTACATCGACGGTGCAAGCTACTTCTCCACCATGACCCGTATCATCTTCCCCATGGCAAAGCCCTCCATCATCACCATCATCCTGTTCAACTTCCTGTCCTTCTGGAACGAGTACATTATTTCCATGACGCTGATGAGCTCCACCAGCGCGCCCCGCACCCTGCCGGTGGGCCTTTTGAATCTGATGCAGGCCCAGCAGAGCGCGGCCCAGTACGGCACCATGTATGCCGGTCTGGTGCTGGTGATGCTGCCCACCCTGATCCTGTACATCTGCGTGCAGAAGCAGCTGACACAGGGCATGACCGTGGGCGGTCTGAAAGGGTAAGGTGACAAACGATGAAAGCATTCTGGAAAAATCATCCCGCCCTGCGCATGGTGCTGATGCTGGTGCTGTTTGTGCTGTCCATCGCGCTGGTGACAGCAGGCTGGAAAATGACCGGGCAGCTGGCTGGTCTTGGCATCATGCTTTTGGGGGTGGCGCTGCTGCTGGCTGTGCTGGCGCTCTATAACGCCCCTTATCAGGACTGAGGAGAAGAGAGGTAAAGGAGAATTCCCATGGAAGAAAATAGAATGACCGGGCGCGTAACGATCCCGACCGATCTGGATGTGGTGCCCGAAACGCTGGAGATCCTGAAAAAGTGGGGCGCGGATGCCATCCGTGACTGCGACGGCACCGACTTTCCGCAGGAGCTGAAGGATGCCGACGCAAAGATCTACTCCACCTATTACACCACCCGCAAGGACAACGCGTGGGCCAAGGCAAACCCGGACGAGGTGCAGCAGTGCTACATTATGACCGGCTTCTACACCGCCCCCGGTGACACCGTGACCATTCCGCTGATGAAGGGCATCAGCCCGGAGTTGATGCAGGTGAACACCAACGACGATATCACCCGCTGGTGGGAGGTCATGGACCGCACCACCGGTCAGCCGGTGCCCCCGGAGCTGTGGAGCTACGCCGATGGCAGCGTGACGGTGCAGGCCGTGCCGTTCCATGAGTATACGGTCAGCTTTCTGGCCTACCTGATCTGGGACCCGGTGCACATGTACAATGCCACCACCAACGGCTGGACCAACTTTGAGCACCAGATCACCTTTGACGTGCGTCAGCCCAAGACCCACAAGTATTCCATGGAGCGCCTGCGCAAGTTCATTGCAGAGCACCCCTATGTCAACGTGATCCGCTACACCACCTTCTTCCACCAGTTCACCCTCATCTTCGACGAGCTGAAGCGGGAGAAGTTTGTGGACTGGTACGGCTACTCCGCCTCGGTCAGCCCCTATATCCTGAATCAGTTCGAGCAGGAGGTGGGCTATAAGTTCCGCCCGGAGTACATCATCGATCAGGGCTACTACAACAACCAGTACCGGGTGCCCAGCAAGGAATTCCGGGATTTTCAGGCCTTCCAGCGCCGGGAGGTGGCAAAGCTGGCCAAAGAAATGGTGGACATCACCCACGAGTGCGGGTGCGAGGCCATGATGTTCCTGGGCGACCACTGGATCGGCACCGAGCCCTTTATGCCGGAGTTCAAGACCATCGGTCTGGATGCCGTGGTGGGCAGCGTGGGCAACGGCTCCACCCTGCGCCTGATCTCGGATATCGAGGGCGTAAAGTACACCGAGGGCCGCTTCCTGCCCTACTTCTTCCCGGACACCTTCCACGAGGGCGGCGACCCCGTGCGCGAAGCGAAGGAGAACTGGGTCACGGCCCGCCGCGCCATCCTGCGCAAGCCCATCGACCGCATCGGTTACGGCGGCTACCTGAAGCTAGCACTGCAGTTCCCGGAGTTCGTGGACTATGTGGAGAGCGTCTGCAGCGAGTTCCGTGAGCTGTATGAGAACATCAAGGGCACCACGCCCTACTGCGTCAAGCGGGTGGCCGTGCTGAACTGCTGGGGCAAGATGCGGGCCTGGGGCTGCCACATGGTGCACCACGCCCTCTACTACAAGCAGAACTACAGCTACTCCGGTGTCATCGAAATGCTGTCCGGCGCGCCCTTTGACGTGAAGTTCATCAGCTTTGAGGACATCAAGAAGGACCCCGCCCTGCTGGATGAGCTGGATGTCATCATCAATGTGGGCGATGCCGACACCGCACACACTGGCGGCATCTGGTGGGAGGACCCGGAGATCTCCTCCGCCATCCGGAAGTTCGTCTGGAACGGCGGCGGCTTCATCGGCGTGGGTGAGCCCTCCGGCCATGCCTATCAGGGCCACATTCTCCAGCTGGCCAGCGTGCTGGGCGTGGAGGAGGAAAACGGCTTCACCCTCAACTACGACAAGTACAACTGGGAAGAGCACCCCGACCACTTCATCCTGCAGGATGCCGACCAGCCCATCGACTTTGGCGAGGGCAAGAAGAACATCTACGCCCTCGAGGGCACCGAAATTCTGGTGCAGCGCGACAAGGAAGTGCAGATGGCTGCCCACGATTTCGGTAAGGGCCGCGCCGTGTATATCAGCGGTGTGCCCTACAGCTTTGCCAACAGCCGCACCCTGTACCGTGCCATCCTGTGGAGCGCCCACAGCGAGGAGGAGCTGCACACCTGGTTCAGCTCCAACTACAATGTGGAAGTGCACGCCTACGTCAAGAACGGCAAGTACTGCGTGGTGAACAACACCTACGAGCCGCAGGACACCACGGTCTACACCACCGATGGAAACCATTTCGACCTGCATCTGGAAGCCAACGAGATCAAGTGGTACGAGATCTGAGTTCTCCGTTTCATAAGCAAACACCCCTCTGCGTTCCGAAAGGAGCGCAGAGGGGTGTTTGTGTATCCGGGCGGCTCAGCGGGGAGAGCCCAGACGGTATTTGAAATCGTGGTAGCCGAAGCGGGCCAGCGGCTGGGTGGTGCCGTTTTCATGCAGTACCCAGATATCCGGCAGGGGCATCCCGTTGAAGGTGTTGTTCTTGCAGGTGGAATAGATGGCCATGTCGCCGAAGATGAGCCGGTCACCCTCGGTGAGGGGGGCGGCAAAGCTGTAATCGCCCACCACGTCCCCGGCAAGGCAGGTGGGGCCGCCCAGCCGGAAGGTGCAGGGCTTTTCCCCCGGCTCGCCCGCGTCCAGCAGGGGCGGGCGGTAGGGCATCTCGATGACATCCGGCGTGTGGCAGGCTGCGGACATGTCCAGAATGGCAAGATGTGTCTCGCCGTTCTGCAGGGTGTCCAGCACCGTGGTGACGAGGTAGCCTGCGTTCAGCGCCCAGGCCTCGCCGGGCTCCAGATACACCTGCACGCCGTACTTTTCCTGCGTCCCGGTGATGCACTTTTCCAGCGTGGCAAGGTCGTAATCCGGGCGGGTGATGTGGTGCCCGCCGCCAAAGTTGAGCCACTTCATCCGGGGCAGCAGGTCACCGAATTTCGCTTCCAGCGCGGGCAGGGTGGCCGCCAGCGCGTCGGAATCCTGCTCGCACAGGGTGTGGAAGTGCAGGCCGTCCAGCAGGTCGGGCAGGTCAGGGTGCTGCGCCGCAGCGGCATCCCACTGGGCACGGGTGGTGCCCAGACGGCTGCCCGGGGCGCAGGGGTCATAGATCTCGTGGCCCTCCTGGGTGGAGTACTCGGGATTCACCCGCAGGCCCACGCTCTTGCCCGCCGCCTTTGCGGCCGGGCCGAACTTTGCCAGCTGGTGGGGCGAGTTGAACACGATGTGGTCAGCGTATTGCAGCAGCTCCTCGAACTGGTCGGCCCGGTAGGCGGCGCAGAACACATGGTTCTCCTTCTCCGGCAGCTCCTCCCTGCCCAGGCGGCTCTCGTACAGGCCGCTGGCCTCGGTGCCCGCCAGATAGGGGGCCAGCACCGGGTAGAGGTCGTAGTTGGAAAAGGCCTTCTGGGCCAGCAGGATCTTGCAGCCTGTCCGCTGCTGCACGCCCAGCAGGATCTCGCCGTTGCGGCGCAGCCGGGCTTCATCCAGCAGATAGCAGGGGGTGGGCAGGGCAGCCAGTGCAGCCTCAGAGAGGTTCGCCAGCCCCGCAAAGGGCGGGCGGGTATCGGCCAGCCGCATCAGTCCACCAGAGCCGGGGCGTGGCTCTCGGAGCGGGGCAGGCCGTACTTGTCCAGAGCATCCAGATACGGGTCCGGATCAAACTCTTCCACAGTGTGCACGCCCTTGGTGGTCCACTTGCCGGTCAGCAGCATCAGCGCGCCGCACATGGCAGGCACACCGGTGGTGTAGCTGATGGCCTGAGAGCCGACCTCCTTGTAGCACTCCTGATGGTCGCAGACGTTGTAGATGTAGTAGGTCTTTTCCTTGCCGTCCTTCTTGCCGGTGAAGATGCAGCCGATGTTGGTCTTGCCCTTGGTGCGGGGGCCAAGGCTGGCGGGGTCGGGCAGCAGGGCCTTGAGGAACTGGATGGGCACGATCTCCTGACCGTTGAAGTTGACCGGGGTGGTGGACAGCATGCCCACGTCCTCCAGACAGCGCATGTGGTCGAGGTAGCTCTGGCCGAAGGTCATAAAGAAGCGGATGCGCTTTGCCTCGGGGATGTTCTTGGCCAGAGACTCGATCTCCTCGTGGTGGAGCAAGTACATATCCTTCTGGCCCACCTGATCAAAGTTGTACTCCCGCTTGATGCTCATGGCCGGAATCTCCACCCAGTGGCCGTTCTCCCAGTAGCTGCCGGGGGCAGAGACCTCGCGCAGGTTGATCTCCGGGTTGAAGTTGGTGGCAAAGGCATAGCCGTGGTCGCCGCCGTTGCAGTCCAGAATGTCGATGGTGTCGATGGTGTCGAACTCGTGCTTCTTGGCGTAAGCGCAGTAAGCCTGGGTCACGCCCGGGTCAAAGCCGCTGCCCAGCAGGGCGGTCAGGCCGGCCTCCTCAAACTTCTTGGCGTAGGCCCACTGCCAGCTGTAATCAAAGTAGGCGGAGAAACCGGCCTCCTTGCAGCGCTTCTCGTAAATGGCGCGCCACTCCGGGTCATCGGTGTTCTCAGGCTCGTAGTTGGCTGTGTCCATGTAGTTCACGCCGCAGGCCAGGCAGGCATCCATGATGGTCAGATCCTGATAGGGCAGGGCGATGTTCATCACCAGATCGGGCTGGTAGCTCTTGATGAGGGCGATGACCTCATCCACGTGGTCGGCATCCACCTGTGCGGTGGTGATCTTGGTGGTGGTCTTGGGGGCCAGCTCGGCGGCCAGCTTGTCGCACTTTGCCTTGGTGCGGCTGGCGATGCAGATCTCGGTGAACACCTCAGGGACCTGGCAGCACTTGTGGATGGCAACGGAGGCCACGCCGCCGCAGCCGATGATCAGAACTTTGCTCATGTCGGTTACTCCTTTATCTGTAAAGTTGTCTTTTTACGGTCTGTCCTTATACCTGAAAGCCCGGCCAGCCCTTGTCCAGTGCGATCAGCAGCTCCCGCAGGACCTTGCAGGCTGTGGCCGTGGAAACGCCGGTGGTGTCCAGCGTGGGGGCCAGTTCGTTGAGGTCCGCACCCACGATGTTGGCCTTGGTCACGGTGCGGATGGCTTCCAGCAGCTGCAAAAAGCTCACGCCGCCGGCCTCCGGGGTGCCGGTGCCGGGGAAGCAGGAGGGGTCCAGGCAGTCAAGGTCAATGGTCAGGTAAACGGGCACCTTGCTGGCACAGAGCTGCTCAGTGAGCTGGGCAAGGCCCGTGAAATCGAACTTGTGCATCTCGGTGTGGGCAGCTGCGAACTCGAATTCGGTGCGGTCACCGCTGCGGATGCAGAACTGGTGGATGCGCCCGTCGCCGATGAGGTCATGGCAGCGGCGCAGGACACAGGCGTGGCTGAGCTTTGCACCCAGATAGTCATCCCGCAGGTCGGCGTGGGCATCAAAGTGGACGATGTGGAGGTCGGGGTACTTTTCCACCATGGCCCGCACGGCACCCAGCGTGACCAGATGCTCGCCGCCCAGCAGGAGCGGGAACTTGCCGTCGTGCAGGATCTCTGCCGCGCGGCTCTGGATGTCGGCCAGTGCGCTCTCGCTGGAGCCGAAGCAGAGCTCCAGGTCACCGCTGTCGAAGATGTCAAAATCAGTCAGGTCGGCGTTCTGGTAGGGGCTGTAGGTCTCCAGACCGTAGCTTTCGTGCCGGATGGCAGCCGGGCCGAACCGGGCCCCCGGGCGGTAGCTGGTGGTGGAATCGTAAGGGGCACCGTACAGCACGATGCTGGCGGCACGGTAGCTGCTGTCGCAGCCGATAAAGGTTTCAACGTTGGGGTAAAGCATCAGTGTTCCTCCACTTCCCGCAGCATCTCCTCCAGAAAAGCCGGCAGGTAGAATGCTCCGATATGCAGTTTGGTGGTGTAGTACCGGGTGCGCATGTTCAGGGCCTTCCAGGCATCTGCATCCAGATCATCGATGGGGTGGTACTTCTTGCTGGCAAAGCCGAACAGCCAGTAGCCCGCCGCAAAGGTGGGGATGTGGGCCTGATACACCCGGCTGATGGGGAAGGTGGAAGCAATGCGCTTGTGGCTGCGCTGCATGGCGCTGGCATCCTCGGCGTAGAAGGGGCTGCCCTGCTGGTTGACCATGATGCCGTCCTCTTTCAGGGCGTTGAAGCAGCTGCCGTAGAACTCGCGGGTGAACAGGCCCTCGCTGGGGCCGAAGGGGTCGGAGGAGTCCACGATGATGAGGTCGTATTCCTCCTCACACTGGCGGATGAACTTGAGGGCGTTCTCAAAATAGATGTGCACCCGGCGGTCATCCATCCGGCAGGCGTTGCCGGGCAGGTAGGCGCGGCAGGCCTCCACCACCTGGGGGTCCATCTCCACCAGGTCGATGCGCTCCACCCGGTCGTAACGGGTCAGCTCCCGCACCACGCCGCCGTCGCCTGCGCCGATGACAAGGATATCCTTTGCCTCCCGGTGCACGGCCATGGGCACGTGGACGATCATCTCGTCGTAGATGAACTCGTCCCGCTCGGTCAGCATCACATTGCCGTCCAGTGTGAGCACCCGGCCAAACTCGGGCGTTTCAAAAATATCAATGCGCTGGTAATCGCTCTGCTTGGAGTAGAGCTGCTTGTTCACCCGGATGCTGTGCTTCACATCGGGGGTGTGAAATTCCGAAAACCAAAACTCCATCTGTTTTCCCTCCTTATGCCAGAACGTTCAGGTGCAAAATATCAGGGTCCTCGGGGCCGGTCATGCTGCAGCCCTTGGCCTTGGCGTACTCGATATAGTTCAGGATCTCCTTGGTGATGCGCTCGCCGGGGGCCAGAATGGGGATGCCCGGCGGGTAGCACATGACGAACTCGCTGCAGACCATGCCCTCGGTCTCCCGCAGGGGCAGGCTCTTTTTGGGGGCATAGAAGGCCTCCTGCGGGCTGGCAGCCACCACAGGGTCGATGTATTCTTGGCTCAGCAGGCCGGTGCCGTCGGTGTGGTAGCGGCGCTTGATCTCGGCCAGAGCGCTGACCAGCCGCTCGATCTCCTGAGGGCGGTCGCCAATGGAGAGGTAGGCCAGGATGTTGCCGATGTCGCCGAACTCGATCTGGATGTCGTACTCATCCCGCAGGATGTCGTAGACCTCGATGCCGGCAAGGCCGATGTCCAGCGTGTGGACGCTGAGCTTGGTGGTGTCAAAGTCAAAGACAGAGTTGCCGTTGCACAGCTCCTTGCCAAAGGCATAGTAGCCGCCCACGGCGTTGATCTCTTCTCGGGCGTACTCAGCCATATCCGCCACCTGATGGAACACCTGCCGCCCCCGCAGGGCAAGGTTGCGGCGGGAGATGTCCAGACTGGACATGAGCAGGTAGCTGCCGGAGGTGGTCTGGGTCAGGTTGATGATCTGCCGCACATAGCCCTGATGCACATTGGGCCCGATGAGCAGCAGGCTGCTCTGGGTCAGGCTGCCGCCGCTCTTGTGCATGGAGACCGAGGCCATATCGGCCCCCGCTGCCATAGCGGAAACGGGCAGGCCGTTGCCAAAGTAGAAGTGGGTGCCGTGGGCCTCGTCGGCCAGGCAGAGCATCCCGGCCTCGTGGGCCATCTTCACGATGGCGCGCAGGTCAGAACAGATGCCGTAGTAGGTGGGGTTGTTCACCAGAACGGCCACAGCGTTGGGGTGCTCCTTAATGGCCTTGGCCACCTGCTCCCGCTTCATGCCCAGCGAGATGCCCAGCCGCTTGTCCACCTCTGGATTCACATAAACAGGGACCGCGCCGCAGAGCACCAGCGCGTTCAGCACACTGCGGTGCACGTTGCGGGGCAGGATGATCTCATCGCCCCGCTTGCAGGCTGTCAGCACCATGCTCTGCACAGAGCTGGTGGTGCCGCCTACCATTAAAAAGGCGTGGGCCGCGCCAAAGGCATCGGCGGCCAGCTCCTCGGCCTCCCGGATGACCGATACCGGGTGGCAGAGATTATCCAGCGGCTTCATGCTGTTCACGTCCACACCCACGCACTGCTGGCCCAGAAAGGCCGTCAGCTCCGGGTTGCCGCGGCCCCGCTTGTGGCCGGGCACATCAAAAGGTACCACACGCATCTGCCGGAACTGCTCCAGCGCCTCATAAATGGGCGCGCGGCGCTGATCCAGCCGGAACCGTGTACGGTTCTCACTCATCTTTTCTCCTCCGTCCCTGGTTCCGGCGCAGCAAAAAAGCGCAGGCCCACCACACTGGTGCAGACCTGCGCTTGAAAAGCGTTCTGAACATGCAGACAAAGCCCCCGGTGACACAGGGGAAAACCTCCGCATGGTTCAAAAAGACGGGATGACGAGAGTCTATATAGCAATTACACTTTTACTACTCTTATTGACCGTTTCACAAGTCTGCGCACGTTCTGCGCAATTTCATGGCTGTAAAGGAACCAACTTATAAAATTTGAGCTTTCAACTCAATCAATAATGGCAGCTTGCGCCGCCGGTCGGCAGTGGACCCGGCTGTCCGTATGGCCTTAGCCCCGATGGGCGGTCCCAGGTAATTTGCTTTGAAAAGACTCTGACACGCTTTGTCTCTCAAAATCGATGATATCTTATCATGCTATGAGGGTGGTGTCAATACTTTTTGGGAAAATAAAGCGGAAAATGGGCAAGCGGTTCGCATTATGACAAGGACACTGTAAAGACATGGTAAAAGTGTGGCAAAACACTTTGCACAGACACGGCAAAATGCTTTTGCTTGACAAATGAAAGAAATTCTACTATACTGATTCTTACCGGTGCGCCATCGCCAAGCGGTAAGGCAGGGGACTTTGACTCCCCCATCGTAGGTTCGACTCCTGCTGGCGCAACTGAAAAAGAACCCGCAGGGGGCCTGAGCGACAGGTTCCCTACGGGTTTTCTTTTTGTGAAAAGAGGGTGTTTGTGTGAATGAGGAGAATTCTCTGCTGACCGGGGCAGTACGGCCTGCGCTGCTGCGGTACGCGCTGCCCATTATCCTGAGCATGGTGGCAACACAGTTTTACGCCGTGGCCGATACCATGATCATCGGCCTGCGGCTGGATGCCGATGCGCTGGCGGCAGTGTCCAACGCTTCCACGGTGCTGATGATCTTCCTGTTTATCTCCGGCGGCATGGAGCTGGGCGGTGGTCTGCTGGTGGCGGCAGGCAAGCCCACTGCCACAAAGCATGAGATGACAGAGCTGCTGTATAACCTGCTGTTCGTGGATGAGGTCATCGCCCTGTTGACCACGGCAGTGGGCTTTGTGACCCTGCCGGCCCTGCTGCGGCTGATCAACACGCCTGCGGAGATCCTGGATACCGCTGTGCTCTATGGGCGCATCTATCTGCTGGGGCTGCCATTTCTGATGCCCTACGATCTGAGCAAGGAGTGTGTCATGGGCTGCGGCGATTCCAAAACGCCGCTCAAGGTCATTGTGGCGACCAGCGTGATGAACATTGTGCTTGACCTTGTTCTGGTGGGGCCCTTCGGGGTGGCCGGTGCGGCGGCTGCCACAGCGGCGGCGCAGGTGGCGGGCGCGGTTTACATGGTGGCGTTTCTGCGCCGCACCCAGATGGAAGAGGCCTTCTCGCCCCGGATGCTCAAGGCGCGCTATGCCAGGGATATCTTCCGGCTGTCGGCCCCTAATAGTGTCCAGCAGGCCAGCGGCACCATCATCACCACGGTCAAACAGGGGCTGCTGGGCGGCCTGGGTGTGGAAGCCATTGCAGGCTTCTCCTGCGCAGGCAAGCTGTCCAGCCTGCTGATGATGCCGGTGTTCGGCTTTGTGCAGTCCACAGTGTTCTTTATTGCGCAAAACACAGCCGCCCTCCAGCCGGGCCGTGTGAAAGAGGGCCTGCGGGAAGGGCGGCGGATCTTGTTGGTGTATTCGCTTGGGGTGGTGGCGGTCTGCATCGGCCTGCGGGGACCGCTGCTCCGGCTCTTTACCACCGACCCGGCAGCGGCCAGCTACGGCTGCACCATGCTGGCCTTTGAGTCGGTGACCTACCTGTTTGTGGCACAGAAGCATCTGTTCGAGGCCCGCCTGCGCGGTGCCCAGAAGATGGGGCTGTATCTGGCCTCCAACCTGGGGCAGATCGCCCTGAACCTGCTGGCCTGTGTAATCCTTGTACCCCGCATCGGTTTTGCGGGCTTCTGGATGTCCAGCTGGATCAGCGCACCCATCGGAATGCTGCTGGCAGCGGCGCTGGCGAACCTCTCAGGTGCTTCGCACCAGCTCCCCTAATAGGGGGGGCTTGCCTCTCCTATTAGGAAAGGTGGCATCCCGCAGGGATGACGGAGAGGTTCAGCCGATCACCTCATACTGAAAATACTCGCACTTGACCTTGCTGCCCACCTCGATTTCGGGCGGCAGCAGGGCCAGTGCAACGGGATTCAGCTCGTCGCTTTCAATGTCGGTGCGGCGCAGGTTGACATAATCGCCGTCAAAGCTGACGACCTCGTAATACCAGGGGCCCATAGGATACCTTCTTTCATTTGAGCTTTTCTTTGAGCTGTCGCTTTTTGGAGCGGCGGCTTTTTTAATGCTTCCGTCTTTTCTTTTCGTCCCAGGCAAAGTGCCCGGTGTAGAGCAGGAACACGGGCAGGGCGGCAAGGGTGACAGTCCGGCTCAGGCGGATGCCGTCCGGCTGATAGACAAAGTCGATGGTGACCGTTCCGGCGGGGCAGAGGACGGCCATCAGGCCCTCGTCCACCCGCAGGATCTCGGTCTCCTGCCCATCCACATAGGCCGTGAAGCCGTCATCGTAGGGCACGGAGAAGAACATCAGGTTGGCCCTGTCCAGCGTGGCCTCAGCGTGGAAGCCTGCGCTGGTCATCTCAAAGGTGGTGCAGGCAGAGGCCCGGCGGTCGGCACAATCCTGAGTGTAGCGGGTGTAGGTCAGGTCGTTGAGCTCTGCCGTGGGCAGGGGCGTGAGGTACTGCCCGTAGGCCACCGCATCCTCCTCAGTGAGCACCAGTGCCCGCATGAGCAGGTTGGAGCGGGTGGGGGTCACGGTGTCCTCATACTGGGTCTCGGTGAGATAGTAATCGTAGGTGAAGCCCATGGGAACGTAGTTCTGGTTCTCGTAGAGAACATAGCCGTCCAGGGTATCGTAATACGCCCAGCCCTCATCGGCCTCAGCGTGGAACTGCTTCTGATGCGCAAGTGTGGTCAGCAGGTATCTGACGCTGAGCAGGCCGCGCAGGGCGTAGTTGGAGAGCTCGGGCTGACTGCGCACATCCCGCTTGACCCCCAGTGCCGGGTAGAAGCTGAGGATGCTGGGAGCGGCGGTGCTGCCGAAATACTGCAGGCAGCTCTTGTCCAGCCACAGGCCCAGATTGTCGTGGGTCTTGTAGGTGTCAATGCGCCAGTCCCCCTCGGGCAGATCCTCCTTCAGGGCCAGCGCGTTGATGTACTGCTCCACAAGGTCACTGTCGGTGTTCCACTGGCCGAACTTGCCAATGCCGATGTGGACGATGCCGAACAGGCAGCTGAACGCCAGCACACCGGCCAGCAGGCGGCGGGCAAAGACCCTGCGCTGCTGCCAGCGCCTGCAGATGCAATGGTAGACGGCCAGCCCGCCCAGACCAAAGGCAAGCACGGCGCAGTACTGGCCCGGATTCTGCAGCACGCCCAGGCTCCACTCTTTGGTGGCGGCATCCTGCACGGGCACCAGTGCAAAGGCCAGCGTGGCGATCATCACAAAGGCAATGCTCCGGGCGGGGCGGGCGAGGTCGAGGCTGGGGTCCTCCCACGCGCTCACCGTCATGGCCGCAAGGATGAGCACCGGCATGTAGAACCACCGGGCATAGTAGCTGGAATTGAGGGCATAGAACGCGCTGTTCAGGATGGGCACCAGCGCAAATACCATGCAGACGGCAATGATCCGCTTTTTGCTGTCGCCCTGCCGGGCACGCCAGTAGGCCACCGCACCGGCCAGACTGCACAGGGGCAGATAGGCTGTCATGCTGGTCCATTTGATGATGCCCTCAGACCAGATGGAGGTCATATAGGGGGAATCCGGGGGCAGCACCCAGCTCAGCAGGATGGCCAGATACTGCTGGGGCTTGGAATAGGTCAGAAAGCCCCAGCCGGAGGAAAGGTCGATGGTGCGCGGGTTCTGCAGCACGCTGAGGACAGTGGGCCAGAGCACCACAAAGCCCAGTGCCACGCCCAGCAGGCTCTCAAAGGCCAGTTGACCGAAGAGGCGGGGCGTGAGCCGAAACTCCCCGGCGGAGAGCTTGCAGACGAAGTAGATGACAAGGAAGAGCACCTGCCCCACAAAGAAGAAGTAGTTGTTGAGCAGGTTCACCGCCACCCAGAAGGCGAACCATCCGTGGCGGTGCTCGTAGATGGTCTCATCCAGTGCCCAGAGCATCCAGGGGAAGAGGGCCAGCACATCAATGAAGTGGTTGAAGAAGATGTTGTACAGCCCCCAGCCCGAAAAGGCGTAGAGGGCCGCACCCAGCACCGCAAAGTTCGGGTCTTTGACGTAGCGGCGCAGGTACAGATATGCGCCGCCGCCCGCCACCGCGAACTTGAGCACCAGCAGCGGCACCATGAGGTAGGGGAGCCAGTTCTGCGGGAAGAGCAGGGAAAACCAGAAGAAGGGGGAGCCGTACAGGTAGAACGAATAGGCGTTCATGGTTCCGCTGCCCAGGTCAGTTGCCCAGGAAAAGGTGTTCTTCACGCCTCCGTATCCGGCGGGGTAGCCTGCCCCCTTGAGAAAGCCGTTCATGTAGCGGTAAAAGCTGATCTGCTGGCTGTTGAAATCGCCTGCATAGTGGAAAAAGCCGCCGTCCAGCAGATAGAACGGCAGGAAGATGAGGGCGGCTGTCAGGGCACAGAGCCCCACGGTGAGCCAGAACTTGTCCTGTTTCTGCCCCAGCATCCGGGGCGAAGAATGAAATGCAGTCATGCGTCAGTCCTCTTTTCAGTATCGAAAATTTCCCGCTTACGGGAACGGCACCTCGCGGGTGTCATCGGGGTCCTGCGCGGCCCTGCGCTGCTGCTCGAACACCGCGTCGATGAGGGTGTCGAGGTCAGACAGGCGGCTCAGCTCACAGCAGTAGCGCCGCAGGCTGGCGGCCCCCTTCAGGCCCTTCATGTAGTGCATGGTCTGGGCCCGGGCCTGGGGCATGGCAACGAACTCGCCCTTCTGCTCCACCATCTCCTCCACCTGCCGGCGCAGGGCATTCATCCGGGCCTGCAGGTTCGGCTCCTTGGGGGCGGGCAGGCCCTCCAGTGCGGCGTTCACCCGCTCAAAAAGCCAGGGGTCGCCCAGGGCGGCCCGGGCGATCATCACGCCGTCGCAGCCGGTCTCCTCCACCATCCGCACAGCATCCTCGGCGGTGCGGATATCGCCGTTGCCCAGCACGGGAACGTGGACGGCATCCTTCACCGCCGCAATGATGGACGGGTCGATGCCCGGGGTGTACATCTGCTCCCGGGTGCGGGCGTGGACGGCGATGAGCACCGCGCCCGCCTGCTCACAGGCTTTGGCGCATTCCACGGCCGTGACGTGCTCCGCGTCCCAGCCCTTGCGCATCTTCACGGTGACGGGGCGGGAGGTGTTTTTGACCACTTCCTCCACAATGCGGCCGCAGCGGTCGGGGTCAAGCATCAGCTTGCTGCCCGCCCCGCCCGAGACGATCTTGGGGGCAGGACAGCCCATGTTGATGTCCAGAAAATCGAACGCGTACTGCTCCACGGCGGAAGCGGCCTGCCCCATGATCTCGGGCACTTCGCCAAAGATCTGCACGCCGTAGGGGGCACCGTTGGGTTCGGCCTTGAGCAGGCTGACGGTTTTGTGGTCGCCGTATACCAGCGCCCGGCTGGACACCATCTCACTGACGGTAAAACCGGCTCCGTGCTGGGCCATCAGCCGCCGGGCCGGGGCATCGGTAAAGCCCGCCATGGGGCCGAACACTGCCCGGTGGGGCAGGGAGATCTCCCTGATCTTCAAAGGGGTGTTGAAAGGTTCCATGATACTCCTTAGCGCTATCTGATTTAGTTGATAACATGATAAAATTTGGACTATTAGTATACCATATTTCCGGCGGCAGAACAAGAAGCGGAACATCTTTCTTGCCAGCGCGGGGTTTTTCCGGTATACTGGGGACAAAAGGAGGAGCGGCTGGAACACGGCAGCCAGCTGCACAAAAGAGATGGAATACAGAACATGGAAAAAGCAGAACGGCGCAGGGGAGAGCATCCGCACCTCCCTGCTGGGCTATGGCTGTATGCGGTTCCCCACCACACCGGAGGGAGCCATTGACGAGCCCCGGGCCGAAGCGCTGCTGAACGCCGCGCGGGACGCGGGCGTGAACTATTTTGACACCGCTTACCCCTACCACGGCGGCCAGAGCGAGCCCTTTGTGGGCAGGGTCATTGCAAAGTGGCCCCGGGAGAGCTTTTATCTGGCCACCAAGATGCCGCTGTGGCAGTGCGGGAGCCTGGAGGAGGCCCAGCACATCTTTGAAGAGCAGCTCCGGCGGCTGGGCGTGGAGTACATCGACTTCTACCTGCTGCACTCCCTGTACGCCGCCCGATACGACCGGGCCAAGGAAATGGGCATCGTGGACTGGCTGTGGGAGCAGAAAAAGCTGGGCCGCATCCGCAGCTTCGGTTTCTCCTGCCACGACAACGCGGCGGGCCTTGAGCACATCCTGCGGGATCAGCCCTGGGATTTCTGCCAGCTGCAGTATAATTATCTGGACACCGATGACCGTGCCGAGGAGATCTCGGGTGACCGCGGCTATCAGCTGACCGAGGAGCTGAACATCCCCCTCATCATTATGGAGCCCATCAAGGGCGGCACACTGGCCAACCTGCCCCCGGAGGCCGAAGCACCCCTCAAGGCCCTGCGGCCCGAGGCCTCGGATGCCTCCTGGGCCCTGCGCTGGGTGGGCAGCCACCGGAACGTCCATGTCATCCTCTCGGGCATGAGTGCCGAGGATCAGCTCACGGATAACCTGGCCACCTTTGCCCGCTTTGAGCCGCTGACCGCTGCAGAGACCGCCGCGGTGGAGCAGACCGCCGCCTTCCTGCACAGCCGCATCAAGATCGGCTGCACCGGCTGCCGGTACTGTATGCCCTGCCCCATGGGGGTGGACATCCCGGACAACTTCAGTATCTGGAACAAGCTGGGGATGTTCGGCCAGCCCGAGGCCATCAAGCACCAGTGGGAAGCCCGCTTCCCCGATGCCGAAAAGGCCAGCCACTGCGTCCGCTGCGGCAAGTGCGAGGCGGCCTGCCCCCAGCATCTGCCCATCCGCAATGCGCTGGCCCAGCTGCAGCAGGAGCTGGATCAGCTGTAATCTGCATCAGAAAAGCCACCGGCAAAAACCGGTGGCTCTTTTCTCTTATTCGCTCCACTCCATCCCGATCTTATCCAGCATTGCGCGGCGCTCAGGGGTGAGCTTGGGGTCGTGGGTGGTATCCCACTCCCGCATCCGGCGGAGCCAGTCGCCCAGGCAGAAGCCGGTTTCGTCGGATTTGTAGTTGGCGGCGGCGTGGAGGTTGCCGTGGGCCTTGTAGTAGGCCTTTGCCTGCTGATAGGCGGTTCCCCACTTGGCATCCCGGGCATCCCACACCATGCCGATGCTGTTCAGCTTTTTGATGTGGGCGGGCGTGACCTGATAGGAATCCGGGCGGTTCTTGCGGGCTGCACGCAGGTTGGAGATCCACACGCCCAGCCGGACACCATCGCTGTCCACATAACTGGCGGGGACCAGCAGGTGCTTGTATTTGCGGGCATAGCGGGCGGCACTGCGGAAGTTCCGCTCCCAGTTGGCCTCGCGCACGGTGCCGTGGTCAGCGGCGGGATCACTGGGGCGGCGCTCGCCCTTGAACAGGATGCGCAGCAGCTTGCGGCGCTCACTGCTCAGGGCGCTGCTGCCGGAGTTCAGGGCCTGCCGCTGGCGGCTGACCCAGCTGCCCAGCCAAACGCCGTCGGCGGTCTTGTAGACAGAGGGGATCTCCAGATCACCGTGCTCTGTCTTGTAGGCCAGAGCCAGATCATAGCGCTCCTGCCAGGGGTCGTACTTTTCCCACACCATGCCCAGCTTGTCCAGCAGGGCCTTGCGCTCAGGGGTGACCCGGGCGCTGGAACGGTCCGGGTTCAGGTAGGCATAGCGCTGGCGTGCCACCCACTTGCCCAGCAGTACTCCGTCCGGCGTGACATACTCCGAGGGAACGTTCAGGTTGCCGTGCTCATGGTAGTAGGCGGCGGCAACATCGTACAGGGACATCCACTTGCGGTCGTTGCGGTTGGTCCAGTCCATGCCCAGAGCGTCCAGCCGCTCCACCTGCTCCTGAGGCAGCTCGCCTGCCTTGTGAGCGGCGCGCTGGGCCCCCAGCCAGACCCCCAGACCGAAGCCGGAGGGCGTTTCGTACTTAATGGGCACTTCCAGGTCGCCGTGTTCCAGATAATACTGGGTGGCGGCGGCATAGTTCTGCTCCCACAGGTCGTTGGAGGTGCTCCACACCATGCCGATGGCTTCCAGCCGCTCGATGCGGTTCTGGGTCAGGTTACCGCCCAGATAGCGCTGGCGGTTGTAGACGATCCATTCGCCCAGTGCAAAATCATTTTTATCGCGGTAGCGCACCGGCACCAGCAGGTCACCGTGCTCGGTGCGGTATTTCTGTGCGGAGGCAAAGCCCTTTTCCCAGGCAGCTTCCAGCCGGTGGTTCCAGCGGATGCCCAGTTTTTCCAGCTTGGCGGCCTGTTCAGCTGTCAGGCGGCCCGGGCGCTGCCCGGCCTGTACCTGCCGCTGGAGCTCGAGCCACTTGCCCACGGGCACGCCGCTGTGGATGGTATAGCTCCGAGGCAGCTCCAAGGTGCCCTCTTTGGCGGCGGCATCGGCGGCAGCCTGACACAGCACCTCCCAGCGGGCCTCCATCTCCCGGCGCAGCTTGCCATACAGGCGGTAGGTCTGCTGCATGGGGCGCTCCTGCCGGAAGCCCGGCGTTTTGCTGCCGGCTCTGGTCATGGCCTCGGTGCAGTCACGCTGCAGGGTACGGCCGTTGCCCAGCCCCTCGAACTGCGCCACAAGGTCAAACACCGGCACGCTGCGGCTGCCTGCAGCCACCAGCGCACGGCAGAGCATCTGCTTGAAGGTGGACATCAGGCTGGACTGGCGCACCAGAATGACCCCGGCCAGCCCCTCCAGCGGCTGCTGGACTCCCGGCGCGTTGACGCAGAGCAGGACCTTGGGGCCGGGGGCTGTATCGGAGAGGAAGGTCTCCACGGCGGCAGAATCCGCAAAGCAGGCGTGATCTGCAGCGTAAAAGCGGACGGCAGGGTCCACAGTGCGCAGCAGCTTTTCCAGCTCCGTGCCCAGCTTTTCCTGATAGGCGGCGGATTCAAACAGGACCAGATAATGGCCGCTGGTATCGCTGAGCAGGCGGGGCAGCAGAACGGTCAGGTTCTCCACCTGACGCAGAGACCAGCTCAACTCTTCATATTGAACGCGCAGGGAGGTGTCGCCCTTGGGCATACACAGGTTTTTGATCCGGGCGCGCAGGGTGGCCAGCTCCTCCTCCTGCGGCCAGAGCAGGGCTGCATAGGCTGAGGGCACCGGCATGGTCCCGGCGGCCATGGCCTCGGCCACAGTCATGTGGGAGACGATGCAGTCGGCAAACAGCTCCTGCGCAGCGGCGCAGACGGGGGCACCGTTGGGCACACCCAGCCCCAGCACCTTTGCCTGGGGGCACATCCGCAGCAGCTTCTGCACCGACTGTGCCCAACACACGGCGCTCAGCTCATGGTAGCAGTCCAGCACGATGCAGCCGGGTTTTTGCTCCCCCAGCCGCACCCACTGCTCCGGGGTGGCGGCGGCCAGCTTTTCGCAATCACAGAAGCGGACATTGCCGGGCAGGGTGCCGCCGTTGTAGCGTGTCAGCTCTGCCTGCCGCAGGGCCAGACGCTGTGCACCGGCCACCAGCCAGAAAAAGGTGGTCTGGGGGTGAGCCTCCACCACTTTCCAGGCAATACAGCTTTTGCCGGTGCCGGTGGGGTGGAACACGGCGGCCCGGTTCAGGGTCTCCAGAGACTGTACAGCTTTCTGAAAAGCGGCTTCGTTGACGGGATTCAGGGTCATCGACATGGTGGTAGTGTCCTCTCCGAGTTGCATGTTTGACATCGTTGGATACAACGAAAATATTTCATAGGATTAGTTTATCGCAAAAAACATTTTTCTGTCAAGCCCTTTGAAGAGAATTTAGGGCAAAACTTGGGAAAAGGATAAAAATATTCTGGAACCTGTGGCCGGAACCATGAACTTTGTGCGCAGCAACGGGGATACTGAAAGTGGAAATGCGTCCCGGAGCGGAGAGAAAGTATGACCTATGGAAGGAAGAAGGCTTCTTTTGCCCCGGCAGAGCTGCCCGGGCCGCACCGGGGAGATTTGGGCAGGCGGGCTGCTGCGGGGCATCCAAGAAGCGTTTCATCTTTGCGGTCGAAAAAATGAAAAATTCCCTCTTGACTTTATGAAAATAAAGCGTATAATGCAATCAACAAACCGATGAGGCGGAAGAGAACCTGCAAGCGCACTTACAGTGAGCCCGAATGGTGAAAACGGGCAGAGAGCGGGGCAGAGCTCGTGGGCCGCCGAGGGCCGGGCGAACAGGGCAGTGCCTTTAGTAGCTTGGGACGGAAGCCTCCGTTACAGGGCAGGGGAGTGTTGGCTCTCCGTTGAGGGGCTCCTGCAGTTTTCCATGGTGGGAAGACGAGCGGAGCAAGCAAGGTGGCACCGCAGATTCGAATTTCTCGACTCTGTCCTTGTGGATGAACACACAGGGACGGGGCCGTTTTTATTTTACCCGTTCCGCAGGTGGAGCGGGTTTTATTTATTTTTGGGCCGCCCGCTCCGGGAAAGGAGCAACCGCTATGAAAACCATGAACATGATCTCCCGCCGCAGCTTCCTGAAGGCTACCGCCGCAGCCGCTGTCGTATCCGCACTGGGCCTGACCGGCTGCGGCGCCTCCGGCTCTTCTGCCGCAGCATCCAGCACCGCTTCCAGCGCTGCCGGTTCCGCTGCCGCCGCTTCTGAAGCAGGCCAGACCTTTAAGGTGGGCATCGTCAACTATGTGGATCATGCATCCCTGAACCAGATCGTGGCCTCTGTTGAGAGCCGCCTGGATGAGGTGGGCGCGGAGAAGGGCGTGACCTTCGACTATGCCGATTACTACGCCAACGCCCAGGCTGACCAGTCCAACCTGAACCAGATCGGTGCAGACCTCGTGGCCGACCAGGTAGATGTCATCGTGGCCGTTGCCACCCCCACCGCCGCCACCATGCTGGCCGCTGTGGAGGATACCGGCATCCCTGTGGTCTACTCTGCCGTCACCGACCCTGTTTCCGCCGGGTTTGACGGAGAGGAGGGCATCACCGGCACCTCCGATGCCCTGAACACCGAGGCCATTATGAACCTCATCACTGCCATCAACCCCGACATCGACACCATCGGCCTGCTGTACGACCTGAGCCAGGATGCCTCCACCCAGGCCATCGCCGATGCCAAGGCGTTCTGCGACAGCAAGGGCATCAAGTACATTGAAAAGAACGGTACCACTACGGCTGAGGTGCAGATGGCTGCCGAGGCCCTTGTGGCCGCCGGTGTCAAGGCAGTGTTCACCCCCACCGACAACACCGTGATGACCGCCGAGCTGTCCATCTATGAGACCTTCCTGGAGGCAGGGATCCAGCACTTCACCGGAGCGGACAGCTTTGCTTTGAACGGTGCCTTTGTGGGCTACGGCGTGGATTACGTCCAGCTGGGCGAGGCCACCGCCGATATGGTGGTGGAGCTGCTCTGCGGCGGCAAGACCCCCGCAGACCTGCCCTACCAGACCTTCGACAACGGCATCGTCACCATCAACACCGAGAGCTGTGAGGCACTGGGCCTTGACCTCGACACCGTCAAGGAAGCCTTCAAGCCCTATTGCACCGAAATTGTGGTAGTGACCACGCAGGAGAATTTCTAAAAAGGAGTACATCAACCATGCTGGCGAGTATCTTTTCGCTCAACGTGATCCAGACGGCGCTGGAGCTGGGCTGCATTTACGGTCTGGTGGCGCTGGCGCTGTTTCTGAGCTATTCGATCCTGAACATTGCCGACCTGTCCACCGATGGCTGCTTCACCCTTGGCTGTGCCGTGGCCTGTCAGGTGGCGCTGACAGGCCACCCCATCCTGGCCCTGTTCGCGGCCATGGCAGCGGGTGTGTGTTCGGGCTTCGTCACCGCCTTTTTGCAGACACGTCTGGGCGTTGAGAGCATCATGGCAGGCATCATCGTGAACACCGGCCTGTACACCATCAATCTGGCGGTCATGGGCTTTTCGTCCACGATGTCCCTGGTCAAGACCGATACGGTATTCTCGCTGGCAAAATCCGCGCTGGCCTTTACGGGCGGCTGGTATAAGCTGGTCATCGCGGCGGCGGTCATTGTGATCGCCTGTGCCGCCATGGTGGGTTTCCTGGGCACCCGGCTGGGTCTTTCCATCCGCGCCACCGGCGACAACGCTGCCATGGTGCGGGCCTCCAGCATCAACCCGGCCTTCACCATCACGGTGGGCCTGTGCATCTCGGGCGCGCTGACCGCCCTTTCCGGCGGCCTGCTGGCCCAGTACCAGAAGAGCAGCGACATCAACGTGGGCACCGGCATGGTGACCATCGCGCTGGCTTCCCTTATCATCGGTGAAACGCTGGTGGGCAAGCGCACCATGGTGCGCCGGGTGCTGGGCGTGGTGTTCGGCAGCTGCCTGTATCGCTTTATCGTGGCCGTGGCCCTGCGCTTCAATGTGCCCGCCGCTGCCATGAAACTGGTGAGCGCCCTCATCGTGGCTGTGGCCATCTCGATGCCCGCCATCCGGGCAAAGTTTGCCTTTGAGCAGCGCAAGCACAATGCCCGGAAGGAGGTGCACTGAGATGGAAATGCTGGAACTGAACAACCTGCACAAGACCTTTAACCCCGGCACCGTCAACGAAAAAGTGGCCCTGAACGGTGTGAGCCTGCACATGGAGGCAGGCGACTTTGCCACCATCGTGGGCTCCAACGGCGCGGGCAAATCCACCATGTTCAACGCCATCACCGGCGGTTTCATTGCCGACGAGGGCAGCATCGTGCTGGGCGGGCAGGACATTACCTTTGCGCCCGAGTATGAGCGCAGCAAGGTCATCGGCCACCTGTTCCAGGACCCCCTCAAGGGCACGGCCCCCAATATGACCATTGAGGAAAACCTTGCGCTGGCCTATCTCCGGGCAGGAACTGCCCCCCACGCGATCTTCTCCCGCATCTCCCGCAAGGATAAGGAGCTGTTCCGGGAAAAACTTGCCCTGCTGAATATGGGCCTTGAGGACCGGATGAAGCAGCCGGTGGGTCTGCTCTCGGGCGGCCAGCGGCAGGCGCTGACCCTGCTCATGGCCACCCTCGTTACCCCCAAGCTCCTGCTGCTGGACGAGCACACTGCCGCCCTGGACCCTGCCACGGCGGAGAAGGTGCTGGAGCTGACCAAGAGCATCGTGGCAGAGAAAAAGATCACCTGCCTGATGGTCACCCACAACATGCATCAGGCCCTCGAGCTGGGCAACCGCACCCTGATGATGGACGGCGGCCGCATCGTGTTCGATGTCAAGGGCGAGGAGCGCACCAGGATGACCGTGGACGACCTGCTGGAAAAATTCCGCGAGAATGCCGGCAAGGCCCTGGACAATGACCGCATCCTGCTGAGCAAGGTGGAAGCGGGCAGCTGAAAAGAAAATCAAAATGCCCTGTCTGGACCCGAAACCGTGTCAGACAGGGTATTTTTGATACAACAAGGAGAAAACGAGATGAAAATAACGATCCGTACCCCGCAAATGCAGGATTATGACCGATTTTCTGCTATTATGGATCAGGTGCAGCAGATGCATGTCGAGTGGCGGCCGGATGTCTACAAACCGGCCAGCCCGTTGATCACAAAGGAACTGTTTGGCGAACTCCTGAAAGGGGACAGCTGGTATATTGCCGAGACGGACGGCATCGTTGTTGGTGTTCTGGAAGTGTTCAAGCGGCATGTGGAAGGCCCGGCGCAGGTAACAAAGGATGTTTTGTTCGTCAGCACCATGGCGGTGGATGAGGCGTATCGCGGGAAGGGCATCGGGCACCAGTTCTTTGATAAGGTGAAGCAGCTCAAGGCGGAAAAGGGATGCGACACCATTGAACTGCAGGTGAACGCTAAAAATAAAATGGCGTATGAGATGTACCGGAACTATGGCTTTACGGAAAAGTCCATCAATATGGAGCTGAAATAAGCAACAAAAAGAGCAGAGCGCTCCAGCCAGCTGGCCAGACGCTCTGCTCTTTTTAATGCAATATTCTGAAAACTCAGAACTTACTTCACATACTCAACGGTGTATTCGAAACCATACTCTTCCTGCAGTTTCTTGACGGCAGGCTCGCAGTCCTCGATGAAGCTGGGTGCGTAGACGGAAGCACCGTTGTGGTCCTTCTTGTAGTCCTCCACGATCTGCTGCAGCTTTGCCCAGCCCTCGTTGGCCTTGGCATTGTCAACAGTGTCGGGGAAGTTGATGATGAATTCACGGTGCTGCGGAATACGAGCTTTCATAAGTGATATCTCCTTAATTGACAATTTGTAGTTTGTTACTTGATTTATACAGAAGCATAATGCTTTTGTAGATAACGGATAGGCCCTGCTCTCTGTGCACGGCTGCTGACGGTTTCAGACGGAGAGGTTATATACCTGGCAGGCATTCTCCACCGTCTGCCGGAACACCTGCTCCGGTTCCTCACCCTTGACGCTGGCGATATACTCGCCTACATAGCGGATGAGGGAGCTGTCGCAGCGGGTGCCGCGGACAGGCTCCGGGGCCATATAGGGGCAGTCGGTTTCCAGGACGATGCGTTCCAGCGGCAGGGCGGCAATGGCCTTGGCGGCCCGTTTGGCCCCCTTGAAGGTGCAGGCCCCGCCAAAGCCAATGTAGAGCCCCTGCTCTGCCAGCCAGAGCGCGTCATCGGCGCTGCCGGAATAGCAGTGGACGATGCCCTTGGGCCGGTACTTTTTCAGCAGGGCGTAGACATCGGCGTGGGCGCTGCGGTCGTGCACGATGATGGGCTTGTCCAGTTTCAGCGCCAGCCGGATCTCGGCCTCAAACAGCGCCAGCTGGGCATCCTTGGGCACGGGCCAGTGGTAATCCAGCCCGCACTCCCCCACAGCCACCACCTTGGGGTCCTCGTAATAGGGGGCAAGGGCACGCATCTCTGCGGCCCAGTCGCCGCCGTATACCGAAACGGTAGGGGCGGGGCCTTCCTCACCGCAATCCTCCGGGGCCAGCAGGCTCTCCGGATGGATGCCGACAGCGGCGTACACCCAGGGATATCTGTGGGCCAGCTCCAGCACCTTGGGCGCATCGCCCGAATGGGTGGCCTGCTCGCACACGCCCACCACCCCTTTGCCGGGCAGGCTGTCCAGCAGGGCAAAGCGGTCCGCGTCAAAGGCGCGGGCGCTGTAATGGGCGTGGGTGTCAAAGATGGGGTATTCCATATTACCGGGCACGCTCCTTTTTGGAGGGGGCCTTGTTTACCAGCCAGATGCCGATGCAGACCAGAACCAGCGCCCCCAGATACTGCCACCGGAACAGCGGCTCCCCATTGATGAGGGCGCTGAGCAGGACATTCACCACCGGGTTCACGAACCCGAAGATGGCGATCCGGCTGACGGGGTTGTTCTTCATCAGCAGGGCCCAGACGATGTAGCCCGCGCCGCAGATGAAAGCCAGCGCCAGCAGGTCCAGCACGCTGAGCACAGACCAGTGTTCCAGCCGTCCGCCCAGAACAGCGCCCAGCAGGAACAGGGCTGCACCGCCCACGAACAGGTTCACAAAGCAGACGGCAAAGCTGTCTGCCCGGCGGGTGACGGATTTGTTCCAGGGGCCTGCCAGCGTAAAGAGGACGGTGGCAATGAGCATGTAGGCTACGCCCCGGGCGCTGCCGCCGCCGTGGTTGCCCAACGTGGCGATGAGAACGCCCGCAAAGCCGATGCCGCAGCCCAGCGCCTTGGCCGGGGTCATGCGGTCAGCCCTGCCGTAAAGGAAATGGGCGAAGATGACCCCTAGAAAGCTCTGGGTGCTGTTCAGGATGCCGCCAAAGGCACCGGTGAGCAGGGCAACAGCGCTGTAGAAAAAGGCATACTGCGCTGTGGTCTGCCACAGGCCCAATGCACAGCATTCGGCCAGGATCTTCCCCTTGGGCATGGCGGGCAGCCTGCCCTCCAGCAGCAGGCTGCCGCCCAGTACCAGCACACTGCCCAGCATGAACCGCACCCCTGCAAAGCAGAGAATGGAGGCCGTGTCAGCGGTGTCGATGGCAAAGAGCCGGTAACCCAGCTTGATGAAAGGGAAAGCCGAACCCCACATGGCGTTGCAGAGAATGGCAATGATAACGGCAAAGGCCGGTGTGCCGAAAAGCCGGTCCAGCTTTTCGGCGCGGCTCAGCTGTGTCTCCATGGCTCAGTGGATGCGGCTGCCAACAGGGGTGTTGTCGCCGTAGAAGGCGATGGAGCAGCCGCCGTCAGCGGTGTCGGCAGCAAAGATCATGCCCTCGCTGACATACTTGCCCTTCAGCATGGGACGGGGGGCCAGATTGCAGACGATACCGATCTTCTTGCCGATCAGATCCTCCGGCTTGAACCACTTGGCAATGCCGGACAGGATGCAGCGCTCACGCTCGCCGTCAAACACGGTCAGGTGGAGCAGCTTCTTGCTCTCCTTCAGGTTCTCGCAGGCACGCACCTCGGCCACGCGCAGCTCCACCTTGCAGAAGGTGTCAAAGTCGATCTCTTCCTCATGGGTGAAATCAACGGTGCTCTCCTCAGCGGCGGGGGCGGCAGCAGCCTTTTCAGCTTCGGCCTTGGCCTTGTTGGCAGCCTCGGCAGCGGCCTTGCGCTTCTCGTCCTCTTCCTTCAGGTGGGCGATCTCCTTGGCCACGTCAATGCGGGGGAACAGGGCATCGCCCTTGTGGACGGTGTAGGTCTCCTGCACGCCGTAGGCAGCCTTGCTCAGGTCGATGTCGGCAGTGGACAGGCCCAGCTGATCCATCATCTTGGGAGCGGTGGAGGGCAGGTAAGCGTTCAGCAGGATGCCTGCCACACGCAGTGCCTCGCACAGGTGGTAGAGCACGCTCTCCAGACGGGCCTTGTTGGCCTCATCCTTGGCCAGAGCCCAGGGAGCGGTCTCGTCGATATACTTGTTGGCGCGCTGGATCACGGCAAAGATCTCCATCAGGGCCTGGGGGATGGTCAGGTTGTCCATATCGGCAGTGACCTTGCCCAGCAGCTCGTTGACCATGGTCTCCAGCTCCGTGTCGATGGCCTCGGTGCCAGCGGCCTTGTGGACCGTGCCGCCGAAGTACTTCTCGCACATGGCAACGGTGCGGCTGAGCAGGTTGCCCAGGTCGTTGGCCAGGTCGCTGTTGATGCGGCTGATCAGGGCCTCGTTGGTGAACATGCCGTCGTTGCCAAAGGGGATCTCACGCAGCAGGAAGTAGCGGATGGAGTCCACGCCGTAGCGGTCACACAGGACCACGGGGTCCACAACGTTGCCCACGGACTTGGACATCTTGCCGCCGTTCATCAGCAGCCAGCCGTGGCCAAACACGCGCTTGGGCAGCGGCAGATCCAGAGCCATCAGCATGGCGGGCCACAGGATGGTGTGGAAGCGCAGGATCTCCTTGCCCACCATGTGCAGGTCAGCAGGCCAGAACTTGTTGTAATCGTGGTAGGTCTCGTTGCCGTAGCCCAGCGCGGAGATATAGTTGCTCAGCGCATCGACCCAGACATACATGGTGTGCTTGGGGTCAAAGGGTACGGGGATGCCCCACTTGACAGAGGTGCGGGAAACACAGGTGTCCTGCAGGCCCTGCTTGATAAAGGCGATCATCTCGTTCTTCCGGCTCTCGGGCTGGATGAACTGGGGGTTCTCCTCGTAGTACTTCAGCAGGCGGTCGGCATACTTGCCGGTCTTGAAGAAGTAAGCCTCCTCGTGGGCATCATAGACCTCGCGGCCGCAGTCGGGGCACTTGCCGTCCACCAGCTGGCTGTCGGTCCAGAAGCTCTCGCAGGGTTTGCAGTAGTGGCCGATGTACTCGCCCTTGTAGATATCACCCTGCTCATACAGCTGGGTGAAGATCTTCTGGCAGGTCTCCACATGGTAGTCATCGGTGGTGCGGATGAAGCGGTCATAGCTGACATCCAGCAGCTTCCACAGATCCTTGACGGTGGCAACGATCCGGTCAACGTACTCCTTGGGGGTCACGCCTGCATCGGCGGCCTTGTCCTGGATCTTCTGGCCGTGCTCATCGGTGCCGGTCAGGAACATGACTTCCTTGCCCTGCATCCGCTTGAAGCGGGCCAGCGCATCGCAGGCCACGGTGGTGTAGCTGTGGCCGATGTGCAGCTTGTCGCTGGGGTAGTAGATGGGGGTCGTGATGTAGAATGTGTTGTGTTCGCTCATGGGGGATGATTCTTCCTTTCTGTTGTGGCTGTGTCACAAAAAAGCTCCCGTCCTGCCGGAATGCACCGGACAAGGACGGGAGCTGAACTTCCGTGGTACCACCTTGCTTCGCCGCGCCCTTGCGGGCATGGCCTTGCGTGCCGGGGTAAAACCGGTCTCCGCGCGGTAACGGGCGCACCCGGCGGGGGCTTGGCGGCGTGCCGCTTCACCCCCACAGCTCAGAGGCCATCTTCCACCCCGTGCTCACCTGCCCGGTTCCATCCTTCGGGCTTTCTGTCAGGCGCAGGCGGGGCGTACTCTCCTCGTCAAGGCTGTTCGCTTTTTGCCAAAGGGGCACACGACCCCCTTGTTCCTATTATAATACGCAAAAACGGCGGGTTTGTCAACTCTCCCGGTAAAGTGTTCTGCAAAACGGCTTTTGACTCGGTTTGTGTATATAAACGAGATAGTCATTAACAAAAAGATACGGTCAGGAATTGCTATCCTATGATCTTCTGCCATCCGACCATGTGTCTTTTCCACTAGCTGTATCGGATCATATTCGGAAACCCCGACAGCATCAAGGTAATAGTTAAGCCCGCAGCGAGTTCTTGGAATACAACGACTCTCTAAAAAAATCAGAAAATCATCCCAAGTGGGTTCCGTGTTGACCCCGAAAGCGGTGTCCAGAATAGAATCCACTTTGTTTTCCACACGCACCTGCTTTGTGGTGAAATCTACGTCAATGATACTGCAAAGGGTATCACGGTCATAATATTCATATTTCCGCATTGTGTGCACCTGCTCCATGCCGACCACTCCTTTTATAGAAGTGTATCATGTCGGGGACTGATGTGCAAGACATGGAAAAAGTAAAACAGCGGCGGTTTTCCAAATCGGAAAGCTGCCGCTGCTTATGTATAGAGGTTTATAGGTTCTTTGCAAGATTTTTAGCGAAGCAATGTCTACACGCTGCAATTCCTTATTTATGTAAATGGAGGCTCGCCCGGCTTCGATGCTTTCAGGAGAGATATCCACGCAATCCCAAGTCAAACCGAGCAGTTCGCCAAGGCGCAGAGAACAAGAGAAGGAGAGGTTGATGCAGAGCCGGAGCCGTGGATCATTACACACTTCCAAGGCATGGAACAGGGTCTCGGCAGTCCAGATATCACGCTTCTTTGCAGTGTATTTGGGCAAGGTGGCATAAACACAGGGATTCTTTTCCATAAGTTCCCACTTTACAGCCTGCTCAAAGGCACTTCTCAAAATTTTGTGAACCGAACGAACCGTGCCGGGAGAAACGTATTGATGCTGACGCTTTCCACACATAGGGTCAACGGCTTCGTATTTACCGTCAACCTACCGCTCATTCCCTCAGTGGGAGATCATCGCATTTGTTACGGACGTGGCTCATCATCACAGGAACGTGACTGAAGAATGCGTGTTCAATTTTCAAGGGGCGGGATAGCTTGAGGGCTGCTTTTGAGGCTTACCAAAGCTATGGCTGTATTGTAACCGATGTAAAACGAAATGAACAGGAACTCAGAGTTCACAATTTTTGAGGAAAATAGGAAGTATCGTTCCTGTTTCTCGATGAGCCGTCAAAATTATTTCTTGACTTTGTGTAAGAAATGAAGTATTATACTCGTAAGAAACTAACTTATGAGTATATAAAGATTATAAATGCACTTTGGGGAGGGAACAAAATGAGCCGATTTTACTGCCGCGATGAGGAACTTCGGAAGTTAAACAAACGATATGAGAATGGAAAGTTTGAATGCGTTGTCATTTACGGCAGACGCCGTGTTGGAAAAACTGCGCTGATCAATGAATTCTGCAAGGACAAACCGACCATTTTCTTCTCTGCTTTGAATACGACCGGAAAAGAAAATCTGGAAGCCCTGTCCAAGGCAATCATGAGTTTTGAACGACCCAATGCAGAATCATCTCCGGAATTTACAACCTACGATGCAGCATTGGACGAACTGACAGCTCTCTCCAAAGAACAGCGGATCGTATTTGTGATTGATGAGTACCCTTATCTTGCAAAGGCTAAACCCGCTATTTCCGCAATGCTTCAGCACATCATCGATCATAAATGGACGGATTCCAAAATGTACCTGATCCTGTGTGGCTCGTCCATGAGTTTTATGGAAAGTCAGGTCTTGGGCAAAGAAAGCCCTCTGTATGGGCGCAGAACAGCGCAATTCAAGATCATGCCGCTGGATTACAAGGAAACAGCGGTATTCCATCCGAATCTGTCCGAGGAAGATAACGCCCTGATTTATGGCATCACAGGCGGCGTTCCGCATTATATCAACAAATTGGATGTTCGGGACAGCGTAGATGAAGCACTGATGGAAAACTTGTTTGACCGTTCCAGCTACCTCTATGAGGAACCGGCCAACCTGTTAAAGCAGGAGCTGCGTGAACCGGCAATTTATAATGCAATCATCAAGGCAATTGCAGAGGGGGCTTCTCGCCTGAATGATATCACCACGAAGGTTGGTGAAGAAAACTCTGTGGTGGCGAAGTACCTCAAAACGTTGATAGACCTTGGAATCGTCAAAAAGGAAACGCCGATCACAGAGAAACCGGGCAAAAAAACGATCTATCTTCTGGCGGACAATTTTTTTCGTTTTTGGTACCGTTTTGTGCCGGTCAATGCAAGTGCCATTGATTCGGGGCGGATCGCAAAGACCTACCCCCATGCGGTGAAGCAGTATTTTCCAGACTATATGGGTCTGATTTTTGAGAAGATGTGCCAAGACTACTTGCTCTATTATGCGAATGATCTTCCTATCGAGTTGAGTGAGATCGGGCAGTGGTGGGGAACCGACCCTCAAAAAAAGAAGCAGATCCAGATCGACATTGTCGGAACGCCGGTTGAGGGCAATGACTATATCATCGGCTCTTGCAAATACCGCAATGAAAAAATCGGTTTGGACGAACTGGAACTGATTCGGGAATATGCAGCAGTCTTTGGGAAAGGAACAAACTACCACTACTACATTTTCTCGAAAGGCGGATTTACGGACGGACTACTTCAGGCACAGGAACGCGGAGAAGTACAGCTGCTTACCCTTGCCGATATTTTTGAATAACACAAGAAACGCTCTTGCCGGTGTAAAACTGGCAGGAGCGTTTCTTGTTGAAGTGATTATAAAAGACCTTTGATTTTTTCAAGATGATCTATAGCGGCTTGCAGTTCATTTTGAAACTGATCCCTAGAAGGATCTCGGCCCAAAAGAAGATATATGATGACTGTGGATAAAACAGATTCTGATTCAGGGACACCCTAAAACCCATTTTGCCGGAGCCCCGGCCCAGCGCAAAATCCCAGGTGGATCCCCCTGCGCCGGGTGTCTGCCGCTCACTTTTTCCGCGTGGCAATGTCCTGAAAGCAGAAATAGTCCGGTTGGTGGCGGGACTGGGTGTACTCGAATAGCATCCCGTCCGAGTTGAAAGTCTGGTTCACGACGACGGCCACGCAATCATAGCCGTCCATATCCAGCAGCTTTTCATCACGGGCAGTTGCGTGTTCCACCGTGATGCGCCGTTTGCTGGTGATGATCTGCATTCCAAGCACGTTTTCAATAAAATCATAGATGGAATGGGATGCGATTTCCTCTGTCAGTCCGGGTACAAATTCCTTTAAAAAGTAGTTGATGTCCAGAATCAGTGCTTTTCCGTCCAGATAACGCACACGCTGTACCGCCCACAATTCATCGCCCTCAGAAAATCCGCTTTCCGCGGCAAACTGTTCCGTTGCGGTGATGGTCTCAAACTTCGTGACCTTCGTCACGGCGCGAAGGTGGTTGCGGCGGGCGGTTTCTTGAAACGTCTCGATGCCGCCGATGGTAAACGTCGTTTTGCCCACCGGCTGGTAGATGACCCGCACGCCGCGCCCCTGCATGGTCTGCACATAGCCGTCGGCTACCAGCTCCGCCAATGCGCGTCGAACTGTGTTGCGGGAGCAGGCGTATTCCTCTATTAAGGTATTCTCGCTGGGCAGCAGCGATTGATAGGGGTAATCCTGCGCCTCGATGCGTTTTTTGATGCTGTGATAAATGCCATCATATTTTGCCTTTGGCATGGTGTGTACCTCGCAACTTGTTCAAACATTTACTTTAGTATACCGTCTTTTCGGCTAAATTTCAAGGGGGCAACTTGTGAGCAGTGACGAAAATAGGCATTCTGCAATGCTTTTTTGCAAAAGCATATTGACTTGTATGAACAAGTCTGGTATTCTGTGGCTGTAAGGAGAACTTGTATGAACAAGTTCGAAGATGCCCGCTCTACCGGGCAAAAGGAGGAAAACATTATGGGTAAATACGAACAGGACGCGCGGCTGCTGCTTGAGTACGTTGGCGGCAAGGAGAACATTGCTGCAGTATCCCACTGCGTATCGCGTATGCGATTTGTCCTCAACGATCCCGCCAAGGCGGACGTTGCCAAGATCGAGGCACTGAAATCCGCCAAGGGCACTTTCACCCAGGCGGGCCAGTTCCAGGTCATCATCGGCAATACGGTCAGCGATTTCTACAATGACTTTATTGCCGTCTCCGGCATCGACGGTGTCTCGAAGGAAGCTGTCAAGAGCGCGGCCAAGCAGAACCAGAACGCATTGCAGAAGGTCATGAGCGTGCTTGCGGAGATTTTTGCCCCATTGATTCCCGCCATCATCACCGGCGGTTTGATCCTTGGCTTCCGCAACTGCATTGACAGCATCTACTTTTTTAATAACGGCACCCAGACGCTGTGCAACATCAGTCAGTTCTGGTCCGGCGTTGACAGCTTCCTGTGGCTGATTGGCGAAGCCATCTTCCATATGCTGCCGGTCTGCATCTGCTGGTCTGTCACAAAGAAAATGGGCACGACCCAAAGCCTGGGCATCGTCCTCGGCCTGACGCTGGTTTCCGGCCAGCTGCTCAACGCTTACGCCGTCGCGTCCACGGCAGCGGCGGACATCCCGAAATGGGATTTTGGCTTCTTCACCATCAACATGATTGGCTATCAGGCGCAGGTCATTCCCGCCATGCTGGCCGCATTCACGCTGGTCTATCTAGAAAAATTCTTCCGCAAGATCTGCCCGCCGGTCATCTCGATGATCGTGGTGCCCTTCTGCTCGCTGGTGCTGTCCGTCATCATCGCCCACACTGTCCTTGGCCCCATCGGCTGGAAGATCGGCACCTTCATTTCTGACATCGTCTATGCCGGCATTTCCGGCTCCTTCCGCGTGGTCTTTGGCGCAATCTTCGGTTTTGTTTATGCCCCGCTGGTCATCACCGGCCTGCATCACATGTCCAACGCCATCGATATGCAGCTGATCGCCGACTTCGGCGGTACGATGCTGTGGCCCATGATCGCGCTGTCCAACATTGCACAGGGCTCCGCCGTCCTCGGTATGATCTATCTGCAGCGCAAGAATGCTGCCGCACAGGAAGTCAACGTTCCCTCCTGCATCTCCTGCTATCTGGGCGTTACGGAGCCTGCCATGTTCGGTGTCAATCTGAAATTCCACTTCCCGTTTATCTGCGGCATGATTGGATCTGCCATCGCAGCGGTCGTCTGTGTGGCAACTTCCACCACGGCCAACGCCATCGGTGTCGGCGGCATCCCTGGTATTTTGTCAATCCAGCCCGCCTATATGCTCAGCTTTGCGCTGTGCATGGCCATTGCCATCGTCGTCCCCTTTGTGCTGACCGTCATCGTCGGCAGGAAAAAAGGCGTTGCCTGATTTTGTGAGGTGTGTACCATGAATGATTTTAAAGATAAAGTTGTCTACCAAATTTACCCGAAATCCTTCATGGACTCGAACGGTGACGGCTTCGGCGATTTGAAGGGCGTCACCGCGAAACTGGACTACCTCGCCGACCTGGGCGTTGACTATCTCTGGCTGACGCCGTTCTTCCCCTCGCCCCAGCGCGACAACGGCTATGATGTGGCCGACTACCGTGCCGTTGACCCGCGCTACGGCACGATGGAGGATCTGGAGGAGCTTATCCGCGAGGCGGACAGGCGCGGCATCGGCCTGATGCTGGACATGGTGTTCAACCACACCTCCACCGAGCATGAGTGGTTCAAAAAAGCACTGGCGGGCGACAAAAAGTACCAGGACTATTACATCTTCAAGGACGGCACGCCCGACTGCTGGCCGACGAACTGGGTGTCGAAATTCGGCGGCCCTGCGTGGGAATATGTACCATGGCTCGGCAAGTGGTATCTGCACCTGTACGATGTGATGCAAGCCGACCTGAACTGGGAGAACCCCGCCGTGCGGGAGGAAATGGCCGACATCCTGCGATTCTGGAAGGCGAAAGGCGTCAAGGGTTTCCGTTTCGACGTCATCAACGTCATTTCCAAGCCGGAGGTCTATGAGGACGATTTTGAGGGCGACGGCCGCCGCTTCTACACTGATGGCCGCAACGTCCACAAGTACCTGAAGGAGCTGGTCGCCGCGGGCGGCATCGACGGCATGATCACGGTGGGGGAGATGTCCTCCACCACGCTGGAAAACTGCATCGGCTACACCGCTGAGGGCAACCACGAGCTGACGATGTGCTTCAATTTCCACCACCTGAAGGTCGACTACAAGGACGGGCAAAAGTGGGAATTGAGGGAGCCTGATTACCTCGCCATGAAGAAACTGTTCCAGACCTGGCAGGAGGGGATGCAGGCCCACGGCGGCTGGAATGCGCTGTTCTGGTGCAACCACGACCAGCCCCGTGCGGTCAGCCGCTTTGGCAGCGACACGACCTACTGGAAGGAAAGCGCCGAGATGCTGGCGGTGGCCATCCACTTTATGCGCGGAACACCGTACATTTATCAGGGTGAGGAGCTGGGCATGACGAACCCGCACTTCACGAAAATCGAGCAATACCGCGACGTCGAGAGCCTCAACTACTACAGGATCCTGCGAGAGCAGGACAAGACCGAGGCCGAGACGCTGGACATTATCGCCCAGCGCAGCCGCGACGACAGCCGCACCCCGATGCAGTGGGACGCGAGCGAGAACGCCGGGTTTACCACCGGTACGCCGTGGATCGGCATTGCCGACAACTACAAGGCCATCAACGCCGCTGCCCAAATGGACGCCCCGGATTCCATCCGCAGCTTTTACAAAACGCTGGTGGCCCTGCGCAAGAAAATGCCGGTCATCAGTGCGGGAAAAATCGAGTTCTTGTACCCCGACAACGCGGATTTGTTAGCCTATCGCCGGTACGACGGCGAGACGGAGCTGCTGGTTCTCTGCAACCTGCGGGAGCGGGAAATTGCCAAGCCCCTGCCCGTAGGCTGGACCGATGCCGAGAAACTGCTGGGTAACTACCCCGACACCGCCGACACGCTGCGCCCCTATGAGTGCGTAGTGCTGAAAAAGTGAAGGCTGCCGTATTATCTTTTCGCTATTGGGAGTTGACCGTATCCTTTGCGATAGTAACCTCATAGT
>ERZ1023974.16-NODE-16-length-146789-cov-30.960030_pt1 | contig 146789 bp, 117 predicted proteins | sample MGYA00380432_ERZ1023974 | MGnify/ENA primary metagenome ERZ1023974 (study PRJEB33179, sample SAMN07449058) | human gut metagenome | biome: Human-gut; feature: Human associated habitat; material: Faeces | host: Homo sapiens | place: India:Kasaragod | collected...
GTTTCATATCAAGCTGATAATCGTAAAGCTGCCTCTCCTTCATACCATTCTGCTTAAGCGCAAACATCCCCTAGGATTTATTTCTTTGGAAAATTGCGATTTCCAGCCAATTATTTCTGGTTCATCCGGAAAATCGAGTGATAGGTTTTGTTCATAGTTGTTTCCCTTGCAGCAACCCTTGGTCAGCATGGGCCTCGAAGAGGCGATGTCCGCGCGAAGCTGTTCCATTACATGGCACTCTTTCTCGCCATGGCATAACTTGAGCAAGCTCAGTTCTGCTCATGGCTTACCGAAAGAGTTGTTACTTGTTGTAAAAGTTGTTCAAGTTGTCTTCTATGTGTCCACGTCGAATCACTCCATTTTCCAGAAGAACCTTATTTCTTTGGAAAATTGCGATTTCCAGCCAATTATTTCTTTGGAAAATTGCGATTTTCAGCGAATTATTTCTTTGGAAAATTTCTTTTTTGCACTCTTTGCACCTGAAATACAAGCAATTACGCTATACTATTGGGTACGCCTGTCCAAAAACTCATTAGCAGAGATCGACTATCTGCTACCATCCCACCTTCAGATCCTACCCATCGAAGTCAAGGCAGGAAGCCAAGGCGGCATGAAAAGCCTATGGTCGTTCATGCGCGAAAAGCACCTCACGGAAGCCATTCGCTGCTCATTAGAAAATTTCGGATCGTTCAGCCACACCGACAAAGAAGACGGAGATACCGCCCGCCATGTCAGCGTCATCCCCCTCTATGCCGTTTCGCAAATAATAAAAATCACGACCTCAGATCGAGTGTAAACCAACCCGCCATAGATTTTATGCTGTACAATTATCCTTCAGCATAAAATCCATGTACTCATGCCATTCCACTCTCAGAGCAAGGGTCTATCCATACACTGCTACGGTCACGCGCAGTCACATGTGGACATCAGCTTCTCTACCCATTCGTTGAAATGTGGACATTGGGAACGAAGCGTTTCCATACCGACTTTTTGAGCTACAAACTTTCCAGCTTTTGGCTTGTCATAGTTATAGCGCTTTTTCTTTTCGCCCTCGATGGCCTTGATGATTCGCTTGCTCGGAGCCGTTGCCGGATTGTCATTGATCAACTCTGGATTATCTACTTTTGTCAAATCCAACTTAAGTTTTTCAATACTTTTCTCACACCCCTTGTACATCTGCAGCAAATAATCCAAACCACAAAAGACAAGAGCCTCGTACTCATGCAACTGTATGTACGGGATAAACCTTTCAGACGCAACAGCCTTGGAAAACGCCTTCTCAAATGACAAGACCCTTTCGTATCTATCGCCTATGGAATTCGCCTCCGAATATCCTGGAAAATCATTGGGCAACGCATACAAGTCGAACATGGTCGTAAAGACATGCTTCTCATACTCACCATCACTATTAGACTTCATCAAGATAGACAAGTCATCGAATGCATGCTGGTAGGCCACCAATCCTCCACGGGCATTTTTCTTCTTATTAGTAGTCACAAGGACGCTCTTCACGGAACTAACACCTTGCTCTATCAAATACGGCTTGAGCACTTCCTCCACAAACCCTTGCTCCGTTTGTCCCTCACAAAGCACATGAATTATTACAGCCCTCATACTGGTCGTCCTCCAATGATGTTCTTGTCCCACAACTCGCTGATGGCATAACGTTCGAGCCATAGCTTATAATCTCCCTCGTCCAAAGTTTTCACTGTTGTACACAGTCCTTCCTCATCCATTTCAACAACCGACACATTGCCTATATCAAAGCAATCCACCAAGTCCTTACTCTGCGACGCTATAATTATCTGAGAATGGACCGCCGCATCCTTTACCATTTGAGCCAATTGTGCTACAGCATAAGGATGAAGGCCCAACTCTGGTTCGTCCAAAATAATGACATTGGGCTTCGTTTCTTTCGATTGCAACAAGAGAGTTGCTAAAGCTATAAAACGAATAGAACCGTCAGAGAACTGATGAGCATTAAACACATAATCGGTGGCAGAATTATCAATCCACCTGAGCGAGATGGTGCTGCCCACTGGCTCCAAATAGAAGTCCTCAAACTGCGGCACAACATCTTTCACATAACTGACGATACGATCGTACGAGTTCTTATGATTCTCGCGCAAGAAATAGAGGAAGCTGGGCAAATTGTTTCCATGAGCCTGCAAGTAGTTAGAAGTCACTACAGGGCAAGCCTGACGCAAAGGGCCTGCAGCAGAAGAGTCATGAAACTGATAGACCTTGCAGTTTGACAACATCCCGTAAATTGACTTAGCCACAGAATCTGGACAGTCAACCAATGCAGACTCCTTAAACACAGGTTCCAATATCACCTCATAAGGTTTATCTTCGCCTTGTCTGTGCCAACGTATGGTCTCCTCGGTTACGATCAAGCGATCAGGGGCAGCATTAGAGAGCCTGAAGTGATATACATCTTCTGACTTCCCATCTGAAAAAGTCAAAGTTCCCTCCAGGCCAGGCGTCCGCTTTGAACCGTAGTGCAACAAAGAGTTTGCAGTACCGACCGTCTCTACATAGCGCGCAAACGATTTGCTCATCATATAATTCAGCATCTTGAAGAAGCTGACTATATTACTCTTCCCAGCACCGTTAGCCCCAAGCAATAGATTAACAGAACCAAGAGAAAGGGTCACAGGGTTATCAAAGCTTATTGATTTATAACCTTTGATAACCACCTTTTCAAGTCGTTGCTTGCTATACATTTTCGTCATAACCTATCCACACGCTCCATTAGAGGATCTAAGTGCTCGCAAAATTACGGCATTTTCCCGACACATGCAAATTATTCAGCAACAAAAACTCTCGATTCGTTCTTCGTTCAAGGTTCTCGCATTCCACATTTTACCCCATTCAGCATCAGCCATCTGAACAAAATAATCTGAGGTTGCTTGACTCAACCTTTCGCAACCATTCTACACCTCAAGCTACTGCACGATCGCCTCTTTGATGCTATCCACGATATAGCGGACGTCATCGTCCGTCACACAGGGACCCGCAGGCAGACAGAAACCCACCTTGAAGAGCTGCTCCTCGATGCCGTTGGTATAGACCGGCGCACCCGCATAGACCGGCTGCTTATGCATTGGCTTCCACAGCGGGCGACACTCCACCCGCTTCGAGAGCATAAACACGCGCAGCGCCTCGATATTCTGATTGGGCTGGCAGTCCGTCACAGCCGTGTCCACGACATGGATCACACCCGCGGCACCACCCACGGCCGTCTTCACCACCTCCTTGTAAGCATTCTCCTGCCCCTGGATCCTCACGTCCTCGTCCAGCGTCGCAGCACAAAGCCAGAAGTTGGCATCATAGCGAGGATCCGCCGGCTGCCGATGGATATGCACGCCCGGCACCTCCGCCAGCAGCTCCTCGTAGAGTCCCTGCACATGCTTGTGGTGGGCAATGTGGTCGTCCAGCACCGTCATCTGTCCACGGCCTATTCCCGCACAGACGTTCGACATGCGATAGTTGTAGCCGATCGCCGTATGCTGGTAGTAAGGATAAGCATCCCGCGCCTGCGTAGCATACCACATCACCTCGTTGGCCTCCTCCGCATTGCGACAGACCAACGCGCCGCCACCCGAGGTAGTAATCATCTTGTTGCCGTTGAACGAGAGCACACCATAGCGGCCAAACGTGCCCAGCACCCGACCGTCGAAGCGCGATCCCATACCCTCGGCAGCATCCTCCACCACAGGAATGCCATACTTCTCCGCTATCGCCATGATCTCGTCGATACGGTAAGGCATGCCATAGAGCGCCACGGGCACAATCGCCTTCGGCAGGCGGCCCGTCTTCTCCTTGCGGTCCAGGATCGCCTGCTCCAGCAAGGCCGGATCCATGTTCCACGTCTCCTGCTCCGAACCCACAAAGACCGGCTTGGCCCCGAGATACGTGATCGGGTGAGAAGAGGCACAGAACGTGAAACTCTGCACCAGCACCTCGTCGCCAGCCTTCACGCCACAGCCTATCAACGCCAGGTGGACAGCAGCCGTACCAGCCGAGAGACACACCACCTTTCTGTCCAGATCCGCGGCGCCATCCTTCCCGCTGTTGACAAACGCCTCCAGGTCCGCCTCGAAAGCATTCACGTTCGGGCCCATCGGCACCACCCAGTTGGTGTCAAACGCCTCCTTCACATATTTCTGTTCCAAACCCGCCTCACTCATGTGGGCAAGACAAAGATAAATCGTTTTTCTTTCCATAGTTGAAATATTTTTTTAGTACAAATGATGATTCAATACCATGCGTCCTCAGCCCCATACCATCACGCCACCATAGCCACCCTCACATGCTGCAAGGATAACATACCGACTTGGCAGAAAGCACCAAGGATCAAAAAAATAAAAAAAGAATTGAATAGTTCCCCATCGCAGTATCGCTCTGCGCTACGCCGCCACTCGGATAGGGATAAAGATCATTGAGGTCAAAGCGCGCTCACCCGCTTGATCATACCATCAAGACTATACGAGTTTTTACGCGCTTCCTCTATATTCCAATCATTTTTAATAAAAGGCAATAATGCTGGATTATATTCAGGACCCTTACACGCTTTCCCAGGAGCATGTATTTGTTCCTTCAAGTCCTTCTTATTTGACTCCACAATGACCTTATGCGTCAAAAAATAAGACGCTTTCAAAGGGATTTCCATTTCCATACGCTTTTTAGGTCCACCAAATTTCTGTTCAGAGGGGTGAGGCATGTGCTCTTCCGCAACTCCTAAATACCTTGCGAATCCCTTGATGTCAGCAAACAACCAAGCTTCCGCCTCATCCACAGCTATGTTGATTATGAAGCCACTGTTTTGTGAAGACATTCCTTTCGTAAGATTATCTTTTGCCATCGGAGCGCAATCATCCGCATCCATGTCCGACAAGAGAACAACTGGATAAGACAACGAAAAGGCATTAAAATTCTCCATTTTCTTTTTAATTTCACCGCCTCGCGCTGGCAAATATCCCTTTATGTACAAATTTGGCGCATAATCCCTAATAATTCGAGAAACAATCTCCTTGGTAACAGGATCCTCGCCAACAACATAAACCTCTTTCATAGTCTATGCCAGTTTAAAGTTCCACATTACCCAGGTCGTCAACATTCGCAACTTTTGTTTCTGCCATAGCCGCGTCGGCTGCACTAAGGCCAGCGTCGAGCATTGCCGTGACAACCCTGTCCTCGCATCCGTTTTCCACGACAGTACCCTCGGCAGAAGGTCTTAGCGTTACGAGTTCTTCAGCCCTAATACCCGGATTGGACAATATCTCATAACTGTGCGTAGTTATGATCACCTGTCTTTTTTTGTTGCGCTGAATCTTGGCCACAAATTCTGGTATAGCAGAGACGATCGCTGCATGCAGATTCGTTTCCGGCTCTTCCAAAAGAATGATCCCAGTACCATCAAGCATTGCGAACAAAAAGCCAATGAGGCGGATTGTACCGTCAGAGAACATTTGCTCGTTTTGCTTACTTCCTTTTGCCCGCCAATGCTGATACTTAGCCTCAATATGAGGCACACCCTTTTCATCCTTTACAAACGACAAGTTCTCCAGCTGCGGAACAGCAATAAGCAGCACCTCGTTGATAATTTTAAAATACTTATCACGAGTTTTACCATTCAGCAAAGCCAAACGCCTCATGAAGTTACGTCCGTAATAATCCTCCTTTCCCGTAGTCAACATAAACGAGTCTGCGTCCCTGACAAACTGAGGAATCACATTCAAGTATTCTGTTGTTTGAAAGACCTCCTTGACCTCCCTAAACTTTGCATTGACCGTCGGTTGCTCCAGATGAGTATATTTTTTTGTTTCCGAATCATCACCTTGGTATGAACTGTCTCGCAACAAGACCATATCCTTGGATTCATAGTTGTACACCTCCTCACGGTTCACCAAAGCCGCCAAAGTCTGGATGCCACCACCCGTATTGACCATCTCCAATGAATATCTCCACTTAGGTTCCTTCTTGCCATTCTCAGAAATATCCACCTCGATGCATACCTCCGTTTTCTGTCTCGCAGCCAAACATCTTATTTTCTTCAATCCGCCACGAACATTCACGGCAGCCTGAAGTCCTCCCCCCTCCTTTACGATATCACGCAAGAAACGGAAAACATCCAAGAAGTTCGATTTACCCGTTGCATTCGCCCCGACAACGAAGCAACGCTCGGAAAGCCGAACATCACACTCCCGAAAATTCTTCCAGTTATATAGCTTTACTCTTGATATATACATCTTTACACCCATCTTCCACAACACCACAACATAGCGATTCTCCCTGCAGCCGAACACCAAGATCATGTCCGCTCCATGTCAGAAATCTCACCTATCCAAGCGTTGCCATTAGAAAACATATTAAAAACTTGACGATTGCAAAGATACAAATAAAATCAGAGAAAAAACTCCTTTAGAAGAATTATTTGAAATTCGGCACAAAGACGCAAGCTTTTTTCTGTCGAGCCAAACGGCTTTCACCGAATTCTTACTTCTGTTCCACACCCGCCTCACTCATGTGGGCAAGGCACAAGTAAATAGTTTTTCTTTCTTCCAACATAAAAATTATCGTCAAATAATTTTGTACTTACACCATCATATAGTAAATTTGCACCATAATCACAGTAATATTTCACCAAATTACCCGAATAATATGGCACAGACTTCTATGACAGTCCGTTTGGACAAAAAGCAGAAAGCAATATTCGACGAACTCTGCGCCCAGTTTGGCATGAGCGCAAACACGGCTATCAACATCTTTGTAAAGGCTGTGATTCGCAGTAAGAGCATTCCATTCCCCATTCAAGCAAAGAATGAAGAAGATGAAGTGACTGCAAAAGCAAAGGCTGCGTTCCAATACATGCGTGACACAGCAAGAGAGAATAACATTGATATGTCACTTGATGAGATCAATGAAGAAATCAGAGAAGTCAGACGATTAAGAAAGGAGCGCAACAATGGTATATGCGGTGATTGACACAAACATTATCGTGTCCTCGTTTATAACCAGGAACCCTTCTTCACCAACAAGAAGGGTCATTAACAGTATGCTCAGTGGTAAAATTAAGCCATTGTATAATGACGAAATCTTGGATGAGTACTTTGAATTTCTGCTCAGAAGCAAAACACTTGAAGTTTTCCAAAGAAACACTCGTAAACATACCCTCTCAGATAAAACGTTTATATTATTCTTGATTGCTTAGCCACGTCACAGTACTAGTGGCAAGCCATCCGTTCATATCCGCCACTTTCACGGGAGCAAGAACGAACAAATCCTCATCTTTCAAAACAGATTTCAGCTTATTGTAAATACCCATTCCCGAAACGCTTTCGTTCGTCTTCAAGAATAGCATCTGGGCATAAACAACAACGTCTCACCAACTTCGTCGAGCTGCCGAGCAAACTGTTCCACCCTTGCAGAATCCTTTATGTCAAAATTCACAATATAGAGCATATCAAACTTACGCAAAGTTTATCTCTGCAAATTTAGCACTTTTTCCCAAGCCTTACAAATTTCCTCGTAAAAACTTGCCTTTCCATCCACAAAACGACATATTTAGACAAGGAACTCGAAGACATCATCATCTTATTCTCTCCTATACGCCCCCCTCATTTTCTTCAGAGAGTCAGAGCCACTTTTTCTAGGCGCACAATTCGCTTATGTAAGATCTATTATCTGCCAACCGCACTCTTTGAGTTTCTCCGCATTGTATAATTCATAGGAAGACTTATGCATCGCATAACAGAGCAGATGCGTAGGACGTGACAAACCGACATATGTCATTTTCATCGCACTCTGTATATGCGCTCCTTTCTGTTGCTTTCCTATTTCTTTATAGAAGGGATTGGGATAATACGTTGCTGCTTTAGTCTTGGTTGCTTTCTTCTTTTCTTTACTTACATGTATAGATTCATACTTCCCTTGATACATAGTTTCAACGTAGAGCGTTGCACAATGGGTTTGCCCTTTGGCTTGATGTACAGTCCCAGTCTGAATTTGAGTTTTTTCTTGCTGAGGCAATTCTGGATTGGGGATATATGATCCGCTCATAAATGTCAAGAACTCGTTATTTTTAGCGACCCCCATATTTTCTAACAACCAATCCGCCAAAGACTGAATATTTTCATATACTTTTTTGTATTGTGACATCACCATTTGCTTAATGATAATAAACGCCCTCAGTCTATAGTCCTCATACAAATCACAATCTTTGCCTTTAAGGTGTTTCAATAATGATGAAGGCGTAAAAGGTCTATTACTGTCATCGTTTTTGTTACACTTCCGCAAGCTTTCACACATCACCTCATTTATAATTGACATCCGCTCTTTATTGTCGCAAAGGGTTCGCGTTTTACAAACATAACCAGCAACACTATCTTTATAATTAGAGGATGATTCTTTTGAGATAATGCCAGGGTACAAATCTAATAATCGCAACTCTTGAGAATTAAAAGTATGTTTATCGGGCCATCTCGAATTCCAACCTATAATATGAAAACCATATTTCTTTTCTGGAATATTATTCAAATTATATGTTTCTATTAGTTCTTCGAATTTTTCAATCAACAAATCTCTATGTTCATAATCATATACCAAAAGATAAGGTTTAATCTCTGGATCGGTATTTCGTGTACCTTTCACGGCTTGCCCCGATTCACGCCTAAACATAAAAGCATCCACGACAGATGCAACAGGTGAAGTTAGTCGCATAGAGTTGTTAAATGTCTGTACTTTTCTTGGTTTCCATGCACAATCCGTCGAGTCTGAACCGACATGGAAAATAGATTGGTTAACGTCACCAATACGTTGGAAACATACACTATCATCACAAAATAGTTGATCCATTATTTCCAATTGATGTTCTTGCAAATCCTGTGTCTCATCAATGAACACATATTTGAAACGCTTTCTAAGAATTGACTTGACACGAGGACAACGATTGATATATATTTGTGCAAGAACGTAACAATCGTCATAACTCAAGACACCCCTATCAAACATGTGCATTTTTAACTCAAATAGGATTTTTAGGATATGCCTCCTATTCTTGTCCTCTTTTCCTTTCCATGTCTTAGGTGTTTTCGTTGATGCAACTTTAAAATCCTTTTGCCTTGTATAATCCCAAGGAATGAAATGACCATCAACAGTTACTTTTATTCCAAAATTCTTTGCTTGCTCAATTCCATTATACTTATACCAGGACCAAGCATTATCATTTCTAATCCATTTGTTTTGAAAAGACTTCAAGAATTCCTCCCTACATATAGCGGTATCAATACGAGTAATTGGTTTTGAGAAGCTTATGTTGTAATAAGGTATTGCCAAATAAGAGTCCACAAAATCCTGGATTGTTCCCACAAAATTTGGATGTTCAAAAAGACTAGGACAAACTTCCGACAACCGTTTCTTTATTTCATCTACGGCCGCATTGGTATGAGACAGTACAAGGATTCCCCCCGTTGCAGAACAAGGACGTACCTTGGACAAACAATACAATTTCGCTTGCAACGCCGTAGTTTTACCGCTACCTGGCACTGCAAGCAAATCACTACTGTCTAGTGATCGGATAAAATTCAATCTTTCTTGATCAAAATGATTATCTCCTATCAACAAACGTTCAGACTCAGCTATATGTATATCGTCTATTTGCATACGTGATCAATCGCTTTAACTAGATAATAAGCAGTATCATCCTCCGTAATATCCAATTTCGTGGTCAGTTTTTTTATTGACAAACATATTTCCGAAGCTATTGCGACTTTATCAAGACTTCTGTCCTTCAGTTTTTCAGACAGTTTGCTTCGGAATATTTCATCATCAAAATCCCCATTGGGTTTTTTCTTGAACTCAGTTGTCCTACTATGAACATTCATACAAGCCTCTTTAAATATCGTAGATAATGCGTTAGACATGAATAGGCACCATTCGAGAGTCCAATGGGTTGCAAGAAACAACTTAACGTTTGGGTTATCGTCACAGTCTAACTTTCCATTTATTGCATCAAGTTTGCTTTCCTCATCTGCTTTATCAAAAGTCCAATCATCCTTGGGTCTTACATCATAGTCTGTAACAATTGACACGGGGTAATTCAAGGCCTTTCCATCTTTGCGCATCAGTATTCTTGCATAATGAAGATAAGCAGTACTACCTACATTAACAACAGAGACCTCATGCCGAGTAAGATTCTTGTCCAAGTTGTTTGCAAGAACAGGAATAATCATATCTTCCGCCCAACCTTCAACGATGATAACACCCTTTGCGAAAAACAAATTGGATTTTGTTACATCAAGGAAATTCTCCAAGTATACGTAATCGTTTTCCTCCAACTTTGTTCTCCCTTTTGTCAAAGGATAGACATCATTATCTTTACACAACACAACAGACGTATTATTCATGCTAATTTTTACTTTTGAAGCGAGATTGGGACTATGAGTTGTCAAGATAAACTGCACTTCGTTTTCTTGCTGTATTCCCTCTATGACCTTCATCTGTGCCTGTGGATGTAGGTGTGCCTCTAATTCTTCGATTAAGCACAACTTCACTCCTTCATTCACTCTCCTTAAATGAAGAAGTTCTGTAGCCATAAAAAGACGATTCATTGAGCCTAATCCCATATTTGTGGTATCTTTAATACCTATACTGATTTTCTCAAGAATACTTTTTATATTTGAATCAGAAATCGACAATTCTGACTCATAACTATCAGACAGGAAAGACTTGATAAACGTATCTATTACATCTTTTATTTGGCTTTTGTTACTTTTTGGTCCCCCCGTTTCGTCCTTGAACCATTTCGTAATACTGTCATTTGCATCAGCAATGATATTCTCAAAAGTTTTTTTGCCAACAGCTCCCTCTTGAAACAATTCATGCCCCATAAGAATCTGCGACAGTCTTGAATTCTTCTTGGCAGTCAAATCATAATCTGCATCACGAAGTGCACGAAGATAAGTTGCCTTTATTAATTCTTTCTCATTCGCATTTATTGGCTTCAATGTGCCATCATATGCCTTTACTTCATAAGGCTGAATCTTGCCCGCATTTTTCGATGCCTCCAATACAAGATGTAGCGAGACAATGGCTGTGTCTGGATTAATTTGCACTTTGTCTGCAAACGGTGCCGCCTCAGAATCAGATAATTCTGTATAAATTATGTCTATTCGCAAGTTGTCACATCCTACTGAGAAATCGGTTTCGACAAGATGTATCCATTCCATAGAATGAGTCTTTGTAACCAACTTTATTGCGTCTATGATTGCAGTCTTTCCAGAGTCATTTTCTCCTATAAGCACATTGAGTCCTTTTGTAAAAGGAACTGTCAGATGGGGCTTGGTTTCATTAATAACACCACCCTTATTTGTATATTTTCTAAAATTCCAAAGTCTTAATTCTGATAAATACATAGAAATACTATAATAAGGTTTTAATTTAGAAAAAAATATAGCTCATATATTCCTTCACTACCTAATTTCCGCAGCACTATAAGTTAGCACTTTATAAGTACCTGAGCAACGAAAAATTGCTCAATACTTTGCCATATCGGATTTTTCACCTACCTTAGTGCTGCGAAAACAAGTATAGTAAAAAGTCCGAATGACATGGCGAAGGTACAAATAAATTCCGAGATACTTACTCCTTTTGGAGGATTTTTTCGGTCATGGAGCAATTAGCTATATACCACCAATACAGTGTCCCCGCTATTTTTCATGCAGTTACGCATATATTAAAAAAAAGAATTACTATCGTTTTTAGGGTGAAGGGGAACCTAAGCGCACCCCATCACCTCACTTGTTTTCTCAACATAGAAACATGGAAGCATAGCCCGATAGTACTTATCCCCATCTTTCTTGCGGATTCCCCCCTATGTACCTACCAAGCTCAAATTATTCACCAGCTACTCCCTTGTAACTAGACCAAAGCGTCCTACACCTCTTCTCCAGCAAACTTCACTTTGAATCCCAGTACCGTGGCAAATATCATTTCGATATCCTTCCAAAACGAGTAATGGCGATAGTAGTAGCAATTCAGGCGCACTTTGTCAGGATAGATCACGTTGTCGTTGTATTCGGTTGCGATCTCTTGCATTGAGCGCTGATCCCCCTCTGCCTGTTTTTTTTCCACATATTCCGAAATCATTTCGTCCTCCAGCCGATACTTCAGCGTAGCAGGACCCGTGATACCCGGCCGAAGCTTCAACACATCCCTGTCGTCACCTTGCAACTTGTCTGCATACCCTGGGACGTCAGGGCGCGGACCGACAAAGGACATGTTCCCTATCAATACGTCCCACAAACCAGGCAACTCATCCAACTTGTAATGACGGAGTTTTGCACCAAAAGGCGTGATACGGCTATCTCCAGCCACAGAGACTGTAGAACCGTTATGCTTTACCGTCATGGAGCGAAACTTATGACAAGTAAAGAGCTTACCATCCTTGCCCACACGCTTCTGGCAGAAGAATGCAGGACCACCTGGCATCTTCTTATGAATCAAGAAAGCGATAATGGGGAATATCCACCAAATCAAAAGCAGTCCACAGAAGGATGCTATAATATCAAAGAGTCTTTTAAAAATCATCATGTTAATCCACGTCTTTATCAAATAAATACCCCCACACACGTCTTCCACAAAACATAAGCGGATTAGTGTCCGAGAACAAACGGTATTTCCAATTATTGCGCAACATATTCTTCACCAAGTCAATCCTCACTTGCATATCCGATCGGTTGCCGTTACCTTCATTTTTTCTATATAGCGTATCATCGAGCAAACGCCTGTCAGCATCATCATCCTTAGGACAATCAAAAGGAACACTTACGCCACATATCCTACAGGCCAACCGACTCATGGCATAACCAAACGCCAGCATGCCATATACCTCGCACACACGCTTCCATTCGTTCCAATCCACTTTGTCCCTATGCGCCTTCAGCACCATTGCCCAATCACAGATATGGCGAAGAATGATACCCTCGTTCAAGAAATGTTCCTGCGCATGAGCCAACACATAGACTACGTCAAAGAATGGAGAAGTAGCTTTCAGCTGCGAATCACCAATATAATCATTCCGTCCATTGTCGATCCATGACCGCAACTCACGTTCAAATCTCTTAGCCTTGCCACTCCCCTTGATGGGCAACAGAAACTGATGATTCTCCACCGTCAATCCCCTAAGCAATATCTTTGAGTGTTTATAATAGCTACAATCCACTGTCAGCCCATTCTCCCTTGCGATCCTATTTCCCTCTTCATACTCACCCTTCAGATAGCAATCCATATCCGTGCAAGGACGATGCACGGGCATAGGATAAAGCCTGCTCAGCGAAAACCCTTTCAGCACATAAGTATCAACCCCGTGCTTTCCATACAGTTCCGCCAAAGCCTTTGCAGCCTCCCATTGCCCATGATACGCCCGCTCCTGTTTCATCACAGACGCTATCCATAGCATTTTCAAAGGCTTAGGAATCGCAACCTGACCGCCATTCCGCTCTTCAAGTCTTTGCAATCCATCCAAACAAATAGACGACACACCCTGTTGAATCGCCATTTTCCACAGACATTCCCAATCAACAGACAAAGGAACATGGCAGGCAACTCTTTCGCCTAATCCGAAAGAGATAAGATCAAAAAGAACCGCTTCAAGATTTTTCATGTTCGGCCACAACGACACTCTTCACATAGTGCAGTTTCTTAAACACACCACACACCAAGTTCATTCCCGTCCAAAACAAACTTGAGATCATGCTCATTCCCATCGCTTCACGCCATAGCTTATAATGCCAACGTATCATAGTAGCATAACCATGGGTAGAAACACTCCCCTGTCTTCCTCGTCTGTATTTTGCCAGACACTCGTCCAACAAATAGCAGTCAGCTTTTTGTATCACCTTTAGCCACATAGCATAGTCGTTATTCTTCTTGATGTCAGCAATCTGCAGCAATCCGACATGTTCCCTGTCATACATCACCGTCAAACACCCAGGCCAACAAAAGCTATACATGCCCAACTTAGTTATATGCTTAGGGCCAGAAATACTTATTCCCGTGATATTTGATTCTTCGTTCATCTCTTCATATCCCGTATACGAGAAATGACACTTCTTCTCCACCATAAACGCCAACTGCTTATCCAATTTCTGCCGATGCCACCAGTCATCCGAGTCAAGAAAAGCGACCCACTTGCCCTTTGCCCTACGCAAAGCATTGTTTCGGGTTATTGCAGCTCCAGAGTTCTTTGGATTGCATTCATACTTGATGCGCTTGTCCGCTTCCATATAAGGTCGAACAACCTCCAATGTGTTATCTTTCGAACAGTCATCTTGAATCAGAAGTTCCCAGTTCTGATAGGTCTGTGCCAAAACACTTACAATGGACTCGGAAATAAAACCAGCACAATTCCATGTAGGCATAATAATTGATACCAATCCGTAGTCTTGCATATTATATATTTTTTATGGGCGGTGTTTAGCAGCGTCTTTATAATTGTTTAACAACATTTGGGTTTCCCTTATAATATCATTTATATCTCGGTTATCACTATCTTCCGTATATCTAGCTTCTTTTCCTGTCTTTATATACTGTAAAAACAAAGAACGTAAGTCTTTTATAATATATGTTGCAGTCCCATTGCTATATGGTCCAACACAATTTTTAAAAGCACCAAACCGTTCGTATGATACAGGGTATATATGATAATCCACATCACTTGCTACCACGACATGTCCTTCTTCATCAATGCACACTACATTATCCTTTCTGTCATCAGCAGCAAGAATAGCCTTATTTAACTCATTATACGTGAAAAAGTGTGTTGGCATTTTCTGCATCATACAATGAATATTCGCCCAACACTGCAGATTGACATCAGCTACACCATGCTTAGTGCATTCATCAGCTATTCTTTGATTCAATTGCTCTAATAACGACAATGCCTTATTCTTGTCATAAGCATAAAATATGTTATCGTCATTTATCTCCAACTCCTTTATATTACCATCTATGCATAAATACCAGTCTTTGTAGAAATCAAAAGGACTGCGAAAAATCAGTGTTTCAAACGTAAAATAATACTTTGCGTACCCATTTCCTGTGCCATCAAGTAAATCTGAAAAATTCAAATCGCCCAAATGTTCTCTTATGTTATAATCTGATTTTTGTACACTTTTCTCTATTTTAGGAACAGATAATTTTTTTGGGGGATTCGTCCAATACTTATGTCGAACACAAGATAAATCTGTATCATTCTTCGCATTATCTACATCTTTCTTCATCGCTGTAATATAATCAAAGAACTCGGCTTCTGAATAATCGGACTGCCTTCCATCGCTAGTTGGTGTTATTGAATTATAAAAGCCTCCCTTTGATACAATCACAAAATTCCCTTTACAAACACGTGTAACTTGTTTCCATCCAGCAGGGAACTTATTTCCACTATCGTAATCATAAACACCATAAACCGCATAAGTACTATCCACATAATGCGCAGGAGTGTCTTCCACAAGTTCTTCCTCCTCTGCATCATTAGTCAGAATCGGTTGTATCTCCTCTAATTCAATAAATATATAATTCCAACTTTTGTCATCTTTAAACCCACGCAGAACTAATTGTTTTGGCTTGCATACAAAAGTAAAACCAAAATCAAGGTAGATACAACCATCCTCAGGAGAGAGCCTTGCATCCTTTAATGTCAAGCCACCTCCTTTCGGCATCATTGCATAGTTTAAGTGTGTGTATCTTGCAAAGAAATGCAAGATGCGAACAATTTCATTTGCATCACTTATTGAAAGAAACGGCATAGCAATACCGCTAAACAAAGCCTTATAGATAAAACCCCATTCCTTTTTGTTCTTTTTTGCAAAATCTGTAGAAGTTTTTTGCCATTCTTTAAGTCGTGCTGCAAATTCTTGCATAGAAGGACGTAATGTTGAACCTTCCTGTGTTGCATCATACAAGAGTTCGTCAATATCAAGCAAATAAGCATCTTCCAAATGTTGAACATCATGCAAACTCATCGAAGGAGCATTAAAATCATAACGACCATCAAAGCCTTCCGCTCTTAATGTCAAACACATCCAAAGCGTCTTAGCCAAAGAATATACATCGGATTTGTTAGTTGCAGCCCTAGAATCTCTAAACACTTCTGGCGCAATTGTAGTCCATGCTCCCAACCTGTCATGCTTTTTCGTAAGTGCTGTGTTTGTCGGCAAATCAACTATGCCAAAGTCACCAATGCAATATCTACCATTCCACACATACAAATTGTCAGGTTTTATATCACGATGCACATATCCCAATGCATGAATCTTTTCTAATGTTGCAGCAAGCATTATGAAACCATCCACATTTTGTTGTAAGATTTCATCACGATATGTTGTCACAGGGTTAGCTGTGTGTTGTAACTTTGCATAGTTGTCTATTTTACTCCTTAAACTATTTGCCAACGGCATTACATACCATAGGTCATCTTTATCGTAATCAAGAATAGGCAATACACCGTCAATCCCATGATTCACAATATCTATAATGGCATCTATTTCTCTTCTGAAGCGCTCAACCTTACCTTTATCATTTTTATCTGATAAAATCTTTATGGCAAGCCGTTCACCATCATCAATTCTGGTACAGCCATAAACTTTGGCTGCGCCTCCAATACCTAATGGTTTTGCATCAATATTATATTTTTTATTATATGTATGCATTCTATTTATATAAATTTAAAGTATTATTGACGACTAAACAAGTAATTAGCATTAGAAATGCAAAGATACTAATTATTTCAATGTTTTGAATGACTTCCGCAAAGTTTCTTAGAACCAAATGTAAGAATGCCATAACAAATTATACTGTCGTTGTAGAAATTAGCCCTTGCTCGATTGGAAATAAAGAACATGACACCTTATTGTAAGCGTCCAAAATGTCAAAACGCCTTTATTTGCGGGCCTTTTGCAAAGCCCGCAAATTTCATTTTTAATTTTCTTTCACTAAAAAAATCATCGCTCCAAACTAATTGTCATCGGAAGCAAGTTCTCGTAATCCGTCCTACCAGACTTCACAGCCTTGAGTAAAGCCTTGAAGTATTGCCTGAACGAAACTCCGACTTGCTTGCAAGTCTGGATAAAAGTATTGTACATTGCCGACCTCAATGCCCCCTGAACACTACCGAAGTACAACGAGCCCTTGCGTTGTAAGGTCTGAGGCCGTAGCGCTCGTTCTGCAGCCATGTTGTCTATGGAATACTCACCATCGTTTCGATAGGCGAAGACTTGTTTCCAAAACTTGTGGAGGTACTTCAGTGCTTGCTGCATCAGCTTTGGCAACTCAGCCATCTTGTTCGCCATCAAGTTGAACATCTCATTCTGAAGCTGGTCTATAATGCCTTGAGTATACTCGTCGTTGCGCATCCTTTTGATTGTTTCGGCATCATAACCTTTCTCTACATAGAAGTCCTCACGCTTATAAAGTTTCCGAACCAGGCTCATGGGGAAAGAGGCTTCTTTGCACCCCATACGCTCCGCACGCTCTAGCTTGGAACGAACGTGGGCAAGGCAACACAAATGTTCAATGTCTATCAAGTCATCGTCGAGATACATGTAGCAAATATAACCGTCACTCTGAAGAGACTTCAACTTGGCATCACCCAAGAAGTCCTTCAACACAGCACGATTTCGACCGCCACTCTTCCGATTGCCATACTTGTCTACCGTATCCTCATAGAAGAAAATCAGAATCTTTGCCTTCCGAAGAGCCATTAGGCTCTTCAGGTTGCGAGTTCTCTGACTCCTCCGACTTCGCATCATCAGTGTTCGACCCCGAAGACGCATCCCCCTTACGGTTTTCTTCTGGCAAAGAAGCATCCGTCCCATCGAAATCATCCCTGCCATCATTGGCTCCCACCTCTTCCGCGGAACGACCGGACTGCTGGCTTTTACTTCCACTGTAAAGATCAGAACGAAGGAGAGCTATCTCATCCTCCAAATCCTTACGCTCCTTGGAATGCTTCTTTCGTTCAGCTTCCAACTGATGATTTTTCTCGTTGGCATCAGCCAACAGGGCCTCAGCTGTTTCCAACCTTCTCTTCGTATCGGCAAGCTCTTGTTTAGTTTCTTGTAATTGCTGAAGCACAACATCCAACTTTTGAGAATGAGTGGCACCTAAGGCCATATTTTCATTATTGTATACTTGTTGTTGAAGACGAGACAAACGAACCTCATCCGTCAACTCTTTTATATTGGCAGTAAGGCGGCTTATCTCTTCATCCTTGGACTGAACTTGCGAATACAAGAATTTACAAAAGTTATGTAGTTCTTCTCCTGTCATTCCTTGGGACGGATCATAGTCAGCAGAAATCCGAGACTCCTGCTGAATTTGGTCGAGACAGTTCCGTGCCTCCATGTCTATGCCCAACTCGTCCAGTTCCATAACCTTTGTATTGTAGTGCAAAGATACTGAAAATATTCGAATTACACAAATTTATAAGACACATAACTATCTGATTATTAGTTAATTGCACTTAACAAACAACTATATTCTAATCTGCTTTATCACAGGTGATCTCAAAATAACCATCACCGTCTTCCAATCCATTTTATAGGTAGGAATACCATCTCGAAGCACAACTTTCTTAAATCGATATTCATTACTGAAAGTTCGTTCGTGAAGCTCATAAACATGATGCTTATATTGAAACAACCTTATTGTTCGTCGGTCACGAGACACATAGATATAGATGTCACCATTGAGAGGGTCACGATGATATGTATTACGTATGATCTCTGAGAGACGAGGACCCTTGTACCTCATATCATGTAGCATGGGTAAGTAGTAGAAGCTGTCAAGACCTGAGCCCCTTAACATAATCCCTCCAATCTAGACACAAAGTCCTTCATACCGTCATAATCAAGCCCACCCTTCTTGATAAACAATCCATCCATCGTTTGGACGGTAATAAGTATGCCACCCTTCGACTTCTTTGTCTTAGGATTGGATACTGGCTGAGATGCGCATTCAACACCATCCGTCTCGTCTTCTGTAGGTGCTCCCTCTATCTCAATAGGAATACCAGTGTCCTTGGCATGCTTCTTGAACCACGCATAGAATTGCTTGTATGGAACACCTTGCTTTATGCAATAGGAATTAATTGAAATTCCATGTGGCTTCCTTTCCGTCTTGTAGCGGAACCAGAATGTCTGAAAGTCTTTGCCGCTGTACATTTTACTAAAGTCTAAAAATACTGGCGCCAAAGTTACATCATCTTTGCCAAATCAACAAATACGTTTTTGGACGCTTACTATAAAGGGCTATTCGCACTGGTGTCAACACACGGTTAGGAGCTATATTTTGACATATACCCTTACGAATAAGATGCTACAATTCACCACACAATGAACGTTTATACCAATAAGGTATTTTATCTTCTGATTCTTTGGGATGAGTCCAATGGTATATATTTGCTAAAATCCCCCCGATAAATAATTTACTCATTTTATTTTTATGGTTAGTGCTCAATTTAGAAAATATCTCTCCTTGATATAATTAAAAGATTCCACGAACAGCTCCCATTATTCTAGTTAAAAAGAAACTAAAGTTATATTTAACAGGATGACTACAAAATATCAAAGAATACTCCTTTATCATTCTTAATTGATTTCTTACAATGCCCCATATCTTTCTATTAGACATTGTTGCGCTTCCTGTTCTGTATCTTCGATAATACACAGCATTCCTAGATGTAAAAACCACATTATGTATCTTATCAGATATCAAGAACATAAAAATGCTATCTTCTCCATTTCTAAATCTTACATCATATCTTCTCCCCTGTATGAAGCTCATAGGAATGAGCTTCATACAAGGTCCGGAAAAGTATTTCCGGACCTTGGATGTAAGTTTATTACATTTGTGTTCTATACAATAATTATAAGCATCAGTTATACCATATGGCAATTGTTTATCTATTTTTCCATCATTGAAAGCGTATGGATAACACACCGATACTGTATCAGACGCTGACTTTTCATACAATTCTTGCAAATACGAAGGAGAGATAAGGTCATCGTCATCTATGAACGTCACATATTCTCCCCTTGCATTGTCAAGAGCTATATTGCGTGCATTAGACACTCCCCCTTGATCAGTTTGAATATATTGAACTTGCAATTCCTTATGCGCAGGCAACCAATCCTTAATCTGTGAATTATAAGGTTCACAACAACCATTCAATACAAGCACAAGTTCATAATCCGACTTCGAAAAAGTCTGATTATATATTGAATCTAAGCACTCCCACAGATACGCCTGTGGCTTATAGGTGGGGACTATTACGGATATCTTCATTTCAGATATGTTTATTAATAAAAGAAAGAATTCTCTTTGCTCTACCTTGTATAGTGTATTCAGAATGTCTTGAGAGTGAGTATTCTGACATTGCCTTTCGCCTTTCAGGAGCGTCACGCAATGTCCTTATCGCCTCTGTTATTGCTTCTACATCATCAGGATTTACACGTATGGAGTTCTTTTCATCCAATATATCATCATTGAAAGGTCCATCCGATGAGATAACAGGCAGTCCCATGGCAAGGGCTTCAACAATAGCATTACAGCAACCTTCTTTCTGAGTAGGCAATACAAATACGTCAGCACAGTTCTCATACTGCGGAAGGAGTTCATGATCAAGAGCACCCTTATGAATAATGCCAGGGCAGTCAAAATCGTATTCATAACCAGGAAAAGGCTTTCCGATAAACATAACTTTAATATGTGGATCATTAAGATTCTTAATGGCTTGCGCTACCCTATCAGGTCCTTTTCTTGGAACAAAACTACCAACAAAACTTATAACAAAGTCATCCTTATCAATTATGAGGTCTTGCTTCATCTTTGTCACATCCATCTTGTGGAAGACAGTGGTATTCACACAATTTGGGAAAACATCAATATTGTCTTTATTAGCAAGATTATAATTGATACATTTACGCTTGTTATCAGAAGATACACTTACCACTCCTGTACATGCCTTTGCTAATTCTTGAAGTTTATTCTTTGGCATTTTCTCAACCATATCCTCAAGCGCATTATCACCTTCGCCACAAGCCACAAACATAGGTAACTGTTTCTCTAAAGCATATTCATACACCGGAAGAGCAGTTCCCCAAAAATGACAATAAAGAATGTCACTCTTAATGGATGCAACTTTATGTACTATTATTTTCTTGTTAATCCACTTTACAAGCTTAAAGTCTCGATTTCCTGTGGAAAAGGTATATGGGCGGTATATGTTATATTCGACACCTTTATCTGTAACTCCTTTAGAATGTAATGGAAGAACTTTCACTTTATGAATCAAAGAATGCACTATACTTTGATAAGCCACCACATTTATCTTGACTCCTTGGTCTATCATTGCATGCACAAGTTGTTGAACAAAAACATTCGCAGCATGTCCAGGTGCAGGATAATTACTTGTTAGTACAGTTATTGTTTTTACTTGTTTTGTCATTTCTCTATTTATTGATTGGTTTTATCCCATTCCAACTTGTTACATCTGTCTTTATAACTACAGCTGGTGTTCCTGCAATTGCTCAATTAGGGATTTGCACGCATTTATTGACGGTCGCATTTGCCCCGATAAAACAGTTATCAGCAATCTCGATATCACCGAAAATTATTGCACCTGGACCTATATAAACATTGTTACCTATACGTGGTGCTTTATCATGATGTGCTCCGATGTTTACACCAACATGTATGCGACAATTTTCTCCTATAGATGTTTGAGGATTTATAATAATGTTGCCTCTATGTGGCAATGACAGTCTTGGTCCAAATACATTTATTGGAATGGAATAACCTAATTTGACGGATATTTTTCTAAACTTATATTTTACTAACAGCCACAGGGCCCCTCCCCCTACTTGTTTTTTCTTTACATTCTCACAATACTCTAACCATCTAAGAGCTTTTATGAATTGCCACTCATAAGAAGGAAAGAAAAAATCTTTGATTTTAGATATAAGATTATTTGTCTTACCGGTTGAAATCCTATCCAATTTAAGATAGTTTTCATAGTCTTTTTTGTTTGTATCATAATCATGAATATTATCAAAATTATTCTCTCTTGTCATAACAATGCGCCAAATGACACCGAAACACAAAACAAGAATATAATGAATATTTTATACACAACATTAACTAATCATATTGCATGTTACAAAAATTACTAAACATGTTCTACGTTTAAAATCATCATAAAGACAATTTTATCCATCCTCCGAATTTCTCATCCCATTGAAAAGGAGTAAACTTGTCAAAACCACTGGAATCAAAGAAAGTAAACTCACCAAAATAAACTTTCTCATCAACGCTATACAAATCAATTCTCACATGTGGTATCCCTTTTGACAGCTTTTTTGCTATGTTTTTCATTTCCTCAAAAGTAGAGGGTAACGTCGGAATAATCGGATTATTTTCACCACCTTGAGTAAAAGGCAAATGATTTCCATCCATATCAAAATAATCGAAGTAGGTGCGGTGTCCAGAGAATCTTTCGCTTGCCACCAAGAATACTTTAGGCTCTCCATTGAAACAATAGAACTTATAGTCACGCAACTCTCCGCTTTCGTCAACTTTAAACTCCTCTGCTAATATTCTTGGCTTGACATTCTTATAAGGCCACTCCTTGAGGTTCTTGTATATACTTGCTTTTAATGAAGCTGTCAATCGCTTACAAGCCAATTCCTTATCCAGTTTTTCCTTATCAGGGCATATAACAACGCCACCACCACCGCCACCATTTGTAGATTTCAAAACGAAGCGGTCTGGAAGTGTACTAAAATCAATATCTTCAAAACGGTCCCAAACTCCCAGCGTTGGAATGACGTATTCTTTTCCGAGTATTTTTTCAACGAGCTTCTTTACTTCATATTTATCAACCATTTGAGTGTATTCAGGCTTTCTATTATACAATTTAAGCCACTGAAGTTTCTCATTAAACGTCTTGGGTGATTCCAAATCCAAGTTATATCCCATTTTTAAACGGAACATTATCTTTAGATACAAAGCATCGGGAAGCCATGTTCCAAAATGCGTAAGTAATGCCAAGCAAAGCTTTGCCGGTTGCTTAAAGTAAGTGCTTATATTTTGCATGCTATCATTTTTCTAGGTCAAGTGTTTACAAACTGCTTATAGTTTTCACAAGCTTTTGTACAACTCTATCCGTACGTTCCTCTATGTCAAGAAGTGGGTTGTACTCAACTAGGTCCAAAGACTTTACTTGATCGCTCTTTGTTAGAATAAAGTCCAAAACCTCATGCAATGCTTCTTCTGTTATTCCTCCCACTTCCGGCACCCCCGTGCCAGGAGCTATCGACGGGTCAAGAACATCAATGTCCAAGCTAACATGAATTTGTTTGAATCGTGACATGAAATCACTTATTGTATCCAATACTTGAATCATATCCGAATTTATAACGTCACAAGTTATTCTCGAGATACCTTGCTCTTTTATCAACTCTACCTCATAAGGATCAAGACTTCTTGCCCCGACATACAGGATGTTCTCAACAGGAAGAAGGTTTTCTGTATATCTTCCTACATATTTGTCTTCTCCAAATCCCATCAAATATGCCATGTGCATACCATGGATATGATGACTTGCCGAACGCTCCGAAATATTGCAATCCCCGTGGGCATCAAGATAGATAATGCCTACTTCAGGATTATGCTTTAAAACTCCAGAAATAGAACCCCAAGAAATAGCATGGTCACCTCCGATCGTTATCACCTTATTGCCAGAAGACAAGGCAGAGAAAACGGCATCACATATATTACTATTCACCTTATCAATAGCATCAAAGAACGGCATGAAATGATCTTCGCCAGGGCCCACATTTGGAACAGAGACAAAGGACTGCTCTGACAAGCTTTCCTCCTTAAACAAATCTGCCAGACGCAACGCGCCAACTTCTGGACCTTTTTTATAAGCTCCATACCATAAGGGAACAACAATATAATTCATAATATTTTAATTTTTGTAAAAAGATTTTTGTTAGTTTGGCTTATTTACAGTTGCCAAGGCATAACCAAGTACGGAAGTTGCCACAAATGTCATGTCCGCATACGACATCGAAAACAATGTCTTAGCAAAAAAGATAAATAGCATTAGGGCAAGGATGGTCTTTGCATCGGTGTTAGTGGCACACTTCCATGTCTTGTAAAAACCAAGAAAATAGAATGCGTATACCACGAGTCCTAAAACACCTTGGTTCACTGCTATTTCAAGCCAGTCATTGTGCGCATAGTTGTAGTAGATCTCCAATGTTCCATTAGCACCACGCCCTATTAGGTAATGCAGTACATCTGCTTCATCGCTGAAATAATGCCAGAAGAAAGAATAGAGATTATCGCGACCACTCGAATTTCCTTCCATCGTACTTTCTAAGCGATGCTGCATATAATCGCTGGTTGCCATCTCATAGATAAAGAAATAGACTACACCCACACATATAGCAACAGACAAGAATATGAATAAGAAGCGTGTATTGCCTTTCGACCTTTTAATGACTCGCCACATGAAATAGATAGCAGAGATAGCTCCGATGATTATCGCACCACGCTTCATACCCATTATAAGAAACGCCATCACGAAGGCGAAAGTAGCGAACTGTAACAATGGTTTATTTCGGTATATCACCAACATGGGCAGAATAGAGAGAAATAGATAACCCATATTGTTGGTCACCTCTTCAACACTTGAACTTTCCTCTACCAATTGAGCCAAAGCTTCGCGTTGCATACGGAAATAAGACAGTGTGACAGAAGCTAAAAATATCAAACCCCATATACTCAAACGCTCTGCTGTGAGGTATCCCTTCTTCGTGTAATAGTAGAAAGGATAAATAGGTAGCAGCGACAGGTAGATGGACTTGATATAGTTGTATGACGGCATAGCCTTACCTGACAGAGGATAATACAATGTCGAGGGACTTGAGACAATCAATGCGAAACCATAGACCGTAAACAAAAGCATCAGCATATTGAAGCTTTTGAAATAGACTGGGTTGTTTCTCCACTGTAATACCTTGATGGCACAATTTGCCGATACCAGCAAGTTCACTCCAAGTAAAGCAACGGATATAGTGCTACCTGCAGGATATATGACGCCCTGAAGATAATAGAGAACCCATGCCGCCAAAAACATGTCGCATCTATTTATGCGTGAAATTCGAAATGATACCATTTATTTTATTATTGTTTTTAGCGCGGAGATTTGTTTGTCACGATGCGCCTCGCAGTTGATATAATTAAGAATAAATAGCCACTTTTTCTTTGGCACAAATGATGGCAAGAGATGCATTCTGTATAGTTTATTCAGAATGCGGTTATTATATGGTTGATATAAAGTTTTGATTACTTTTACTGTGCTATTATAATATGTTTTTGTAGCTTTGCGTAAAGCTATAGGGTCAGATATTACGGCATTAAGCTTAGAGATATTTTCATCAAAACTTGCAGTGTCGTTAATAACCTCCACGGTTGCTTCGTCCTTATATTGCATGTAAGGATAGAGTGTATGCTGGATATTGGTGCTATCAAATTCGAGTTTTACCATATAGCCCTCAAACCAAGAATCAGCATTATCTCCTTCTTCGTCGAAACAGAAGTTACCCAATCCATAAAAAATAGGTTTCTCTTTATACATCTCATATCCAGAATAGCAATGCTGATGATGGTTAACCACAGCATCTGCTCCTGCATCTATAAAGAAACGATATGTTTCTACCATACGAGGTGATGGCAACTGGAACATTTCGTGTCCGCCATGCACAATTACAAGCACATAGTCTGCATTCTTCTTCGCCTCTTGAACGGCATAGAACTGACGAACAGGATTCAATGGATTAGCACCGGCTTCTGTTTCTGTAGCAATTGTAAATTCATGCTCACAACAATTTATTACGGCTAATCTCTTTCCTTCTTTCTCAAGATACAACACCTTTTCTGCATCGTGCAGATTATCTCCCACGCCTACGATGTCCAAGCCCTGTGACTTACAACATTCCACAGATCTATGAAGACCTTCTGCTCCATAGTCAAGTATATGATTGTTTGCCATCGTTACGCCAGTGAATCCTGCATAGCGTACAGCCTCAGCAGCTTCTTTGGTGCATCGAAGATTTGGACCACATTTCGGGATTGGGTTGTAACCAGTCTCAACTATTGGACTCTCAAAATTAACGAACGAGAAATCTGCCGACTTTATTATTTCTCGTACATTTTCTGAGAATACCTCAGAAAATTTCTTGTCTTCTATTTGTTTGGCAAGTCTTGCTTGGGATGGAGCAAAATCACCTGCTATTAGTATTTTCATTTTCGTAGTATTTTGTGTAGTTTACTCATAATGGATTGATATGCACCTTCTTTATATGTCTTTCCCACAACAGTCGGTGTTAATACAAATAAGGTTATTACTAATATTCCAAATATTACTAACTTAATTATGTCGCCTACATACGTCATCGGCAAGAATATTTGTGTCATAATCATTATTGGAACCAAAACAAGACAAAATCTCCAAGCGGAAAGAATGTGCAATACAACCTTACCGATATTTGATCCTACTTTATTTGTAATTATAGTAAGTTTGATGAAAATAATAGTGACATTCGCAAATAGTACTGCATATGCAACGCCTATTATATCCCATTGAAAACCTATCAACAGGCAACCAACTGTCAGTATGAACTCAAATAATCGGATAAAGAACTGGTACTTAACAAGTGCCAAACTTCTGAAGAAGCAATCACACAAACGTCCATCAATATTAAACACCAAAGCTAATGAGAGAACAATAAATACTGGCAACAAATTCATCCATTCTGCACCAAAGAACAATCGGATTAAAAAGCTACCATTAAATACAAAAGCTAATGCCAGTAACATAGAAAAGATGTTCATATAATATAATGATGTGTGATAGGCATTGCGAATGCTATTCTTTTGATCTTGTATCCCAGAAAGAATTGGGAAAAGGGCTGTATCGAAGATTCCATTAAGCTTTGTAGAAATAGTATCAATAAATTCCTTTGGTCGATTATAAGCACCAAGCGAAGATACACTAAGAAACTTTGACATAAGCAGTTTATCTGCTTGAGTAGCAAAATTTCTAAATATAACACTAAGCGTTAACCAACCTCCAAAATTGACTATTGAACCAAGATCTTTTCGCTCTATTTGGAATCTATATTTTGTTTTTGCCAAGAAATAGGATAATGTTGTTGCTGTCAAGGAATGAAGTATTGATTTTGATAAAATTGCCTCAAATCCCATCCCGTTTAAGGCTAACCCTATTGCTATAACAGAACTAACAACAAGAGCAGAGAAATATACGATTCCTACTTTAAGGAATTCTAACCGACGATACATTACACTAGTATTAACTGATGTGAGACTATTACACAAAATAGTTACAGACATAAACATTAGTGGTGTCTTTAGAGATTTATCAACTATCGTTTCCGATAATACTCCAGAGAACACTATTAGTAATAATGTGAATATACTTCCCGATATGAAACTAATAGTAAACGATGTATTTACATAACCTGTATCTGCATTTTTCTTTTGGATTAATGCCGATCCTATTCCTGCTTCAGATAGACTGCTGAATATCACAGTAATAGCAGAAATTGCAGCAAAAAGACCGAAATCTTCTTTGCTGAGTAAACGAGACATTATGGAAAAGACGACCATCTCAAGAACACCCATTATCAATGTAACAAGTGTTTGAGATGATATTCCCTTCAGTACTTTCTTTGAGTTAGATTGTTCTGTCATTATTTCTCTTTTATCCAGTAATAATGTCCGCCATGGTAAGGTACTCTCTCTTCTTCAGGAGGAAGCTGCATATAGTCACCATAAAAATGCCGAAGATACTCGTCATAACGGGCTACTGACATAAATTTATGACCTTCAAACAAAACTTCAGTACATTGTTCAAACAAATCGAATTCGTGAACATTTCTCATTTTAAGTCCACCTCCATTTGTAAAGAAGTATTTTGTGTTTTCGTACGGATATTGAAAAAGAAAATCTCTATATCGTTTCATTGCCTTGTTAAAACCCGGAATAGATTTTATTGGAAGTATTTTCAATAATCTACTTCTTAATTGCAGTATATGTAAACGTCTGGTAAGTTCTCGTTCTGCATTCTTAAAGAATTGTTCAATACCTTCTATTGAATGTGGTAAACCAAGTACTGGATAAAGATCTATACATATACCATATGTTGTTGATATTAAGCCGTCTTTATTGTATGTTTGTGTATTAGCGATTCTTGAAAAAGCGTATTGATACTTTGGGTCTGTATCTACATCACAATAACGCATCGTCTCTGATTTAAATAAATCTCTAAATTTCAGCATATCAGGCAATGGCATCATTATATCCACATCATCATCCCAAGGAATAAATCCTTTATGACGTATTGCCCCTATTAAAGTGCCATATGCTAACGAATAACGAATTTTGTGTTTACGACAAAATTCATCAACCTCTATAAGCATTTGAAGTTGTATTTGTTGTCTTTCCTCAAATATTATTTCTTTCATATTTATCTTTTTTGTTCGTTTTTACTGAAATCTTTTCTTTTAATTCACTAGAGCTCACACCATCTGTTCTTCCAAGAACAATATGTTCTTTTCCATGACTCTCACACCATTCAATTGCACGTTGAAAACCTACATGACACTGGTCTGGACCCGTTACAAACATGTCAAAGTCAACTTCTTGAACGATCTTATCCACATCAGTATATGTTATAACCTCATCCACATAGCGTATGGCTTTAATCATGTACTTGCGATCTTCTGTTGAATTGATTACCTTTGCTGTAGGTTTATACTTTAAAATATAATCGCCATCTTGCGCTGCCACAATAAGATAATCTCCCAAACCTTTTGCACGACGATAAAGTTCTACATGTCCCTTATGAAGTAGATCATATACTCCAACTGTAAGCACCTTTTTGTACTTTCGAGGCTTCATGTTAGCTAACTGTACATTCTCTGGAAGAGGAATTCCAGCATTCTCACAACGAGTCTTAAACCTACTAAAGTCATTCTGACGATGATGAAGCAACCAAGAATAATATATACTATCAGGCATTAGATCTTGAAGTTTCGTCTGCATCCAATGAATCCATTGAGGAATCAATCCTTTTGAGTAGGTAATAGTTTGCTTGGGAGTAATCCAATCCTCTCCATACTGGAATGTGAGATATTCGTCAACGTCTACCGGTACATTCAACTGAATCCCCTTAAAATTCCACTTTACTGTATTCTGCAAATACTTCTCATGAATAAAATCTGAACCTCCTGTATGACGAAGACCGCTACTGATTTTGTGAAGCACAAAGACTTTGATATACTCATCATTACGTTCCAATATATAAAGCCCTCTACGCTCATAACGAACAAGCTTGAAACCAACTTCCATCATCAGCCAAAGAATATCCTTAAAGCGTTCTTCATCCTCTTTAAGGATATAAATATCAAATAATGGCTTCCATGGCTGAAAATCATCGTTGCGAACAATCCCAATCAGAGTACCGAATGCAGGCCCCCAATTGATATCAATCTTGTCCATATAGAATGCAAGCACTCGCAAATTATCAAGCATCACCTCCTTATTCATAACCTTGTCGCCAAAGTAAAGTAGATGACTCTTGTATTCAAGAAATCCTTTTGAAGTTTTTATATGTGCCATAAACATATAATTTATTTTACTATTTTGCTCATGCCCCAAGCATAAACCTTGTCAATGTTAGGACAAGAGATATCATACTTGTGCGCCAACTGCCAAATATACTTTAATCCATATGGAAAATCCTCGATAAAATATCTGCTACTAAAATCTGCAATCCAACCATCATCAACTTTAATCATAGGTGAAGTGATACCTTTAAACCCTTCAATTGAAGATAATTTTGCAGCTAGTGATTTTGCATCATAGCTCTCATAATAATCAAGTGCTGTTGGAAGGAAGCCCTTTGTAACAGGAAGATCTTTCAACAAACGAAAGAATTCATCATCCATTTTAATATAAAGATCAGCAGCTTCTTCTGTCCATTCTTCATAGAACAATTGCATGCGAGAATAAGCCTTACCCTCATTTTCACCTCCAAACATCGTATAAAGCCTAGAAGTATGAAGAAGAGGATTGCTGTTAGTTAAACTTGCTTCATAATAATTCTTCAACAATTTAACTGGTCGTTCGAACCACTCCTGCATTAGCAACGTAAAGTTTGCCTTTTCTTCGTCTGACACTGATTCTACTGCAATATTATGAGCATTCTTATAACCAAGAAGATGTGCTGATTCTCCATATTTCTCAACACGAGAAATAAATGGTACTCGCTGAAATCCCCACAAAGGCTGATTATCATTCAATATTTTTTGAGCCTCAAAGAAAAAACCAGTTGAAGAAAACACACTTCCTACAAAAGCCCTTAGTGGAAGAACAGGCTTCAATTTTTCAAGTTCATCCTTTATTAAGTATCCAGGAAGACACAAGAGAACAACATCTGCCACAGGGACAACATCCTCTGGATACTTACTAATCTTAGAAATCTTTCCCTTAAGAACAGATCCTTCTGGCGTATCAACCTCTATCTCATAATTCCATTTTTCTGGTCGATTAGTGAGAATGTTTACCTTTGCATGATTGCGAGCTGAAAGCCACCCTGCAATCACATGTCCAAGCGAACCTCCTCCACAGATACATATTGTTAACATAATGTTTTTTTATTCAGAAAGCCATTTCAGACCCAAAAATTTTCTGTTTCTTTTACTATTTCGATACCTGGAACATTCTTCTTGTATGCAAGCATCTCGAATATCTTCGAAGCATAAACCCCATCATGGAGCGCAAGACCATAGTTGTAGTCAATTATTCTCTGCTCATCAGACTTTCTCCCTGGATCACGCCCTGCAAGTAGCTCACCAATCTCATTACAATCATTGTACTGCGGAAAAAACTTGAAGCCTTTAACATGATCTGTGTCATCGGCAAAGACGCGATCAAAAGTCGTATCGCAATTCTGCAACCCCCTCATGTGAACTGGAATGACAGTTTCCCTACATTGAAAAGTGCTTTCATCAGCTACAAGTAAACCATTAGCACTTGTGATGCAGCTAAAAAACACATCCACAGTACGAGCCATTTCATTAATATAATCCTAAATCTCAAATGACACATTGTCGTAATCTCGGAAACGCTCAACGAAAAGTTCTGCTTGATTCTTGTACCTCAGTAGTTTGACATGAAAGTGTTTCTCAGGCTCTGCTTCCAACACACAAAGCATTGTAGCTCGAAGTATTGCCCAAACCCACCATGCCATAAATATATGCATCTGACTTACGAAGTGCTTTTGCGGAAACTGCTGCAACTGCACCAGTACGCATAGTGGTAATCCAGTCACAATCTACAAGAGCAAGCAGTTCTCCATTATTGGCATTATAAAGCATCATGTCAGTACCAAGAGAGGGTACAGCCTTTCTATTCGATGAACTTCTTTAATACCAAAATATCGATTAGTTAATTTACCCCCCCCGATTCAGGAAGCAGACAAGGCATAGACGTGAAGAAATCGTAATCTGCAGGATGTACACTTATCTTTGCAGGAAGCTGTACATCTTGATTCATAGCAAACCTCTCGTAAATCCATGCCACACACTCTTTGGGAGAATTTTTCAAAGAGCGTATCAATTGTTCTGAAATGATTTTCATTGTTATTTATTCTTATTTTATCAATTCACGCATTGCAGCTATAAACTTCGCATTGCCGCCATGATTGCGGATAGCTATACGCATATACTTATTTGGCTCAATACCCTTCTTGGCGAGACAAGCACTTGCAAGTATATTATACTCTTTCAAGAGAATGGCGCAAAGTTCTTTAGGCTCATAAGGAGCCAACACTTCCAAGAAGAAATAGTTTGCTTGCGATGGCATTACCCTTATGAAAGGAATTTTTCTCAACTCTATCTCAAAGTCTTCACGCGCCTTAATAAACTGTTCGCAAGCAAGCTCATAATCGTCACGATATTTTGGGTATATCTGCATAAAGAACTCGGCAAATGAATTAATATTCCAAATGCTTACTTGCTTCTTCATCTTGGATATTAATACGCTATCTGCACTACAAAGAATTCCAAGACGAAGACCTGGAACCCCATAGCTCTTTGATATGGATTTCATCACACACATGTGCGGATACTTTTCCAAAATGGCGTCATTGAGAAATGTATTATCCTTGAATCCGACACTGAAGTCCACAAAACTTTCATCCAGCACAAAACGAATTCTGTTATCTTCACACCATTGTGCCAACTTGTGAACGCCACTCATCGGTATGAAATTACCCGATGGATTATCTGGATTGATTAGCAAAATAGTATCAACTATATTTTTACCAAAGAACTCAATCATGTCATCAGCATCGTAGCGGAAAGCTTCGTTTCGAGGAACAAAAGTAACAACCCTTTCATCTGGCAAACGATTGGGATATTCTTCAAAAGTTGGACGTACTACACCTACCTTTCCTTCAAGATTCTCCATCAGCGCCTTGATTAGTTCTGCTGCGCCATTTCCAGGAATAATATATTCCTCTTTCACATTCCAGCATTCACTTGCGAGTTTGCTATTCACAGCCATACCTGCTGGATATTCAGACACTAGCGTACGGAAGTTATTTTGCATCTCATCTATAATCTTTGAACGATTAAAGTATGGATTGACCAAATAACAATAGTCCAGCATCTCTGGATACTCCCAAAAACCGCCATAGCGGCTATAATACTGTTCAAGAAGTTGTGTTGCTCCAATCGTATTTATTTTGCTCATTTTACTAAACTGTTAGTTTTCGACGAACCGCCGTATTGCAAATACCCAAGCAAAGCGAGTTCCTTTGCACAACGACTACGTTACTACTCACATTGAGACAAGCATAGGCTGTTTTAGTCTCCACCAGCTGTTACCAATGGGGACTACACCTTGATTTGACTCTATTTTTAATCCATTCTTACTTCCTTCACCTTCACAAAACCATGCAAAAACTAAAAAGATAAACCTAAAAATTCACATTCAAAGCCTTCCATAGCCCCTTGTGCAAGATTATCCTATTATCTTTATTAAAACTAGAATGTCTATTACGGCATTTAATAGAAACTCTTGTTTCTCGACCTTTTTTATACGGATAAGCATGACCTATAGCACTACAATCATACAAAACATTTAAAACGAAATCCACTTTTATTTCATCCGACATGTTTAGATTGTTAAACTCGCTTACAAATTGAGCATAAGAAAACTCTCGTTCTCTAAAAGATGACAATATGCTAATAAGATGATCTATTAAATTATATGGAATATAGCCGGCTAATTCATCCTTTATTTCTGGCAAAAAATAGTCACTTGAATACTCCTTAATCCCCTCGTCTATGGCAATGTTTGTAACATTTGCCCCATCGCAATGATCCTGAATACTAATTAACAATTGCATAAAGTCTCGAGGAGTGTGTCGCGTCATCTCCAACAAAACAGAATAAATATCATTATTATGATACGCGGAAGGAAAAAATGTATCTATTACATTCTTAATACTAGAATAGACTAAACGCCCTCTTAGGTTCATAATATCTATTAGGCCGCATTCTTTTTGCGTGTCTTCACCTTCTTTATACCATGTGAATGTGAAAGAACAGTCTCGACGAATTTTATTCTTATTTGCATCAGGTAATCTTTCAAAGATATCAGTACGACACAATACTATTATTTTAAAAGGCATATGTCTTATTCGGAAGAAACGATTCAAATCCTTTACTTCATTAACTAATGCCGCTATTGAAAGATATTGTATCTCTCTTGAAGTTAGAATATCATCTAGACCATCAATTACTAAATAATGCTGTTGCATTTCAACATAGCTAGTAATAACCTCTTTAACAAAATCAACCAACCATTCAAATGTTATTTGTGCATTTTCTTTATTTGTGGTTTGCGTTAAACTAAAGTTCTTAAGCGTTCCTTGAAAGGTACGAGAGGTTGTCTTTGAAATAAGACTTGAGATACTAACCAAAGGGAATATCCCTGATTGTGTAAGAAAGGTTGTCAAGTCATCAAGTCGTATATTTCCTTTTGGTTTTGCATCAGTATCTTTTAGCAAAGCAGAAAAGATTTGGACAAGCAATAACCATCTCCAGGCAACCTTTAGTTTATACTCCTGCTCACTGCTTCCTGCTACTATTTTTGAGAATATTTTATAAGGAAAATCTTTCAGTGAGAGTTGTTCAACACACATACCTCTATTTGCAGAGAGTGAGAGATGTTCTGAAAACGCCGACTTACCTGAGCCCTTATAACCAAGAATTAAGAACTTAGATGATTCACAAATTTTCTGAACAACATTATCATTGTCATAATAACCACCCATCAATAATTCTGGGAATTCCACCCTTTCTTCTTGAGCATCAGCTTTACCAAAATTAATTTTCCGAAAATCCATATTATTTGAAGTTAAAGAAGCCCTATTGCTAGGCTTAGCAGAAGTTTGCGCCTGCAAAAGCCTAGTTATATAGAGTGACTATCTTGGTTTTTTGGCCTAGACTCTGGAAATCAGATAATTTGATAAGTTTTATACCATTCTGCGAAGCAACGGAGACCTTCTCTTAGACTGGTGTTTGGCTTAAACCCGAAGTCCTGCTCCAGAGGTGTTGTGTCAGCGTAGGTGACGGGGACGTCACCAGGCTGCATCGGGACGAGCTCCTTATGAGCCTCAAAGTCGTAGTGTTTGGATAGCACGCCAGCGCGCACCAATTCTTCCTGAAGAATAGTGACGAAGTCAAGGAGGTTCTCGGGGGAGTTGTTACCGATATTGTACACCTTATAGGGCGGAATGGGAAGACCGTCTTCTCCGTTCTGTTTCTCTGGAGCATGCTGCATAATACGCACAACACCTTCTACAATGTCATCAACAAAAGTGAAGTCGCGCTTGCAATTGCCGTAGTTGAAGATCTTGATGGTCTCACCTTTGACCAGTTTGTTAGTGAAACCAAAGTAGGCCATGTCAGGACGACCTGCAGGGCCATAGACGGTAAAGAAGCGGAGGCCAGTTGACGGGATGTTATAGAGTTTGCTGTAGGCGTGCGCCATCAGTTCGTTGCTCTTCTTCGTAGCGGCATAGAGTGATACGGGGTTGTCCACCTTGTCGTCCGTGGAGTACGGCACCTTCTTGTTGCTGCCATAGACAGAGGAGGAAGAGGCATAGACCAAATGCTCGACTTCGTGGTGACGGCAGGCCTCCAGAATATTATAGAAACCGATAAGGTTGCTCTGGATATAAGCATCCGGATTGGTGATGCTGTAGCGGACTCCTGCCTGGGCGGCAAGGTTCACGACTACGGCAATCTTGTTTTCCGTGAAAATTTTCTCTACTGCGTCTTTGTCTGCGATGGAAGCGTGGACAAAAGTCCAATCCCCATGCAAGGCTTCAATTTCTTTCAGCCTCTCATACTTGATGTTGACATCGTAGTAGTCGGTGATGGAATCTATTCCAATTATCTTGACATTCTTGACATCGTGGAAGATTCGCTTGACGAGGTTGCTGCCGATAAAGCCAGCAGCGCCCGTCACGAGAATGGTCTTGCCTTCTAAGTTTATATTATACTCTACCATTATTTAGTCTCTTCTAAAAATATCTCGTGTATATACTTTATCTTCCACATCCTTTAAGCAGTCATCAAAGCGGTTGGCAATGATGGCTTTGCTCTGCGACTTGAACTCATCAAGACTGTTCACCACTTTACTGCCAAAGAAGGTTGTACCATCTTCCAATGTGGGCTCGTAGATGATAACCTCAGCTCCCTTTGCTTTGACACGCTTCATGATGCCTTGAATAGCTGACTGGCGGAAGTTGTCTGAGTTCGACTTCATGGTCAAACGATAAACGCCAATTACACATGTCTGCTCTTTGTTTGCATCCCATTGGCCATTTTCTGTATAATAGCCAGCTTTGCGAAGAACGGCATCTGCTATATAGTCCTTGCGCGTCTTGTTTGATTCCACAATAGCAGACATCATATTTTGAGGCACATCAGCATAGTTGGCAAGGAGCTGCTTGGTGTCTTTGGGCAGGCAATAACCACCATAGCCAAATGATGGGTTATTATAATGTGTTCCGATACGCGGGTCGAGGCCGACACCTTCGATGATTGCCTTTGAGTCGAGGCCTTTTACTTCGGCATAAGTATCCAACTCATTGAAGTAGCTAACGCGAAGAGCAAGGTAAGTGTTGGCAAAGAGTTTTACGGCCTCGGCTTCCTTCATACCCATGAAAAGAGTATCTACGTTTTCTTTGATGGCTCCCTCTTGCAGAAGAGCTGCAAAGGTCTTCGCCGCTTCCATCAGTTTTTCAACATCTGTCACTGACTTGATAGCCTCGTTTTCCTCCTCAAATTCCGGCAGATTGATGATCTTGGGATAACCTACGATGATGCGGCTTGGGTAGAGGTTGTCATAAAGGGCCTTGCTCTCTCGAAGGAACTCCGGAGAGAAGAGGAGGTTAAACTTCTTGACTCCTTTCCGAGCATAGTTCAAGTAGAGGTTACGGGTGTATCCGACGGGAATGGTTGACTTGATCACCATAACGGCATCGGGATTTACCTCCAACACCATGTCTATCACTTCCTCCACATGGGTGGTATCGAAGTAGTTCTTGACTGGGTCATAATTGGTCGGAGCTGCGATAACCACAAAATCGGCGTCAGCATAGGCTGACTTGCCATCGAGAGTGGCTACAAGGTTTAATGGCTTTTCAGCCAGATATTTTTCGATATAATCATCTTGAATTGGAGAAATCTTATTGTTGAGTTTTTCCACCTTTTCAGGGATTACATCTACAGCTGTCACCTGATGATGCTGAGATAGCAGTGTAGCTATGCTCAGTCCCACATAGCCTGTACCGGCTACGGCTACTTTAACGTCTTTAAATTCACGCATATTTTCTTTGATTTTGTTTTATTTACATCGTCTTCAACAGTGTTCCTGCTTTATCAAACAGCAACACATAGTTGGTCAAAAATGCAATTATTATTGACACGAAGGTGTTATTAAACTTATTCCTTCTTAAATGGTCCCCTTAAGAAAGGTTGGCAGGCTTACTGCCAAATGGTTTTCACATTAATCACCGTTAATCCAGCTTTTATCGTTCATTAATGCTTTGTTAGCCATCAGTCTGATGTCAATCCTTTTTGGGTTGGGAGGAGGAAAGGAATTGCTGGTAGGCTTCACGGGCATTGGGGGCCACGATATGATTGCCACCGAAGAAGTTGATGATGATCTGTGGTTCCTTGTTCTGCCTGAGTTTGTCGATGACGGCCTGGACGATGCGTTCTTCCAAAACGGCATCAGATGGCTTTGCCTGTGGTTTCTCCAATTGCTCCGCCTTGGAAGACGGGGCTTCCTGCTCTTTTGCAGAGGCTTCGGTTGATACCGAGACGCGAGAGTCAAAAAACAGGTCAAAAGGACTCCAGTGACGTCGTTCAGATAATTTGCATTGCTTATAGCCAAAGTATGCTGCAGCGGCTATTTGGGCTATCATTATCTCTATTCCGATCATGGCGATTAATGTTTGGGGTGAGACTTACGGCGAGCTATTAAAGCATCATTGATGCGGGCGCGAATGTTGTTCACGCTTCTACCAGAAGTGATGTTGGTGGCGAAGGGCAACAGGAGCTGGATGAAGCTACTCCTGACGACGATTTCCTCGGTGAGTTTAGTCTCTTGATCGAGCATGGAGACGACAACCAAGGCAAGCTCTGTGGCGTTGTTGCAGTCACGAATCTGAGCGAGGAAGGCCGGGAGGCATTCCTCGCCAATATAGAGGGCGAGTTTCCTGGCCTCAGGGGAGCCGACCTCGGGGGATTCGGTATCGGAAGAACTGTCTTCAGCGACTTCCTGCTTACTGAGTATTTGCTTGGCAAACTGGTCGCCATAGAAGTTTTGTACGGCCTTTGTGGCGTTGGGCAGAACCTGGACGATACTGTCGTAGATGCTAATTTTTACGTCGTTCATAATGCGGTTTTGGTTATTTATGAGAAAATGGGTAAATGAATTACGAACGGAATGAACGGATTATGAATGGATTGTAAACGGATTGTAAACGGTTATGAATGGATTTGCATTCGGTTGTGCCATTTCGTAATTTTGCATAAGACAAGCTGCACTCGGCAATTTGAAAGCACGCTTTCATTGCGCTCATTTGCATTGTCTTTGCATCCGTAATCACCGTCAACAACTGGCAAGGTGAATCATTATCAACTTCAAAAACTTTCAAGGAAATGAAACAAAATCGCAGTCCCACCAAGTCCGCAGAACGGCGGCTAAACAATTCGATTACGTATCGGTCTCGTATCGTTTCCGTATCGATCTCGTATCAATCCCGTATCGTTCTCGTATCATCCTCCTATCGTTCTCCTATCGTTCTCGCTTCCGGAAGCGGAAACAATACGGAAACGATACGGAAACAATAGAAGAAGCAAGGGAGGAATAAGGGAGAATGCTCCCAACTCAAAACATTTTCAAATTTTTAAAACTTTACAATTATGGCAAGACTCAATGGTATCTTAACCAAACTCCAGGGATCAGTAGGTAGCTTTACCTTCAGTCGCTGGAGTGATGGGGACACGTCGGCGTCGCGTACCGTGGCGGTGAATGAAGACTTGTCGCTGACGGCTTACTTCACCAAGACGACGTCGGGTGGGGAGTCTTCGGAGACGAACCCCGACGGTGGCGGCGGCAATTTGGGTGACTAAGCAGTAGGGTGCTGAGGGCGCGGGCGCCCTCAGCACCTTTCGTTTTTTACATTAATCGCCGTTAATCGGACATTAATCTGTCGTTAATATTTTGGACAAACTTCATTCGGCCGTTAATACGACATTGTTCCCCATCGCAGTATCGCTCTGCGCTATGCCGCCACTCGGATGGGGACATGGTTTTTGTTAGTACATGGTGAATTTGTTAGGCCAAATCCTTGATTTCGTCCTCGGTCATGCCTGTCGCCTTCATGATACTTTCAATCGGTGTACCAATTGACAAGAGGTTTTTGGCGACCTCTACAAGGGTTTCGGCACGACCTTCGGCACGACCTTCAACAAGGCCTTCGGCACGACCTTCGGCGTGACCTTCAACACGCCCCTTGCCAAATCCTTCAGCAAGGCCTTCGGCTTTTGCAGTATCCAACGAGTTTTTGATATCGCGATAGGCTTTGAGGCTGTCCTCATATTCGCGGAGCTCCACTTTGGAGAAGTGAGCTATCTCTGCTTCGGAGAACAGACGGTTGAATATCTCATTGCGCAAATAGTCCGGCTGGCTATCGAGGCGGGAAAGGTTGCGAAGGACATAGAGCCACTTGTCGTAGTTGGACTCTAGTTCTTCCAAACACTTGTCAAACTTCGAGATTTCGACGTATTTGAAGGTTAGTTTGTCGTTGAACACGCGATGAGTCTGCTTGTCAAGCAGGCCAATATCGTGGTTGATAGTGTCAGGAGAGAAGGCGGAGTCGCTCATCTTATAGTTGAGCAAAGCTACCACATAGACGTGTTTGAGCTGGTAGTCCCATACGTCACCCTTCTCGGCTTGCTCGCGAATCGGGAAGGTTGCGTAGTAGAGAGAACGGTCTTTAAAAAAAGTCTGATAGGCATTCTGCATCTCGACGATAAACTTCTCGCCTTGCTCGTTCTCACAATAGACGTCGAAAATGGCCTTGCGGTCGGAACTGATATCCCCGACATGCTCGCTATTGAGGAACGTCACGTCCTTTACGACCTGCTCGCCATCAAAGAGGGAGTTGAGAAAGTCGATGAGCAAGTCCTTGTTGGGAACAGTGCCGAAGACGCGCTTGAAACCGAAATCGGTCAGCAAACTGATATATCGTTCTTCTGAATTTCGCATAACTTTGATTTTTTACAAAGGTATGGGATTTTTACGACAACGGCAAATTTTGGAGGAAAAATCCGCGGAAAAACTTGTCGGGACACATAAAAGGACGGAAATACTGGCGACCTGTTCATGGAGGAACATGGCGGGCAGGCCGCCAGCATTTTTCACATGAATCGCCGTTAATCGGACATTAATCTATTCGTTAATACTTTATGCTGCGGCTTCTCGCTGGGTCTTCTTGCTGATATAGGGAAAACAACTAAAACAACAAGTACAACGTATAACGTTAGTCGCGGCGGAAGATGTCGCGGGTATAGACCTTGGAGGCGACGTCGCGGAGGGAGTCGTCGAAGCGGTTGGCGATGATGGCCTTGCTGCGGGACTTGAAGGTGGCGAGGTCGTTGACGACGAGGCTGCCGAAGAAGGTGGTGCCGTCGGGGAGCGTGGGCTCGTAGATGATGATCTCGGCGCCCTTGGCCTTGACACGCTTCATGATGCCCTGGATGGCGGACTGGCGGAAATTGTCGGAGTGGGACTTCATCGTCAGGCGATAGACGCCGATGACGGGGGCCTCTCCCCTACCCTCGCTGCCATACTGGTTGTTGGCGCTGTAGGCGTACCAACCGGCCTTGGTCAGCACGGCGTCGGCGATGTAGTCCTTGCGCGTGCGGTTGGACTCGACGATGGCGGTCATCATGTTCTGGGGCACGTCCTGGTAGTTGGCGAGCAACTGCTTCGTGTCTTTCGGGAGGCAGTAGCCACCGTAGCCGAAGGAGGGGTTGTTGTAGTGGGTACCGATGCGGGGATCGAGGCCCACGCCCTCGATGATGGCGCGGCTGTCGAGGCCCTTGACCTCGGCGTAGGTGTCGAGCTCGTTGAAGTAGCTGACGCGGAGGGCGAGGTAGGTGTTGGCGAAGAGTTTCACGGCCTCGGCCTCCTTCATGCCCATGCCCAGGACGGGGATGCCCTTGGTCTTTTCGCGCGGGCAGACGCCGTCGGCGATGGGGAGCGGGCCGTCGAAGGTGAAGGTGTCGCCATTGCCGATGGCGCCTTCTACGAGCAGGGCGGCGAAGGTGCCGGCAGCCTGGCGGAGGCGATCGACGTCGGCGATGGAGGCGATGGCCTGGTCTTCATCGGCGAAGTCGGGGTGGTTCATCTGCTTCGGGTAGCCGACGATGATGCGACTCGGGTAGAGGTTGTCGTAGAGGGCCTTGCTCTCGCGGAGGAACTCGGGAGAGAAGAGGAGGTTGAACTGCTTCACGCCCTGGCGCGCATAGCGGAGGTAGAGGCTGCGGGTGTAGCCCACGGGGATGGTCGATTTGATGATCATCACGGCGTTGGGGTTGACGGCCAGCACGAGGTCGATGACTTCCTCGACGTGGGTGGTGTCGAAGTAGTTCTTCACGGGGTCGTAGTTGGTGGGGGCGGCGATCACGACGAAGTCGACGTCGGCATAGGCCGACTTGCCGTCGAGGGTGGCGACGAGGGTGCCATGGCCTGGCTGCTCAGCCTCATCGGGGCCCACGCATGGCAGGAGGCTGCGGTCGCCGAGGTATTTCTCGATGTAGTCGTCCTGGATGGGCGAGACGCGGCGGTTGAGTTTCTCGACTTTCTCGGGGATGACATCGACTGCCGTCACATGGTGGTGCTGGGCCAGCAGGGTGGCAATGCTCAGGCCGACGTAGCCAGTGCCGGCAACGGCGACCTTGATATTTTTGAAATCACGCATATTTTTGATTATTTCTTTTTACAAAACAACTTTGAGACAGATAAATCTGTCTGTGGGGAATATAAGAAAAACAACTTGGACAAAGGGAAACAACTTGAACAACGTTGGGAGACAGATGAATCTGTCTTGGGGGAGGATAGTTGGATAACTACTTGGACAACGGGGACAACTTGGACAACGTTGGGAGACAGATGAATCTGTCTTGCTTGGGAGAGAGGGGATTTAGTCCTCGATGATCTGGAGGAGTTCGCGGTCGATCTCGATGGTGGCGCCAGCGATGTACTTGATTTCGCAACCGATGACGGCTCTTTTGCCTTTCACGCGCTGCACGTAGGCTTCGATGCCTTGCATGTTACCGCCGAAGATACGCACCTTTTGGCCTTTCTTCAAGGGGGCCGTATAGGCGGAGACTTCCTCGCAAGCACACTCTACGAACTGGCGGTAGTTTTCCAACTCGGCGTCGGGGATTCGGTAGATGTCTTTGCTACCGGGCATGGTGAGCATCTTATAGACATCGGAACGAAACCGGATTTCGTTGAGATCTTTTCGGCTGACGTGGCAGAAAATGAAGGTCGAGAGGAAGACGCGGTCTTTCTCCTTTCGCTTGTTGGTGCGCCTATCCACGACGAAGGTCCTTTTCGTCGGAACCCAGTACTCAAACCAGATCGCTTTGTTGTCTAAAACATCTTGAATATCAATGGCTATTCGCTTTTCGCAGTTGACTCGTACCACTGCGACATACCATCCTGCATCTTGGGGTTTTTGAGCTTTTTTAGGGCCGTCGGAAATTGGGTTATCTTCAGTTTTCTCCATGGCTTCGCCGCCGTCCCCTGCATGAGTGGGCGGTAACTGCTGACCTGTTTTCTTATTCTCCATACTATCAATATCAAGTCGGTTTTTGATATTGATTTCTGCAACTCTTAATAAGAGACACAGAAACGATGGTATATGTTTGAATTTTAAGACTTTAAAGACTTCGAGAGGTGTAATCTGTTAAACGAATGTTCAGCAGATTCGGAAAAAATATCTTCCTGCTGACGAAAAATAATTCCGCATAAGCCTCTCTATTACAATAAAAATCACTAACTTTGCCCAAAGATATCTGTGTCTCTTATTAAGAGATTCATAACCTCCTATCTTTTTCTCAACCCACTACGGCGACCCCTCGCCTACCCTAAAAACTGCTCAGAATGCTGGCATTAGCCTTGTCCACCTCGGGCGAGGAGATGCTCTGCAGATAGATGCGCGTGGTCTGCTCGGAGTCGTGGCCCAGGGCCTCGCTGATGACGGAGAGGGGAATCTGTCGGTCGCGGGCGATGGTAGCCCAGGAGTGGCGGGCGACATAGAGGGTCAGCGGACAGGGAAGGCCGATGGCGCGGGCGCCCTTTCGCAGGTGGTAGCTGATGAGTGCCGGGGAGTCGGGGTACTCCTTATAATATAGACGGTCGCCAGAGCCAATGGGGAGGAGGAAGGGGGAGGAGGCGGTCTGGGCCTGATACTTTTCGACGATCTCCTGCATGAGGGGTTCCCACTTGACCTTCATCTTCTGTCCCGTCTTGCTTCGGGTGTAGCAGAGGAAGCCTTCGCGGAGGTCGCTCTTGCGGAGGTGGGCGAGGTCGATGAAGGAGGCGCCACGGAGGTAGAAGGACATGAGGAAGAGGTCGCGGGCCAGTTCCAGGGAGGGATGGGCGGAGAGGTCGGCCTCTTTGATGGTTTTGATGACGGAGAAATCGACGGCGCGCTTGCGGGTCTTGTCGATGCCGGTGTAGGTGGGGCGGAAGGGGTACTGCTGGGCGACGACGCCGTTGGCGACGGCACGGTTATAGACGGCGCGGAGGATGCGCATATAGAAGGAGATGGTGTTGCGGCAGATGCCTCGGTGCTTGAGCCACGCCTCGTAGGACTGGATGAGGGCGACGTCGAGGCGGTCGATGGGGAGGTCGAACTGGTGGCGGAAGCGCATGAGGCTGTTGAGGGTGGACTGGTAGTTGTGGGCGGTGCACCACTGCTGGTTGATGCGCATCTGGGCAATGAGGCGCTGCATGGTGGCGCACAGCGTGAGGTCTTTGGAGAGGCGGTGGTACTCGTTGACGACGCTGTCGGCAGAATAGTTGACGGAGGTCTGGTCGAACGAGGTGACGATGCGGCACAACAGGCGGTACTCGCTCTGGATCATCGTGTCGACGCGGGCGAGGTGGATCCAGCGGGGGTCTTGGGTGGAGGAGGCATCGAGGAGGACCTGCTGGGAGAAGGCATCCCACTCGTGGGCGTGGAGCCGATAGGGGGTCACGATTTGGCGCACCACGCGGCGGTGAATAATCTGAAGGAACAATACGCCCTCCTTGCCTCGGACGGACGAGGGACGAAACTTAATCTTGATACTTGCCATTGCTTTACTCTTTTTTTGTTATCTCTTTATAACCATTGGGATGGATAACTCAAAAACGGGCGCAGGGCCGTAAATATGCGAAAAGATTTTCAAAAACGAAAAAATTGTTGTAAATTTGCAATCATGATAAAAGCATTGTTTTTCGACGTGGATGGTACGCTCGTGAGTTTCAAGACCCACAAGATACCGGAGCGGACGATCCAGGCGCTACAAATGGCGCATGACCAGGGGGTGAAGATATTTACTGCTACGGGACGACCAAGGCAGTTGCTCAACAACATCCCGGAGGTGGAGCACCTGATGGATGGGTATATCCTCGCCACGGGGGCGCTATGTATCTATGGTGAGACGGTGGTGAGGGAGGACCTGATCTCGCACGAGGAGGTGCTAGCCTTGGTGGACCATTGCCGCAGGCACAACATTTCTTCTGTCGTGGTGGGCAAGAAGGATATTCAGTTTTTGAACCGCAACGAGATGGTAGACCATGCTTTCTTCGATATGCTGAAAGTGACGTACAACAAGTATGACGTGCCCTTGGAGGAGGTCATCGACCAGGGGGTGCTACAGATCACCTCGTTCATCACCGAGGAGCAGGAGAAGGAAATCATGCCACAGTTGCCAGGGTGTGCATCAGCGCGTTGGTATCCTACGTTCTGCGACATCACGTCGGCGACGGCGGACAAGGCGAGGGGTATCCGTGCCATGGCAGACTACCTTGGTTTTGACATCAGCGAGACCATGGCGTTTGGCGACGGGGGTAACGACCGCCCCATGCTTTGTGCTGCCGGCATTGGTGTGGCGATGGGCAATGCCGTCGATGAGGTGAAAGCGCATGCGGACTATGTGACTTCCACCGTCGATGAGGACGGAGTGTGGAATGCGCTGCGCCATTTTGACATCATCTGACAATACTAGAAGAAATTGACGAAAGCTGTTCGCGCTGCTTGCGAATCAACTCTATTGTTTCCTGCATCTTTCGTTGCAAGACCTGCTTGGCATTAGCCGAACTCTGCCGCGCAGAGGTAGCCACCTGGCTCATCAGCTCATGAAGCATGGCGTCCGTGGGTTCCTCCATAGAAGTCAAACGATAGTCTTTTATACTCATAACATCTAATCCTTTCGATTCTATTTTCGTGTATTTGCAATTAAAATAGAATGGTGCAAAGATAAGTATTTTCTATGAGAAGAAAAAATCTTTGAGAGAAAAAGTCTATCCATGCTAAAGTGGCAAGCAAGCTTTCATGGATTCCACACGACTCGTAGTCAACCAAAGGCGAAGGTAGGAAAAAGGCAATGGGACGGAAGAACATGCTGCTGCAAGGGAAACAACTATGAACAACGCTTCGCAAGGACAAAATCCAAAAAACACGGCCAAGGCAAAGCGGGACAGGGACTGACAGAATGGCATATCGTTAGGGAATGTAAAATGGGCAGGAGGTAAAACTAAGAGCCGTTAAGTGTAAAAAGAAAACTGTTAAAATCGGATAAAGATTCATGACAGATAGTCAGTTTTACATTTTTTGCGCCTATATTTGCACCACGTTTCGGCAGAAAGCCTGTCGGTAGGAAAGAGGACGACGGCTGACGCGAACGCAATGGAAGTATAAATATAAGAAACAAAAAAGATATTGTAGTATGAAGAAATTTTCGAAGTATCTGATGAGTGCCGCCACAGTGACGGCGTTGGCTCTCTCTACGGGAGCATTCCTGAAGGTATATGCGGCTGAGGCCCCGGCATCCGTCGTTGCTGGACAGCCGGTCGATCTGACCTATGCCGCCGAGAAAGCATTGCCATCCGTGGTCCACATCAAGTATGTGCAAAACTCCAAGACGAAGACCGTCGAAGTGCAGGACGACCCCTGGGGTGGATTCTTTGACCCGTTTGGCTTCTTCGGCAACCCCGGTGGCGGTTCGCGCCAGCAGCGGGTGCAGACCCCGAAGCGCGAGGCTACAGGATCGGGCGTGATCATCTCGCAGGACGGATACATCGTGACGAACAACCACGTCGTGGAGGGTGCGGACGAGCTGACCGTCACGCTCAACGACAACCGCGAGTTTAGCGCCAAGATCATCGGTACGGACAAGCAGACGGACCTCGCCCTCATCAAGGTGAACGCCAAGGACCTGCCCGCCATCACCATCGCCAACAGCGACGACCTGAAGGTCGGAGAGTGGGTGCTGGCTGTCGGCAACCCGTATAACCTCAACAATACGGTGACGGCAGGTATCGTCAGCGCGAAGTCGCGCGGACTGGGTGCGAGCGCCAACGGCATCGAGAGTTTCATCCAGACCGATGCGGCCATCAATCCGGGCAACTCGGGTGGCGCACTGGTGAACACGCGTGGAGAGCTGGTCGGCATCAACGCCATGCTCTACTCGCAGACGGGTTCCTTCACGGGCTATGGTTTCGCCATCCCGACGACGATCATGAACAAGGTGGTGGCTGACATCAAGAAGTATGGTAGCGTGCAGCGTGTGCAACTGGGCATCACGGGTACGGACGTGCTCAACCACATCAACCGCCAGAAGGACCAGGGCAAGGAGATAGACCTCGGCACCAACGACGGTGTCTATGTCAACTCCGTCTCTGAGGACGGCAACGGCGCTGAGGCCGGACTGGAGGAAGGCGACGTGATCACGAAGGTGGACGGTAAGCCCATCGTGAAGATGTCGGAGCTCCAGGAGATGATCAACGCCAAGCGTCCGGGCGACAAGATCACGCTGACGTATCTGCGCAACAAGAAGAAGATCGAGAAGACCATCACGCTGAAGAACGCCCAGGGCAACACGAAGCCTATCGAGCAGGCTGACATCGACGTGCTCGGCGCACAGTTCCGCCCCGTGACGAAGGCGATGATGGAGCAGCTCAACATCACGTATGGCCTGGAGGTGATCAAGGTGAACAGCGGAGCACTGAAGGATGCGGGCATCAACCGTGGCTTCATCATCCAGCGCGTGAACGAGGGTATGGTCAAGACCATCGACGACCTGCAAAAGGAGGTGAAGAAGGCCAGCGTGAGCAAGGATCCCGTGCTCTACATCCAGGGTATGTATCCGACAGGAAAGAAGGCTTACTTCGCCGTGCCTATCGGAGAGTAATCAGCAGAAAAAATCCACATGACATAGGAAGAAGGCCAGGCGCAATCGGACGGGAAGACCGTTGGGTTGCGCCTGGTTTGTCTTCGGGATGGTCTCGGGATGGCTTCGGGACGGACCGCGTCCTGGGACGCAGAAAGCAGGATGTGGAAAGAAAATTGGCGCTAAATTTGCATAATCATAGGATTGTCCGTACCTTTGTTGGCCTATAATAAAAAGTGTAATTCGTGAACGCGATGATGCAATATCAAGAAAAAACTGTGATGAAGCAATGGAAGCAGGTTGTCCTGTCGGTGATCATGATCCTCTGTGCGGGTGCTGCCTATGGCGGAGACTTCCTGCCGACGAAGGTCTATATGTTTGGCTTTGCAGCCTCCTTCAACGACTCGACGGTCTATTTCACCGACGTGCAGCAGCTGGAAGGGGCCTGGGTGTATGAGAAGGAGCGCTCCTTTCTCGTGAACCGGGACGAATACTCCTACCAGCTACGCAACTTCCTGAAGCAGATGGGACTGGAGGCGCCCACCTGCGTGACGGTCTATGCCTTTGATGAAAAGGAGATCTATAAGAAATACCTAAAAATGCGCCAGCGCTATGAGGGCAAGAAGCGCAAGTTTGACCTCCTGGTGAGAAACGTGCCCGCGGAGGTCTTCGCCTACAAGGTCGTGGAACCCGGCGTAGGCAGGGTCATCATCGACCCGAAACTGGCGGAGGCGGCGGCCGAGAAGACGGACCGTGCCACGGCCAAGGCGCAGCGCAAGGCGGAGAAGAAGGCACGCAAGGCGGAGAAGAAGGCACAGAAGAAATAAAGACACCGGCGTGATATGGAAGCAAACTGGCACCGACACTACTTCAGCATTGCCGACCACCGCGTGGGGGTCTTCTTTCGTGAAGGACAGACCAACGACCTGGCGCTGATACCCTCCTACGAACCGTTTCGCACGACGGAGGAGGAGGACTGCGTGATGGTGATGGAGGTGGACGACACCTTGCATCCCGTGCCCAAGGTGCAGCGCAGTCGCATCCGCGTCTTTGACACGGGAAACGGCGACACGGCGGTGGATCGGCTGGAGGATGGTGGCTACCAGTTTATCATCAAGGACATACGGGGCCGCGCATGCTGTCTGCTAATCGCTGACAAGGCGTTTGCTCACTGCCGCTGTGCGCTCAACGGCGACGGGATGATGCGGTCCTTTGGACTCAACAGTGCGCTGATGCTCGCCTACGCCTTTGCCACAGGAGGGCGGCAGACGCTACTCATCCACGCCTCGCTGGTGCGCCACCAAGGGCGCGGCTATGCGTTCGTTGCCAAGAGCGGCACGGGCAAGAGCACGCAGGTGGCAATGTGGCTGCGGTGCATACCGGGGTGTGATCTGATGAACGATGACAACCCCGTGGTGCGCGTGATAGACGGCGAGGCCATGATCTATGGTTCGCCCTGGAGCGGAAAGACGCCGTGCTACCGACAGGTGAAGGCGCCCTTGGGGGCGATCACCCAGATAGACCGGGCGCAAGCCAACTCGGTGGACAGGCTCTCGCCGCTGCAGGCTCTGGCGATACTGCTTCCGTCGTGCTCGTCGATGAAATGGGACGAGAGGCTGCACGGCCAGGTCTGTGACACGATGTCGGAGGTGATCGGCCTGAAACCGATCTACATGCTCCACTGTCTGCCCAACGAGGAGGCAGCAAGGGTGTGCTGTCGGGCCATAGCAAAGAAATAGGAAGATGCAGATACCCAACGCCATCCTCATACCCGAGATCATTCGGCTGCTGGACGAAGGCCACACGGTGACACTTCGGCTCAGAGGCTACTCGATGCGCCCCTTTCTGGAGGACGACCGCGACGTGGCGCTGCTGGTGAAAGCGGAAACGGTGAAGGCGGGGGACCCCGTACTGGCGGAGGTATCGCCACGCCACTATGTGTTTCATCGTATCGTAGCCATCGAGGGCGAGGCCGTGACCTTGCGTGGCGACGGCAACCTGGCGGAGGAGCACTGCCGACTGAAGGACGTGAAGGCGGGGGCCATCGGATTCTACCGCAAAGGACGGAAGACGATGGACCGCACGGACGGCTGGAAATGGAAGGCATATAGCTACTGCTGGACAAGGCTCTACCCGATCAGACGGTATCTGCTGGCGATACACCGCCGGCTGGTGCTGAACGAATGGGGAAGAGGAAGAAAAAACACGAATAATAACGAATCATGAGAGTAAAAAAAGGATTTATCAATCGCAATGTCTGTGGCGAGTCGGTTTTGCTGGCCACGGGACAGGAGAATATCGACTTCACCAATATCATTTCACTCAACGAGACAGCGAACTTCCTGTGGAACGAACTGGCCCAGCGGGAGGATTTCACCATCGACGACATGGTGGAACTGCTGACGGGCGAATATGAGGTGGAGGCGGATGAGGCGAAGGCGGACTGCCAGGCACTGGTGCAGCAATGGACGGACGCGGGCATCTTGGAGGGTGAGGACTTGCCCCCGGTCTCGCCCCACGTCGTCGAGGAAAAGGCGCAGGCTGAGGCGGAAGCGCCGCAGGAAGCAGCACCGAAGAAGAAGGAGAAGAAGGGGTTCTTCAGCAAACTGTTCAAAAACTGACAGTAGGAGGAAGAAGTTTTTCTTGACGCGCCTCATTTTTAGTGTGGGTGAGACAGAAAAAACATGCGTAAAATTTGGAGAAAACGCATAAAATGCGTAAATTTGCATCCAAAATAAGCAAAGATTAGTTCTGGATATTTTTAAGGTAAAAAAGATAACACAATATTCATTATACAACAACCATAGAAGCAATGAGCGAAAAAAGAGTTTACACCTTCGGCAATGGTAAGGCTGAAGGTCGTGCGGAAATGCGCAATCTGCTGGGTGGCAAGGGTGCAAACCTTGCTGAAATGAACCTCATCGGCGTGCCCGTACCCCCGGGATTCACTATCACCACCGACGTTTGCAACGAATATTTTGAGAAAGGAAAGGACGACGTGGTCGCTTTGCTGAAGAGCGAAGTGGAGAAGAGCGTGAAGCACATCGAGAAATTGATGGGTGCGAAGTTTGGCGATCCTATCAACCCGCTGCTTGTCAGCGTCCGCTCTGGTGCGCGCGCTTCCATGCCGGGTATGATGGACACGATCCTCAACCTGGGTCTCAACGACACCGTGGTGATCGGACTGGCACAGAAGACGGGCAACGAGCGTTTTGCCTATGACAGCTACCGCCGATTCGTCCAGATGTATGGAGACGTTGTGATGGGCATGAAGCCCGAGAACAAGGAGGACATCGATCCCTTCGAGGCTATCATACAGCAGGTGAAGGCACAGCGCGGCATCAAACTCGACAACGAGATGAATGTCGATGAGCTGAAGCAGCTGGTGGTGCTCTTCAAGCAGGCGATCCAGGAGCGCACGGGCATGAAATTCCCGACGGATCCGATGGAGCAGCTCTGGGGTGCCATCTGCGCCGTCTTCGACAGCTGGATGAACGACCGCGCCATCCTCTACCGCAAGATGGAGGGTATCCCCCAGGAGTGGGGTACGGCCGTGACGGTGATGGCAATGGTCTTCGGCAACATGGGCGACACGTCGGCAACGGGTGTGTGCTTCAGCCGTGACGCCGCTACGGGTGAGAACATCTTCAACGGTGAGTATCTGATCAACGCCCAGGGCGAGGATGTGGTGGCCGGTATCCGCACACCGCAGCAGATCACCAAGGAGGGTTCGCTCCGCTGGGCGAAGCTCCAGGGCATCAGCGAGGAGGTGCGTGCCAAGAAGTATCCGTCAATGGAGGAGAACATGCCGGAGATCTTCCAGGAGCTCAACGCGCTGCAGGACAAGCTGGAGAAGCACTACCACGACATGCAGGACATGGAGTTTACCGTACAGGAGGGAAAACTCTGGTTCTTGCAGACGCGCAACGGTAAGCGCACGGGTACGGCCATGGTGAAGATCGCCATGGACTTGCTCCACGAGGGCGAGATCGACGAGAAGACGGCACTGAAGCGTTGCGAGCCGGGCAAGCTGGACGAACTGCTACACCCGGTCTTCGACAAGGAGGCTTTGGCAGGTGCCAAGGTGCTGACGCGTGGTCTGCCGGCTTCGCCGGGTGCTGCCTGCGGTCAGATTGTCTTCTTCGCTGACGATGCCACGAAATGGCACGAGGAGGGCAACCGTGTGGTGATGGTCCGTATCGAGACGAGTCCGGAGGACTTGGCTGGTATGAGCGCGGCAGAGGGTATCCTCACGGCGCGTGGCGGTATGACGTCGCACGCTGCTGTCGTGGCACGTGGTATGGGTAAGTGCTGCGTGAGTGGCGCCGGTGCCATCCAGGTGGACTACAAGGCGCGCACGGTGCAGATCGAGGGCACGCTGCTCCACGAGGGTGACTATATCTCCATCAATGGTTCGACGGGTGAGGTGTATTTCGGTGAGGTGAAGACGCGTCCGGCAGAAGTGACGGGTGATTTCGCCGAACTGATGAATCTCTGCGATAAGTATTCGAAGCTCGTGGTGCGCACGAATGCGGACACGCCGCACGACGCGGAGGTGGCACGCAACTTCGGCGCAGTGGGTATCGGTCTCTGCCGTACGGAGCACATGTTCTTCGAGAACGAGAAGATCAAGGCGATGCGCGAGATGATTCTTGCCGACTCCGGCGAGGGTCGTGAGGCTGCGCTCAACAAACTGCTGCCCTATCAGCGTCAGGACTTCTACGGCATCTTGAAGTGCATGGACGGCAAGCCTGTAAATATCCGCTTGCTCGACCCGCCTCTCCACGAGTTTGTGCCGCACGATCTGCGCGGTCAGGAGATCATGGCTTCGGACATGGGTGTGAGCGTCCGCTTCATCCAGAACCGTGTCAACTCGCTGTCGGAGCACAACCCAATGCTGGGTCTGCGTGGATGCCGTCTCGGCAATACGTTCCCTGAGATCACGGCCATGCAGACGCGTGCCATCCTCGGTGCTGCCTGCCAGCTGAAGAAGGAGGGCTTTGACCCGCGTCCCGAGATCATGGTGCCGCTGGTAGGTATCGAGTCGGAGCTGGAGCAGCAGAAGGAGGTGATCTACAAGACGGCGAATGATCTCTTCGCACACGAGGGTGTGGAGGTGCCGTTCAAGGTGGGTACGATGATTGAGATCCCGCGTGCCGCACTGACCGCAGACCTCATCGCCCGTCATGCCGAGTACTTCAGCTTCGGTACGAACGACCTCACGCAGATGACCTTCGGCTATAGCCGTGACGATATCGCCAGCTTCCTCCCCTCTTATCTGGAGAAGAAGATCCTGAACGTCGATCCGTTCCAGGTGCTCGACCAGGAGGGTGTCGGCCAGCTGGTGAAGATGGCTGTCGAGAAGGGCCGTGCCACACGTCCGGACCTCAAGTGCGGTATCTGTGGAGAGCATGGTGGTGAGCCTTCATCCGTGAAGTACTGCCACCGCGTGGGCCTCAACTACGTCAGCTGCTCGCCGTTCCGCGTGCCTATCGCACGCCTCGCTGCGGCGCAGGCTGCTGTGGAGGAGTAACAAGATAAGTCCGCGTAACTAACGAGTTAGGCGGTAAGCCTCTGATAATAAAGAGGCTTAAACTCTTCAAACAAGATAAATTAGGGCTGATACTTCGTGAGAAGTGTTAGCCCTAATTTTTATGCTGAAAAGGTTCTGGATCGATGTCAATAATTCCGCCAGAAACATCTTTTAAAGATAAATATTGAAGAATATGAAAAATAAGTAGTATCTTTGCATCCGAATTGATGAACTCAATGATTTGAGCATTCGGAAATTTACATCAAGAACGCAGCAATGCGTGCCAACCGAGCTTTAGGAATAGAGCATTCCAAAGAGCCACGGTGGCGAGCGAAAGCAGATGTGGGCATACGCCAAAAACTCATTATAGCTCAGAGACTGTAGATTTCCTTATGTGTCCTTTCGTAGGCATATAGGGATTTTTCTTTTCTTCTCCAGCAAGTGTTGTTACTTGTCGTTAGACCCACAACAGTGATCGTCTCTTTAGTGTCTAACAATTAAATAACAACGAAAATGGAAGAATTAGGTAAATCAAGATGGGAAGGAAACGAACATTGGTTCAAATTCGGACATCAAGCAGGATTGAAGAGGTTTGACGAAATCTCTACTCTTGGCAGCACCGCAACAGCTGTTGCGCTCAGGTCTGTGAAATATCAGCTTGAGAATGAGCTTGGCTTTGAGGTCTCAGATGACTTGTTTTGTGAGATTTTTAGGAAGGTTTGTAATTTCCGGCCAGTGCCGGCACTTGACTGCTATGCTCCACTGGAGTTCATTCAAACTTTACAGAGAATCCTCGAAAAACATGGTGTTTCAGGGGAACATGTTGGAGCAATCTGGAGAACATTTAGAGTTCGTGTGGACAATCTAAGATGTTATAAGAACATTCTGCTCCATGTTCCCCACTCATCTTCTTCTTTTCCTGAAAATTCAAATCACTCTTATAATGATTTGGACTATGAAGAAAGACTCCTTGTCGATTACTACACAGACGAATTGTTCGTGTCTCATGCTGAAACAGAACACATAAGCTCTGTCGTATTCCCATATTGTCGTCTATATTGCGATGTGGAAAGGCTGATAAATGATCCATTAGAAAAAGAGGGTCTCGGCATTAGATATCTCAGAGAGGTTAAAACAGGTAGTGAATATCCTTATCGTTCTTTCAGCTCGAAAAATGAAGCATTTATTCAGTATATTGACTTTCATTCATCCGTATCAAAGAAAATCATTGCCATGGGTGAAGGTACGTTGTTGATAGACTGTCATAGTTTCTCCAGCATACCTAATCTGCTGAATTCGAATCCACCTGATATCGATATCTGTATCGGCTACAACGACGATGACACCTGTCCGAACAAAGTCGTCATTGGAAATATCGTTCGTTATTTCGAATCTCTTGGTTATAAGGTTGGCATGAATGAGCCTTTCTCTAATAGCAAGACTTTCTCTGTACCTATCAAGTATCATTCAGCCATGATAGAAGTCAACAAACGTCTCTACATGGACGAGCTGACCCTGGAGAAGACAGAAGGATTCAACAAACTTCAACAAGAAATAAGATTACTCTATGGTATCTTATTAAAGCCATAGAGGAAATATACGTAACAAATAAAAAGAAATGCAAAGGATGCAAAAGAAGGGATTTTTGTAGCGATCCAATAGCGTCAAAGTAACTTTTTTGATGAAAATCACTTTTTCTTGGAGGTGTGCCTACCGTTGGCATACCTCCTTTTAACGGAAAACTCACAGAGGAAAAAGTGGAGTTTATAAAGTATCATAATCAAGAAGCATCTATTACGCTTCTTCATTTTGACAAAACAACAACGGAATTTGGTAAATAGATGTGAATTGTTAAATAATTGCCATGCACAACAATGTTTACCGTAAATTATTTACGGCAAACACTTTTTTTTGTACCTTTGTAGGCAACTTAGAAACTTCTCTAAATTAATATTGTCATGTTAACGAAATTCGCAGTTAAGAACTACAGAGGGTTTAAGAATCGCATCGAGTGGGACTTGTCCCATCCGAGCAATTATACGTTCAATAACAACGCCGTGCATAATGGCATTGTGAAGAATGGCATTATCTATGGACCGAACGGAGCAGGAAAGTCGAACTTCGGATTGGCAATATTCGACATCGCCAACCATCTTTCTCACAAGTGGAAGAAGCCTGATTACTATCTGAACTATGCTTGTGCATTATGCCACAACGATCCGGTTGAATTCGATTACACATTTTCTTTCGACGGTCATGTGGTAAAATACAGTTATAGCAAAGTGGCATCAGAACTTAAAGGCAGTATCATCAGTGAAAAACTAACAGTTGACAACAAAGAGATTCTTGCTAAAGACAAAGACGAACTGGCTATTTCCGAAGAATTTGGCCTGACCGCCGTTGCCATTCAGAATCTGAAAGATAGTGCCAACAACATTTCTATCGTCAACTTCTTGTTGGGTTCTGTGCCACTCCCCAAAGATCATGTCCTGCTGCAACTTCGTGACTTCGTAGAGAATATGCTGTTCTTTAGAAGTCTCGATTATCGTGAATTCATTGGCTTGAAGGAAGGTGGCAGCAACGTGGAAGAGTATATCATAAAGAATCACCTCGCTGACGACTTTGCAGCTTATTTGAAAGAAGTTAGTGGTCAGGAGTATGAGTTTGCGCCGAATACGCAGGGCGACAACACGCTCTTCTGCATAATGAACGGTGTGAGAATTCCGTTCCAATGGGTTGCATCCACAGGCACAAGAAATCTGGAGTTGCAGTATTATTGGCTGAAAGAGATGGACAACGCTTCGTTCGTCTTCATCGACGAATTTGATGCTTTCTACCACCACGAACTTTCCTATAAGATTTGCAAGCGATTGTTTGAAGGCAACAACCAGGTGTTCGTAACCACCCACGACACATTCCTTCTTTCCAATGACTTGCTTCGTCCTGACTGCTTCTTTATTCTTAGAAACAACGAGATAAAGGCTATTTGCGATCTGACGAACAAGGAACTTCGTTTTGCTCATAACTTGGAAAAACTGTATAGAGGCGGAACTTTTGGCTTATGATTCTATTTGTATTCGAAGGCGACGAGCGTGAGCCTCGCCTGTATAGAACACTGGAAAGACTCTATTTCCCGAAAGTGAATGACAACTTCATTTGTTCTTTCGGGAATAACATATATGACCTTTACAATGAGCTGAAGGAATATGAAGACGGTGGAGACATTGTTTCTGTCATGCGAGAACGTTTGGCAGCAAGAGGTGACTCCACCTTGAACGGCATGAGAAGTTCAGACATTTCGGAAATATTCTTATTCTTCGACTATGACTTCCAAAACTCTCACCTTTCGCTTGAAGAGATCAATCGAAGAGTAGAAGAGATGTTGGCATTGTTTGCAGACGAAACCGAGAACGGAAAACTCTACATCAACTACCCGATGATTGAATCCATCCGCTATACCAAGGAACTTCCCGACAACGATTATGCCAACTATGTAGTTAGCAGAGAAGAGTGCAAAGACTTCAAACGCCTGGCTCGTGATTTTTCGGCTTACAACAGTCTCGACCACATCTTGTTCAAGGATGGCGAAACGCCGACCAAGGAAAAGTATATGAAGGTGAAAGACAACTGGCAATATCTGAAGCAAATGAATGTCAGTAAAGCTAACTTGCTTATAGCAGGATTATATACGATGCCAAAGGACAAGTCTGTTGTCAATCAGCTATCAATATTCGAAAGGCAACTCTTGCTCCATGTCAAACCTAATAGAAGTGTTGCTGTATTAAATTCTTTTCCTATTTTCATCTACGAGTATATGAAATAGTCAATGTGTACAGAATATGCGACGTTTATCGTCGTAGATTGTCGCACATAGAACGAAGGCTATATGTATATACACAAATGACCCCTTCCTTCATCCGGACAACCTATAAGTAAGTAGCCATTTGCTTTTGACTAATAAGAAATCACATATTTTGAGTATTGCTAGTTCTGCTGCCCATTTATAATTTTGCACCCGCAATAGCAAAATGCAACTCAAGTGGGTGAAAAAAAAATAATAATAACAGGGGCGATGCTCGCAGCATGTCTTGCTGCAAAAGCTGACGATATCCGCGGACATATAGTGGATGCCGGAAGCAATGATGCCGTGGCGTACGCTACAGTGACAATCACTGATTCGCACAATAGGAAACTCACCACCGTGAGTGATATTTCTGGCTATTTCATGTTTCAGGACCTCAGTTCGGACAGGTACACCATCACCGTGTCATACCTGGGCTACCACACCCTGACCCAGACCTACACCAGCAGGAACGGAGAGACCGTAACGCTGACACTGAAGCTGAAACAGAACAACCGCGTACTGAACGAGGTGGTAGTGACGGCGCACGAGTCGCAAGGTATCACTACGTCGTCCGTGATCGACCGCAAAGCTATAGAGCATCTGCAGCCGTCGAGTTTCACCGACCTGTTATCATTATTGCCTGGTGGGACAACCCAATTGCCCGACCTCACCAATGCCAACACCATCAGACTGCGCCAGGCTGGAAGTGGAGGGAGCAACTACGATGTCAGTGCGATGGGAACACTGTTTGTAGCCGATGGCATCCCGATGAATACCAATGCCAACATGCAGATCGTGAAGCAGGCTTCAAACGGCACCGTCGGTGATCCCGATGCTGGGAGGAGCCATGTGACAAGCGGCGTGGATATGCGCAGTATACCGACGGATAACATAGAGAGCGTGGAGGTGATAAGAGGTATCGCACCCGTGGAATACGGCGATATGTCGAGTGGCGTGGTACTGATAAAGCGGAAGTTGAAAGCCACACCCTTTGAGGCACGGTTCAAGGCCGACTCCTATAGTAAACTACTGTATGCTGGAAAGGGAATAGAACTGGGTAGCCTGATCGTCAACCTGGGGCTGGACTACCTCGACGCAAAGGCGGACCCACGAGACCCGATGAACAACTACAAGCGGCTGACAGCATCGGCACGCATGCAAGACGAATGGCAGGTGGGCAACGCGCGGCTGAGATGGCGCAGCAACATCGACTACACAGGATCTTTCGATGACGAGAAGCACGACCCAGAAATATTGAAACAGAAAGACGACACATACAAGTCGTCATACAACAGACTGAGCATGAGCCACTCCATGCTACTGAACCCCAGCAGTCTCTCTTTCTTCAAATCCATGAACCTTGACGTGGCTGCGGCCTACGAGTGGAGCAGGATCGAACAACAGAAGAGCATCAGCCTGAGCCGCGATATGGCAGCATCGACATCGCTGGAGGAAGGCGAACACGACGGGACCTTCCTACCCTATCACTATATCTCGAACGTGACCGTAGATGGGAGACCACTCAACCTATACGCCAAACTGAAGGCACTGTTTGCATACAACAGCGGCCAACTGGCTCAGCGCATTCATGTCGGAGCAGAATGGAAGATGGATAAAAACTATGGCAGGGGACAGGAGTACGACCCAGCACTGCCCGTAAGCCCAGGGACACCCTACCGGCCACGCAACTACAGCGCCATACCAGCGATGCACCAGGTGAGTTTTTTCCTACAAGACAACCTGACGTTGCCTGTGGGCAACAACCTGCTGACAGCACAAGTGGGTCTGCGCGGAAGCAGTCTGGCCCATATTGCGAAAGAATACGCCATGAGCGGAAAAATATATCTTAACCCGAGGTTGAACTTGCAATGGAGATTTCCCGAGATCAGCATGGCAGGAAAACCGCTAACGATCGACATCAATGGGGGGTGGGGACAACAAAGCAAGTTTCCTACCCTACTCCAGATTTATCCCGACCTCATATACACCGACCTCATCGAGCTCAACTATTACAACATGAACGCCGACTATAGGCGGATCTATCTGCACACGTATATCGATAATCCCACAAACTACGGGCTCGAACCAGCAAGGAACGACAAATGGGAAATCAGAATCGGAGCACAGTGGGACGGCAACTCGATCAGCGTGACGTATTTTCGCGAACAGATGAACGACGGATTCCGCACCTCTGCAAAGGTAAGGCCGTATGACTACAGGGATTACGACGAGAGCGCAATAGACGGCAATAGCCTCAGCGCGCCACCGGCACTCGAGAAACTGCCGTATGCAGAAAAACGGGTGCTCGGCATGTATGGCATGACCACCAATGGCAGCAAGATGATCAAAGAGGGCGTAGAATGGCAGATGGCCACCAAGCGCTTCGAGATGCTGAAGACGAGGCTGACCGTAAACGGGGCATGGTTCAAGACCACCTACACCAACAGCGACCCGATGTTTCGCAGCAATACTACTGCCGTCGTGGACGGCATACCGGTGAACGACCTCTATATCGGCTACTATGAAAATAAGGCGGGAAGCGTGCGGGAGCAACTCAACACCAACATCATGGCGGACACCTATATCCCTAAGCTCGCGCTGTCGTTCTCGCTCACGGCTGAATGTATGTGGTTCACATCATCAAAATCGATCCGGACCAGCGGTGTACCACTGAAATATATCGACAATAACGGAGAGATACACGATTTCACAGAAGAAAGCAAACAGGATGTCTATCTGCAATGGCTCATCAACAGATACAACGATGCGGCATGGCTCAAGCAGAAAGTGCCATTCTATATGTTTCTGAACTTGAAAGTGACTAAAGAGTTTGGCAAGTGGATGAAACTGGCTCTCTTTGTGAACCGTATGATCGACTACATGCCAGACTATACCACCAACAGTGGTATGACGGTGAGAAGGACGTCGAAGCCATTTTTCGGTATGGAAATCAATTTCAATATTTGATACAATAAAAAAAAAAACAATATGAAAACATCACATTTTTTGATGCTCATTGCTTTATGCATGTTGGCACTGACTGGGTGTAGCAACGACGACATTCAGTCGGTAGATACGACGCCGGCAGATATCCGCGTCTCGTTCACTACTCCTGCAGGGTATAGCGGGGAACTGACTATGACGGATGTCCATTTGACACTGACAGAAATCAACACTGGCAAAGAGACAACCTTTAGTTTTTCGACGGCAGAAAACATGACGGTAACACTGAAAAGCGTGGATGGCGGTTACTACAGAATCAGCGCTACGGGAAAACTGAACTACAGAAACAGCGACCTAGTGGCGAAGACGGTAGAGGTGACGGCATATAGCGACGGAACAACGCTATCAAAGGAAAACGCCGTCGTGAACCTCGCGCTGCAAGTGGTATCGCAACCTGACCAGGATCCGGCAGACATCGCTTACAAGGGATTCGTACTGGCGGAAATATTCTGTGCAGGAACAATAAACGCACAGGGGAGCTACTATTATGCTGACAAGTATTTTGTAATTTACAACAATACTGACCACGTGCTCTACGCTGACTCGCTCGTGATAGCAGAAAGCGATTTCTTGACCACCATGAAGCAGGAATACAAACCGAACATCATGGATACCGACATGGCCGTGGCGGCAATGTATATGATTCCAGGAACTGGGCGCGACGTGCCCGTGCAGCCGGGTGGCAAACTGCTGATAGTGGACAACGCCGTGGACCACACGGTGGCTAACCCCAACTCCTGGAATATGACCACGGCCGACTACGAATGGTATGACGAATCGACCAATCCACAGTTTACGGACATAGACAACCCGAAGGTGCCGAATCTTGAGAAGATCTACTGCAGCACGCTGACTCTATGGAGTCCGCACACACAAGGGTTCAAGTCGTACGCCCTGGCAAGGATGCACACCGACAAGAATACGTTTCTCTTGGACTACCTATACAACTACAACTACCATCTGACGGGACAGACCGGCGAGGCTGACATGACAGGCACAAGCTACCGTCTGCCAAACAGTTGGATTCTGGACGCCGTAAACATGAGTAGCAAGGCTGGATTTCAATGGATCGTAACATCGCCAGCCCTCGACCGCGGGTTCACCTATAACTCGGAGTTTAACTTTGATGATAGCCGCTTCGGAAAGAGTGTGCGACGCAAAGTTGGTTCGATGGACGGCAAAAGAGCCATACTGATGGACACTAACAACTCCGCGGAGGATTTTGAGCCAAGGGCAAAGGCGGACCCGTTCCATACATTCGGTATATAGACACCTACTGCTCATAGTGACTACAAGGAAGAAGCATCCACATATGAACATAAGTATCAAGGCAGGAATACTGCCCGTCGCTCTCCTCAACACGGTGGCAATGACAGCAGCCAACGATAGCATCGTTTGGAAGAGGCAGGTATATAGCACGGGACACGTGCGCTTCAGACAAGAAGTACTGGCAAGTCCCGCAATGAGAAACTATCTGCACACACCGTCGATATCGGAATTCTCTGTCTATGCAACGACGGAACCAGCAGCGGCAGCAAGGATACCGCAACTGGGACGCGGTGGAAAACAGTTTGGTATGGAAGCTTCCTCCTTCCAGCAGCTCGGTGCGAACAGTGTGGTGTGGGGAAAGGCTTCCTATCAGAACGGAAAGAAATATGACGTGACGTGGAACGAAACGAGTGATTTCCTGCTCTTATACCCGTATGTCATGGGCGACGCCAAAGGGGGCGACCAAAACTACGAGAGCTATCGGCTCGACGGGGGATACTCCACACGACACGGAAAGACATGCTATGGTGTGGACTTGGGATACCGGACTTTGTCGGAATACCGCGACCGTGACCCACGACCCAACAATACGGTGGCCGACTTGTATGCCCAAGGCGGAATCGGACTCAACATCTGGGGAAGCTATAGCGTGGCACTGACGGCAACAGCAGGAAAGTATAAGCAGACCAACGAGCTGGCTTTCTACAACGAACTCGGAACGCAGATGGTATATCACCTGACAGGAATCGGCAACGACTTCACTCGCTTTTCTGGACAAGGAAAGAACTGCTTCTACAAGGGCTACAGTATAGGGGCGGAGATCAGTATGGCAAGCAAAGAGACTACCGGCTGGTCGGCCTCGGCAGGGTATCTGTTTACACGGAAAGAAAAAGTACTCACCGACCTCAACCGACTACCGCTGAACAGACTGGAGGTCAACTCTCTGGATGGGGCCGTCGGCTACAACAACGAGGACTACGGGGTGAGGCTGACCGGAAACGTTGCGCAACGCAAAGGCATAGACAATCTATTCGGAGACGCAACGGGAAACATATACCCACAGATTGGCAGTCGCAAGCAATACGACGGAAAAATCAAAAAAATCAAGGCAGAAGGATTTTGGAACGTCAACTGGACGGAAAAGACTGATGTAAACATAGAGCCAGAGATCGCCTGCGCCTCGTTCAAAAACAGCCATCATACATCGGGGAACCTATTGAAGAGCAGCGACCTTACGATGGGGGTAACGGCAAGCATCGTTCATGCCAACGCAAAGAACATGGTGTGTGCAAAGGCAAAGATAAGGCGCAGAGAGAACTTGGCGGCAAGACTGGACATATACAACTGTCAGAACGAATTGCTCGCTGCCACCCTGCAGAACATAAAAGAATATATGGGTGGAGGTGAGACGGAGATGAGCTTGGCAGTGGAATATACTTTCAAGATATGGAAAGACAAGGCGCTAACGGCGGCAACCCACTGGAGGCATACTGCTTATCACAGCGGCAATAGCAACTTCTACATGGCGAAGCTGACCATCAGCCTATAGGGAACGTATATGAGCAACGGCATCATTTAACAACAACAAGCATAATGAAAAAGCATTTACTATTTGGGGTCTTACTACTCTGCAACGTAGCTGCGGCACAGACCTTCTCTGGCGGTACGGGAACGAAAAACGACCCGTACCTGATAAGTAATGTAAACGACCTGGAGGAACTGGGCAATATGACCGACAAGCCAGGTGCAAACGGCGAACAGCAGACGTACGGAAAATACTTCAGGCTGACACAGGACATCACCGGGCCTTTCACTGGCATGATCGGCTATGAGGGACTATTCAAGGGAGACTTTGACGGCGGCGGACACTGCATAACGCTGGATATAAACATGCCGAACGAAAACTATGTGGGACTGTTTGGCACCGTGAAGAGTGGCGCCGTGCACGACCTCGCTGTGAGCGGATCGGTCGTAGGCAGTAACTACGTGGGTGGTATCGTCGCCAATCCAACCAATGAAGCCGTGTTGTATAATCTATGCAACTATGCGGACGTGACTTCAACATCGACGGCCGTGCTCTCCTGTGTGGGCGGCGTGATCGGAGGAATCATATCCAAAGCTGAAGGAAGCATGGAGGGGGCAACCGTAAGCAACTGTGCCAACTTTGGGCATGTGACGAGCGACGGCTGCGCCTTGGGTGGAGTCATCGGTTATTCAGGGCAGCAGACGGGAAACACGATCTGTGACGTGGCAAACTACGGATATGTGGAAAGCACCAACACGATGAGGATCGCTGGCACCATCGGCAACCCGATGTGGAACGACAAGGTACACCGCATAGCGAACTTCGGTATGCTCAGCAACGAGAACTTTTCTGGTTGCATTGGCAATGCCAACCCGACAGATATCGGAGAGGTGGTGTACGACAAACAGACTGCTTGTTCTTCGATTTCCATACCAGCACAGGAAAGAAACACTGCCGACCTGCTGGGGGAAAGGCAGAAGGAAACACTTGGCAGCAACTGGGTATATGCCGAAGATATGTTGCCCCGACCGAAGATGAACGGACTGGAGAACAGTGGCATGGCCGTGCTGTACGCCACACCCGTAATACTTGCAGACGGTGACAACCTCAACAGTGTGACTAAAGACTTCAGAGTCTCACTGGGCAACGATCAAAACACAAAAGTCGCCTGGAAGGCAAGTCGCGGTCTGGTGGAAATTCTGACTGACGGCACAGCAAGGATAAAAGGAGGTGGAACGGAAATCCTCACCGCAAGCTACAAAAATGTCTCGAGGGATATTCAAATCGTAATCAAAGGCACTGACAGTATCGACGACATCAACGTAGGCAGCGAAGAAGGGGACAATCTATGGCGCAACCTCAACGGGCAGGTGGTCGCCACGCCGACACACGGCATCTATATCAGAAACGGGAAGAAAATCATCGTGAGATAAACCTTCCACAAAAAACAGAAAGCAAAACAACTCAAAAAAATAGGAAAAATGAAAAAGGTTTACACAACTATCTGTTTGCTGACGATCGCCATTACGGCATCGGCACAACTGACTTTGCATAAGCCAGAAACAAAAGTGGCAACCGACATCACATCAAGTAGTTTTACGGCAAACTGGGGAGCGGTGCCCAATGCCGACGGCTACTGTGTATTTGTTTACGATCGCAAGGAGGTGAGGGCCGACGGCGATGTGACGATAATGGACGAAGGGTTCAACGGTATTGATTTCGGAAGCATCATCGAACCAGGTGGAGGCGAAGAGGAATACGTGGACCTCTCTGCGTACGACTACGCTGACACCTACGGATGGAGCGCATACGGCTTTCCAAACTTTATCTCTGGTATGGTGGCAGGACTGATCTACTCGCCCTATATGGACTTGCGCGGTAACAATGGTAAATACAAAATCATCATTAGCGCCTACTGCAGCGATGGGGACGAAATAAGGGTGGAGAGCCATGGCGCCAACGGCAAAGAAGTGAAAACTGCAAAGGCTGTGGTGGACGGTGGTGCAACGGGCATCGCAGACGTGGAGCTTGATTTCGACAATGGATGCAAAGATCTATTCTTTTCCGTGATCAACAATACGGCACAGGCTGGACGTCCCGATTATTTCGACCGGATCCAGGTGAAGCAGACGCTGAAGAAAGGTGACGTGGTGAACTACATGGTAGGCGGAAACGAAGCGGTAGATGCCGTGGACGCTGAAACGAAAGACTCCATCACCTCATGCACCATCCAGGCTCCCACACGCTACACGACAGCCAGGGTGCTCTACTACGACTGCTATGCTTCGGCCGCTGACTGGAGCACGCCAAACGGTTCGGTACCATACACCTTCGTGGTGAGTCCGTTCACCGACCTCGTGAAGGTGGATCTCAACAGTCGCACATCGGAAATATACCATCCGGAAACTGACGGCGTACAGGACATCCTCGCTACCAGTAAGCAGTCTAATGACAACAACTGGTATAATCTTGCCGGACAGAGGGTGATCAACCCGTCGAAGGGAATCTTCATCCACAACGGCAAGAAAGTGGTGGTGAAATAGTGAACATGAACCAAACGAATAGTTCAAAGACAAAACAAAAAGCGTTATAATAAACAGAGAATGATGAAAAAGCTAAATTGTATTCTAACCCTCTTGCTTCTTGCAATGGGATTGACAAGGGCAATGGCTGATGACCAGACGCTATCGCTGGGCAATTACGAGGAAGTAGTGGCTGGCGACTGGAACGAAGACCAATGCTATCAAGGAAGTTGGTGGATGATAGCGCCAACACAGTTTTATGTTAAGCATACGGGATCACAGTTTATCTATACCAAAGAGCAGTTGGCACAGATGGCTGGAAAAGAGGTCAAGGGTATGAGCTTCGTGTTCTATAACCAAAGTTCTTTCTCTGCGATACCAAGGACGATCAATGTCTGGGTGAAGGAGATCGACGATAATGCCTTCGCCTACAACGACGAAAAGAAGGCATACGCCTATTTCGACTTTGACGATGCAGAGAAAGTACTCAGCGACTATACCTTTGACACGGACTTTGTGGATTATTACTGTCAGAACGGAGAACTGAATCTGGCATTCGACAAGGCATTCGCATACAGCGGCGACAAGAACCTGCTTGTCACCATCACCTTCGATGGCGACGAGACGGCAGAAACGAGTAGCGACATCGAGTTCTACTACAATACTGATGCCGAAAACATGGCCATGAGTACCAATAGCGACAACGTGACGTTTGCCGACTACCACGAGTCGGAAGACTGGCCTTACGCCAAAGGAGCGGGCTACACTGTGTCGCATGCCACCCAGTTGGCGCAGCCTCTCACCCAGTTCACCTATCAAGAGGCGGCAAAGCCAGAGGTGAAGCCGGCTGAACTGTCAGGAATCGTGAGCTGTGACGGAGAGCCGATCATGGGTGCTACCGTGACGCTGACAAGCGGTGAGACGAAGTACGAGGTGACTAGCGATGCAGAAGGAAAATACACCCTGAACATCGAGGCTGAGAATGTAGATAAGGAATACACCCTCACAGCCAAGGCAGCGGGCTACGAGGACTATACCATCGACCACTATACGTTCGCTTCGGGTGAAACAAAGACGCAAGATATCACGATGAGAAAAATAGTGTATCCATCGGTGATGACAGGAACCGTGAGCTGCGACGGAGAGCCGATCATGGGTGCTACCGTGACGCTGACAAGCGGTGAGACGAAGTACGAGGTGACTAGCGATGCAGAAGGAAAATACACCCTGAACATCGAGGCTGAGAATGTAGATAAGGAATACACCCTCACAGCCAAGGCAGCGGGCTACGAGGACTATACCATCGACCACTATACGTTCGCTTCGGGTGAAACAAAGACGCAAGATATCACGATGAGAAAAATAGTGTATCCATCGGTGATGACAGGAACCGTGAGCTGCGACGGAGAACCCCAAGAGGGCGCTGTGGTAAAACTGACCGCAACTGACGACAGTAAGTTGGTGTATAAGGCAACGACGGGTACTGATGGAACTTACAGGATCAAAGTCGTGAAAAGCGACAAGACCTACACGCTGGAGGTGACCTGCGGTGGATGCGAGGACTACAGCGAGAAGAACGTGACCTTCACACCCGGAGAGGACACGACAAAAAACATCATCATGACAAAGACTCCGGAACCCGAAAACAGCATCACCTTGGGAAAATACGACAAGATGCTCGCTGACGGCACAGGAGACGATGTGTATGTGGGGCACGGATACTCATGGGCCGCAGCGCCTACCAACTTCTCGCACAGCATGACAGGTTCGCAGATTATCTACACCAAGGAGCAACTTGCCAAGATGGGTGGCAAGGCGATAACCCAGGTGAACTTCATTTTCCGTAACGAGTGTGCCTATGGCACGTACCCTCGCACCGTGAAAGTTTGGGCACAGGAGATCGATGATGCAAACTTCGACTACGACGACAAGGCGGGCTTGTATATGTTTTACGACTACAAGGATGCAACGGTCGCCGTGGCAGGAATGGAGTATGCTGGAGAACTCTACGACCTTATCGGCAACGGCGAACTGGAGATCGCATTTGACAAGCCGATCAACTACAGTGGCAACAAGAACCTGCTCCTTACGTTCACTTTCGAGGGAACAGAATGCTGCAATACCCTCGACTTCAATTTCTTCTATAATGCCGACATGCCGAAGAAAGCCATGTCGTACTTCAGCGACAGGCGTTCTTTCGACGAATATGCCGAGAGCGTGGATTGGCCCTACGTAAACGACGATTGCACGCCGAAACTGGAACAGCCTATCACCCGCTTCTTCTACACGGATGCGGTGACAGACAACATTGACAGCACGAACAGTGGCAACCGGACTGCGACGGGCAGTGATGCCATGTACAATCTGGCAGGACAACGCGTGAGCAAGACCTACAAGGGCATCGTGGTGAAGAACGGGAAGAAATACGTCAATTAATAAAGAATAAAGTATAAACGCCAAATAGAAGGCCTTCGTCGTCGCATGATGCAGACGATGGAGGCCTTTTGTTTTTTGCCTTAAAAAATATAACCATTGAGAAGCCGACTGATGCTGACCACGGAAAGAACACTATTGCGAAAAGGGACAAAACCTTGTTTGAGATTTATTGATGTCCGGTAATACTTTATCACCCTAATTCCGCAACACTATTATAAATTAAATATTTTATTTACAGGTTGCTGTATTGCTATCAAAATATGGAATTGTTAAACTCATTATTATTCATGCTCAACGAGATGTCACCATACATCTTGCTGGGGTTCTTCATCGCCGGGCTGATGCACGCCTTTGTACCCCAAAAAACATTTGCCCGCCATTTGGCAGGGACAGGCTGGCGGTCTGTGATAAAATCAGCAGCGGTCGGCATTCCCTTGCCGTTATGCTCCTGCGGTGTGCTGCCAGCAGCCATCTCCATGCGCCGCAATGGTGCGTCGCGGGCGGCATTCACCTCTTTTTTCAATGATGTGATATTTTCTTTTTAATTTGACTCATAAATATAATTGAACCGGTGAACTGCTGCGTTGGTGCTTATGCGAATCGTTTGAAGCTTTCATCGGCAGATTCTTACGCCTATTAGCTATATACGTTTTCCTCAATATCCGTATTCAATGGGGCTGCAAAATGGTGATATCTTATCGTTATTTTAGCTTGCCATATTCCTCATCGCTCACTGGCTCCAGCCACTCGTTGGAGGTGTTCTCGCCAGGTATTTCAAAAGCGAGGTGGGCAAACCAGCTGTCTTTTGCAGCACCATGCCAATGCTTCACGTTGGCTGAAATATGGATGACTGTGCCGGGGAGGATTTCCTGCGCAGGCTTGCCTTCCTCCTGATACCAGCCACGTCCGGCTACACCTACCAGCATTTGTCCGCCGCCACTTGTAGCATGGTGCGTGTGCCAGTTGTTGCGGCAACCAGGCTCAAAGGTTACGTTGAAGAAAGGTATCTGACTGTCGGATATTTGTGCCAGATAACTGTTGCCCTTGAAGTACTTGGCATAAGCGGTGTTAGGCTCACCGATAGGGAAAATCATCTCGCGCTGGAATGCAGCCTTAGCGTCTTCGCCTTTCACGTCCTCGTTCCATACCTCCTTTGCCAGATTGAAGGCCGCCCATGCTTTAGGCCAGCCGGCGTAGAAGGCGATGTGAGTGATGATCTCTGCCGCTTCCGTGCGGGTAATGCCGTTGTTCTTTGCCGACTGCAGATGATATTTCAGCGAGCTGTCAGTAATTCCTTGGCTGATGAGCGAAGTGATGGTTACCAAACTGCGGTCGCGCAATGAAAGTAAGTCATTGCGGCTCCATACTTCTCCGAAGAGGATGTCGTCGTTGAGGTGGGCGAACTCTGGGGCAAACTCACCCAATTGGGTGCGCCCTGCTGTCTGTACTATTTTTTGTTGTGCCATAATGTTGAGTGAAATAGTCGTAGATATGATGAATGTTGCAATTTTTTTCATAAGAATCGACAGAAGAGTATCTTCTTAGTTTATTTCTTTGTTTATTTCTTCGTTCATATTATTTTAAATTCTTCTTCAGGAAATCTTCGATGTTGTCCCAAGGAATCATTCCTTTTCCGCCACCATCGTATAGGTCGCAATGAGAGGCTCCTGGGACTATGAACAGTTGTTTGTTGGCTGGCACGGGGTTTGGCTTTCGCACGAAATCGTAGCCTTCCGCTTTTCCATCCATCATATATCTGAAGGCACTTTCTCCGAAGTAGCGGGAATGTGCTTTCTCTCCATGCACAATGAGTACTGCCGAACGGATTTCGTTGATGTAATAGAGGAAACGGGTGTTGGCGTAAGCCTGGCAGCCCGTGGTGCGCCAACCATCGTTCGAATTGCCCGAACGCTTATGATAGCCACGTGGCGTTTTGTAATAGGCATGATAGTCTTTTACAAACTGCGGTGCATCCTCCGGCAATGGGTCAACCACGCCGCCAGCCATAGTGAACGTTTTGTTCTTGAGGTCGGCTGTGCGAGCCTCAGCCCATGCTTTTCGTGCCGAGTATCGGCTTTCTTCGCTGTCATCCGCATCAAAGTAACCATTCCCGCTTCCACGACTCAAGTCATACATGGTTATTGCTGCAGTAGCCTTGATGCGAGGATCTTGTGCTGCTGCATTCAGAGCGATTCCACCCCAACCGCAAATGCCAATGATGGCGATACGCCCTGCATCCACATCATCTCGCATACTGAGGTAATCTACAGCAGCCAGAAAGTCTTCCGTATTGATTTCGGGAGAAGCCGTACGGCGAGGTTCTCCTGAAGATTCGCCTGTAAACGAAGGGTCGAAAGCGATGGTGATGAATCCACGCTCAGCCATGGTCTGTGCATAGAGCCCTGAACATTGCTCCTTCACTGCTCCGAAAGGACCACTCACGGCAATGGCAGGCAACTTTCCTTCAGCGTTCTTCGGAATATAGAGGTCGGCTGCAAGAGTAAAGCCGTATTGGGTCTTGAATGTTACTTTCTCATGATTTACCTTCTCGCTTTTAGGAAAAGTCTTGTCCCAATCCTGTACTAATTTAACCTCATTGCTTGGGCAGGCCATAGCCGTTAGTGCCATGAACATGATGTAAATGTGCAAGACCAATCTTTTCATATTAAACCTTTTTGTTTGATAATTAATAACTGGTGCAAAGATAATGCAAACGAGCGCAATGAAAGCTTGCTTTCAAATTGCCGAGTGCAGCTTATCTTATGCAAAGATACGCACATTCTTCTAAAGAGCTTATACCTGGTTTTCGGAAGACATTACCTATATTTCGTTTCTGTCAGATAATCGTAATAATAGTTTTTCTATACATGCATTATTGTATCTACGCAGTTTTGCGATATTCGCTTAGAGTCTTGCCCGTCTGCGCCTTGAAAAAGCGGACAAAGTGCTGCGGATATTCAAAGCCGAGGCGCTGGCTGATTTGCGTAATGCTGAGGGTTTCATCCACAAGTAGCTGGCGGGCAGCCGAAAGCAGACGCTCGTTGATAAGGCTCTTAGCGGTTTGGCCAGTCTCAGTCTTAACCAATTCCCCGAAATATTTAGGCGAATAGCAGCATTTGTCGGCAAAGTAGGCTACGGTGGGCAAGCCCTCACGCTCCGCCTTCTGGGCAATGTATTCATCGAGCAGAGAGATGAATTTCTTTACTACCGAATGATTGATTTCCTCGCGTGTGATAAACTGTCGGTCGTAGAAGCGCAGACAATAGTTCAGCAGCAACTCGATGTTAGAAACGATGAGTTCACGCGAATGCCTATCTATAGGATGCTCTAGTTCCAGACTAATCATTGAGAGCACGTCACGGAAGATATTTACCTCGGCAGCAGATAGATGCAGTGCTTCGTTGCTTGTGTAGTCGAAGAACTCATAGCGGGAGATGTTCTTGCCAAGCTGGGTGCGGTTGAGCAACTCGGGATGGAAAGCCAATACCGTATATTTGGCAAGCGGTACTCGTGGATTAGGTTCCACTATAACCGACTGGCCTGGAGCAAACGAAGTGACGGTCATTTCATCAAAGTCATATTCTGTTCTGCCGTATGACAATTTACATCCCTTGTTTTCCTTCAGGAAGAGGGCATAAAGTCCGTAGTGATGCACAGCCTCCTGAATAGGAGAGATGTTCTCTACACGCGCAATGCTCACCAGAGGATGAAGTGTTTTCACCCCTATGTAGTCATTGAACTCCTGTATGGTATTAAAGAAAAAATCCTTCATAATTCTAAGCTTTAAATTTCTAAAACGTTTGTAACATGCAATTTTATTTTTCGGAGGCAAAGATACGCACATTATCTATTTTTCTTTATACCTGAAAATCGGAAAGTATTACCAGTAATGTGGATAAGCCATGCTCAACCTCCATGTTGGCGCAATCTTACTCTTTATTCTGTAGGTTTCACTACAGCTTTCGGGATGATGATCAGAGAAGAAGTTGCTCACTCCGATAGTACGAATCTTTCATAAACACCATAACCCAGTTGTGGCATTTCCACGCCATTGCTTAACTTTATCTTCTTCATAACCAATATGTTTTAATGTTCGTTTATCCCATTTATTCCATCTATTCCACAACTACTCTTCGTCTATACGCTCAATTTTGAATATGACTGGTCTTGTTCCGTCAGAGCAACAGCATATCATTTCGTTTTCACACTTCATCCACCCCTTCATGATTGAACCACCTTGCAATCCTGTGTATATATATCGTGAAATGGCATCCCATGCCTCAGAGCAATGTGGCATTTTCGGACCTCCAGCTACTGTGTTCGGGGCAGCGGATGTTTTGACGAGTGTATTCAAACCTCCATGCCAGAAATGGTCGTTCTTTTCGTCACGCTCAAAGATAAACTCATCGCCAATATTGTAGCATGGACACATTCCTGCTTTAGGGTCGGCGCAATACTTCTCCTGTAGTTCCGGATAGATTTTCTTGTCTATAACGGTCACTCTTACTTTATGCTTCATATTCTTTTTATTTATTTTTATCTTTTGTACTTAAACACTTTCACCATATCCTTATCGCCACCCACAAGCTGGCTGCATCTGTTCAGCATTCCGGTGTCAGAGAAACCGCATTTCACCATGACCTTTCCTGATGCTGGATTTCCGGTGAAATGATCTGCCCAGATATTTTCTAAATGCTTTACTTGGATGCAGTAGTCGAGCATCAGTTTCAAGGCTTCGGTGCAGATACCCTTGTTCCAGTAAGGTTTACCTACCCAGTAGCCCACCTCACAGTCGTTTTCTCCGATAGGAATGTTGCTGGTTTCATGGGTGTAGTAGCCAATGCAGCCGATAGCCTCGCCAGTCTCTTTCAACACAATCGCCCATGTCGTTTCATTATGGAAGAATGTCTGGATTATCTCCCGACTTTCCTCTACTGACTTATGTGCTGGCCATCCTGCACGAGGTCCCACGTCAGGGTCTGAGGCATACTTGAAAAGTGCCTCTGCATCAGATTCTTGCCAACGGCGAAGCAATATTCTTTCTGTTTCCATATTATTTTTCAGAGCCTTGCCGTCAGAGAATGCGTTACCTACTTTGTCACCTAACTGGATATAGCCATGGTGGATTGGGTCGAGAACTATCAGTTCCATCTTCTGCATATCAGGATTACCGTCTTCTGCCAAATACTTCTCATCCACAAGGATATTGACAATTTCTGCCACAAGATAGTAACCGGTCTCGCTTTCGTCGTATTTCTCCTTGATGCGGCACTCCAAAGTCATAGGGAAATCTGTGAATACAGGAGCATCAACCATAGTTGCCTTCTCGATGTTCCATCCTGTCTTATCCATCTTCTTCGGGTCGTTTTTGGCAGATACGATGCCTACAAAATCGGATGCCACCATTGTGTTCTTGGTGGCAAAGGCTACAGTAAACTCGCCATTGCGATCCAGATTCTTTGTTGTGACATGCGAGCCCATGGAAATCATTATTTCCTTCATGTCCCATTGTCCACTCCACGCAGCATTCATTGCGTTTGGGGTGCCATCCTCATTATATGTGCCTATAATCAGCACGGGCATAGGTACTACCCATGGTTTTGGTGCAAAACTTTTCATATTCGTAATTTACTTAATTATCAATTCTTTTATGATATTTACTATTTATCTTTCCCGTGAAATAATTGACTCGCAGAATCAAGTATTTCCATGGGAAGACAGTACCTCGCCCCGTGCCATCCAGGTGGTACTGGAGTTTCTGTCTGCTGGTACTGCAGTTCCAGTCAACTGACATCAGAGTAACACTTATGTGGCACTACTTAGGCATTCCAATTGATATGTTCCTCATATTTGTCGAAGTCCATATTGGAGTCTGCTCCTACCTTTTCGAGCATCAGCCTTATCACTTCCTGCTCCTCAGGTGGAAGAAGAATATCGCCACGCCTACGCTTGAAATATTGGTTGCGTCCGAAGTGGAGGATAAGGGAAGTCATGAACTTGTCATACTGTTGAGGGTACATCCGCTTTTGGAAGTTGGTGAAACCGCGAGCGAAGATCACAGGCTTTTTATTGCGATAGTATGTGCACGCTTCGTCCTTGCTGCATCGGGTGGGGTTGATAAGATGCAGATACTCTTCATTCTTCTCCATCATCATGGAGTAAGCCACCTGGTGCAGACAAGTAGCTGCCATAGGGCAACTGCTATGCTCACATACTGGATAGCACTCGGGGAGGGTTGTATTATCTTTCTTTGGCATAATCATCTTTGTTTTGGACAACGTCACCTAAGTCGATTAAGGGGTTGTTTCTCCATCTTGCTCGTTACTTTTTCAATATGCAAATATAAGGTTTTTTATGGATTAATTTGGCGGTTCGAGATTATTTTATTATTTTTGCCGCAAAATATGCGGCGTTTAGCGCCATACATTGTTGCAAACAAAATAAATACCTTATATATTAAGAAAAGAGATGATGGGACTAACTTAAGGAGTAGCTGTTAGCGCTCGTTAAATATTCGTAAAAACACGAACAAGAATTTGTGATTCATTTTTATTGTTCGTAACTTTGCGAACACGAAACAAATGATAATATATGGACAACAAAAAAGTATATATGGAAAAACAAGAGCGGTTAGCCCGCTTTGCCAAGGCATTGGGCCATCCTGCAAGGATAGCTATCCTACAGTTTTTGGCCAAACAGGAACAGTGCTATTTCGGAGATATTCACGAAGAACTACCGATAGCCAAAGCCACTGTCTCACAGCATCTATCGGAATTGAAAAACGCTGGACTGATACAGGGTACCATTGAGATGCCAAAGGTGAAGTACTGCATTAACCGCGACAACTGGATGTTGGCCAACATGCTGTTCAAGGAATTCTTTAACCAAGAAACGAGAAAAACAGACTGCGGCTGCAGTAAATAGATCAATAGGATACTGAAGATACAATCATAGCATAAGGGACAATTGTCTCTATTGTGTTCGTAGTTTTACAAACAACAAACAGATTTCTAAATGAAAAAAGTATTCGTTTTATTGTTGATCAGCCTCCTTGTGCTGGCCTGTGGTGAGAAAGTAGACACCGCACCAACCAAAGGTCACGCAGAGCAAGCGAAGGACTATGTCGAGGTAATCTATTTTCACAGCAAACAGCGCTGTATGACGTGTCGCTCCATCGAGCGGAACACCAACGAACTGTTGAAAGCCAACTTTGCCAGACAAATGAAGGCAGGCAAGGTGGTCTATCGCGTGATAGACATTTCTAAAAGAGAGAATGCCCGAATGGCTGAGAAGTACAAAGTCACCTGGTCGTCCTTGTTCCTTGTACGCCACAAGGACGGAAAGGAAAAGGCGGAGAACCTGACTGAGTATGCCTTTGCACATTCACGCAGACAGCCAGAAGTATTCAAAGCTGGCGTAACACAAAAAATCAAAACTGCATTGAAATAGGCCTATGAACTGGTTACAGACATTGCTTGAAAACAGTACGACACCTGTGCTGACAGCATTCCTGCTGGGTCTGCTGACAGCCATTTCTCCTTGCCCGCTGGCGACGAATATTGCCGCCATCGGCTACATTGGCAAGGATGTAGAAGACCGTCGTCGTGTGTTCCTTAGCGGACTGCTCTATACCGCAGGACGCATTGCTGCCTACACTCTGCTTGGCATGGTACTCATCATGATTCTCCGACGGGGCGCGTCCATGTTCGGCATCCAAAAGTTTATTGGCGAATGGGGCGAGATACTGCTTGGCCCAGCCTTGATCGTAATAGGAGTGCTGATGATTGCCAGTCATCGCCTGCGGCTTCCTCAGTTCGGCTTCAACGGAAACAATGCTGAGAATTTGAAACAACATGGTGGTTGGGGCGCCTTCCTCTTGGGCGTGTTGTTTGCCATGGCCTTCTGCCCGACGAGTGGCATGTTCTACTTCGGTATGCTTATCCCCATGTCCGCAACAACCACGATGGGCTACCTGCTGCCCGCAGTCTTTGCCACTGCCACAGCTTTGCCCGTGATCATAGTCGCCTGGCTACTGGCGTTCAGTATGCAAAAGGTAGGCAGATTCTATGGCTGGTTGAAAAACATAGAGCGGTGGGCAACGATCATTGTTAGCATATTGTTCATCATGGTAGGATTATATGAATGTTACATCATTTACTTTTAATAAAAAAACAGAACAATGGAAATCAAAGTATTAGGCGCTGGATGCAGTCGTTGCAAGAAGGCACTGGACGTAGTCAACAAGGTGGTTGGCGACTGTGGTATTGAAGTCCAAGTGGAGTATGTCACCGATATCATGCGCGTGATGGAGTATAACGTCATGAGCACTCCCGCAGTGGTCGTCGACGGCGAAGTGAAAATCAAGGGCAGCGTGCCTACGGAGGCCGATGTCAGAAAAGCGTTGGGCTTATGATACAGCAACTGGCCGACTGGATAACATACGACCTGTTGGGACTCGACGCAACGTCGCATCTCGGCGTTGCGCTCGACTTCTTCATCTACGACACGGTGAAGATCCTGATGCTACTCTTTACCATCAGCTCGTTGATGGGCGTGGTCAACGCCTATTTTCCCATTGAACGATTGCGCAACTATCTCATGACGCATCGGCTCCACGGAATGCAATACCTACTGGCTTCTGTCTTCGGCGCCATCACCCCATTCTGCTCCTGTTCGTCCATTCCGCTGTTCATCGGCTTTGTCAAAGGCGGCATACCACTGGGCGTCACCTTCGCCTTCCTCATCACCTCACCGCTGGTCAACGAAGTGGCCGTAGCCATGTTTCTCGGATCATTCGGTATGAAGGTCACGGTCATCTATGTCGTCAGCGGCGTCCTGCTGGGCATGATCGGCGGCGTCCTGCTGGGGCGGATGCGACTGGAACCGCTACTGAGCGAGTGGGTGAAACAGACTCAGAAGCGGTCCACACAACAGACCGAGGCATGGGAGACCGACCACGTCAGCTTTATCCATCGTCTACCAGCCATTATCCGTGAAGCATGGGGCATCGTGCGTAGCGTACTGATTTATGTCATCATTGGTATAGGTATCGGCGCCATGATGCACGGCTATGTACCTGAGGGATTTTTCGAGCACTATATGGCCCGCGACAACTGGTTCACAGTTCCCCTTGCGGTAGTGCTGGCAGTTCCTATGTATGCCAATGCTGCGGGTATTGTGCCCATCATCGAAGTCTTCGTGGCCAAAGGCATCCCGCTTGGCACCGCCATTGCCTTCATGATGGGCGTCGTGGGGTTGTCGCTACCAGAAGCCACACTACTCAAGAAGGTTATGACATGGCGCCTCATTGGTGTGTTTTTTGGCACCATCACACTGTTCATCGTCTTACTGGGTTATCTTTTCAACTTCATCTTATGAGAGTGTTTGCGAGAGGTACAGGCAAGTGATAAAAAATGGTTAGCGAATTGACGGATAACGCGTTTTATAGCCATTACAACTCCTCCCCCGCCCTGTTTTTCTCCCGGTTATATAACAGATTGTAAGGAAAAGCAAATGTAACCAAAGTTATCATTTGACATACACTTTGCCCCCGAAACAGAAAAAAGCGATGCATGATGAAACTTTTTCAGGTGAATATTTGCACGCTCCGAATATTAGTGCTACATTTGCAAACCGAATCAATGTACTATACCTATAAAAATGGTGACAATCCGAAAGGAGGTTGCCATTGGACAAGGGATGAAACAATCGAATTTTTAAATCATAAAAACGACAACTGCATGAAAACTGCTTGGAGAGGTTTCAAAGGAAACAAGTGGAAGTCTGAGGTCAATCTTCGCGACTTCATCCAGAACAACTACACTCCCTATGAGGGTGACGAGAAGTTCCTCGTAGGCGCAACCGACGCTACCAACACGCTTTGGGGCGAGTTGCAGAAGCTGCAAAAGGAAGAGCGTGCCAAAGGTGGTGTGCTCGACATGGAGACCGAGGTGGTATCAAGCCTGACTGCCTACGGCCCGGGTTATATCTCTGAGAGCGCAAAGGACTTGGAGAAGGTGGTCGGCCTGCAAACTGACAAGCCTTTGAAGCGTGCCTTCATGCCCTACGGAGGTATCAAGATGGCTGAGCAGGCCTGCACGACCTATGGTTATCAGCCCTCTGAGAAACTGCATGAGATCTTCTCTAAATATTGCAAGACGCATAACGACGGTGTGTTCGACGCTTATACGCCGGAGATGAAGCTGGTGCGCCACAACCACATCCTCACGGGTCTGCCCGACACCTATGGCCGTGGCCGTATCGTAGGTGACTACCGCCGTGTGGCTCTCTATGGTATCGACTACCTGATCGAGCAGAAGCAGCACGACCTGGCTACCATGGGCGACCGCGAGATGATTGACGAGGTGATCCGCCTGCGCGAGGAGGTTTCTGAGCAGATCAAGGCGCTCAAGGGTCTGAAGGAGATGGCACAGCTCTATGGCTTCGACATCAGCAAGCCCGCACAGAACGCACGCGAGGCCGTGCAGTGGCTCTACTTCGGCTACCTCGGCGCAGTGAAGACGCAGAACGGTGCCGCCATGTCCGTGGGCCGTATCTCGACCTTCCTCGACATCTACTTCAAGCGCGACTTGGACGAGGGTGTGCTGACGGAGACCGACGTACAGGAACTGGTAGACCACCTGACGATGAAGTTCCGCATGGTAAAGTTTGCCCGTATCCCGTCTTACAACCAGCTCTTCAGCGGCGACCCCGTATGGGCTACGCTCGAGGTGGGTGGTATGGGTATGGACGGTCGCTCCATGGTGACGATGACGGACTACCGTTTCCTCCACACGTTGATCAACATGGGTCCGTCTCCCGAGCCCAACCTCACGGTGCTCTACAGCCCACGCCTGCCCGAGGCCTTCAAGCGCTACGCTGCCTGGATCTCCGTCAAGACCAGCTCTATCCAGTATGAGAACGACGACGTGATGCGTCCTATCTGGGGCGACGACTATAGCATCTGCTGCTGCGTCTCCGCTACGCAGACGGGTAAGGAGTTGCAGTTCTTCGGCGCTCGTGCCAACCTCGCCAAGTGTCTCCTCTACGCTATCTCTGGTGGTGTGGACGAGAAGACGCGCGAGCAGTGTGGCCCCAACTACCGTCCGATCGACGGCGACGTGCTGACCTATGACGAGTTCATGCCCCGCTTCCTCGCCATGATGGAGTGGCTGGCAGGTGTCTATGTCAAGACGCTGAACCTCATCCACTACATGCACGATAAGTACTTCTATGAGGCTGAAGAGCTCTCCCTCATCGATACCAACGTGCGCCGCACCTTCGCCACGGGTATCGCCGGCTTCAGCCATGTGGTTGACTCTATCTCCGCCATCAAGTATGCTACGGTCAAGATCGAGCGCGACGAGAACGGATTCCCCATCGGCTACAAGGCCGAGGGCGACTTCCCCTGCTATGGCAACGACGACGAGCGTGCTGACGAGATTGCAGTCTGGTTGCTGAAGACCTTCATGAACATGATCCGCAAGCACCACACCTATCGCAACTCAGAGCCGACCTGCTCTATCCTGACGATCACCTCCAACGTGGTCTATGGCAAGGCTACGGGCATGATGCCGGACGGACGTCCTGCACAGGCTCCGCTGTCTCCGGGTGCCAACCCGAGCTACGGCGCAGAGAAGAACGGCCTGCTCGCTTCGCTCAACTCTGTGGCTAAGTTGCCGTACGAGTACGCTCTCGACGGTATCTCCAACACGCAGACCATCAACCCGGGTGCACTCGGCCACGACGACACAGAGCGTGCCAACACGCTGGTGAACGTCATGGACGGCTACTTCGGACAGGGTGCCCACCACTTGAACGTGAACGTCTTCGGTGTGGAGAAACTCAAGGACGCCATGGAGCATCCGGAGAAGGAGGAGTACCAGAACTTCACCATCCGTGTCTCTGGCTACGCCGTGAAGTTTATCGACCTCACCCGTGAGCAGCAGCTCGACGTGATCGCACGTCAGTCGCACGAGCGTCTGTAAGCACACTGGTCCTCTGATTCCTGCCGAAAAGGGTAAGAAAAAGGAGGCATGAGAAATAAAACTGGGCCGTCTGTCTAATCAAATCGTGTTGGGCAGGCGGCCTTTTCATTATAAAAAACAAGATGAAGAATCAACCAACAAGCGTCAACGACGACATGCTCCACATCCACTCCACGGAGACTTTCGGATCGGTTGATGGACCAGGCATTCGCTATGTGATATTCCTGCAAGGCTGCCAGATGCGCTGCCAGTACTGCCACAATCCAGACTCATGGAAGACGGGCGTGGGAGAGACCGTTTCGGTCGATGACCTGATCGACAAGGCGGCACGGTATCGCACCTACTGGGGGGACAAGGGTGGCATCACGGTGAGTGGTGGAGAGGCGTTGCTCCAAATGGGCGCTCTCACTCAGCTTTTCCGCAAGGCTCACGAACGGGGCATCAACACCTGTCTCGACACATCGGCACAACCATTCACAAGAAGGGAACCGTGGTTTGGAAAGTTTGAGGAACTGATGCGCTACACCGACACGGTGCTGCTCGATATCAAGCATATCCGACCGGAGGGACATAAGCAACTGACGGGATATGACAACGAAAACATCCTCGACTGCGCACGCTACCTATCCGACATTCGGAAACCAGTATGGATCCGCCACGTCCTCGTGCCTGGTATCACGGACGACGACGCCCTGCTGCAGGAACTGCGCCACTTCCTCGACACGCTGGACAACATCGAGCGGGTCGATGTGTTGCCCTATCATACGCTGGGAATTTTCAAATATGAGAAATTAGGAATCCCCTATCCGCTTGATGGAGTCAACTCGCCAACGCAGGAACGAGTGGAAAACGCAAAGAAGATTCTGACTGGAAAATAACCGTAGGCCCGGGTACATGACAGATGGACTCGTACCGAGCATAGCAAAAAGAGGAGACAAGCCCTATGATAGGAACCTGTCTCCTCTTAAAATTTCTTTAAAAAGAAGAAGCTTTATGCCTCAGCGGGTGCCTCCTCAGCAGCAGTCTCCTCTGCAGCCTTAGCAGCCTCGGCCTCAGCCTGAGCAGCAGCGGCAGCAGCCTTCTTCTCTGCAACCTTCTGGGCAATAGCCTCGTTGGTCTTCTTCTCCTCCTCGAGGGCCTTCTGAGCAGCAGCCTTCTTGTCATCAGCGAGCTTCTTGGCGAAGGCCTCGGTACCAGCGGTCTTGGCCTGCTTCCACTCGTCGAAACGCTTCTGGCAGGTAGCCTCGTCAAACGCGCCTCTCTTCACACCTACACGGAGGTGCTTCATCAAGAGGACACCCTCACGGCTGAGGATGTTCTTCACAGTGTCGGTGGGCTGAGCGCCAACCTCCAACCAATAAAGAGCACGGTCGAAATTCAAATCTACCGTGGCGGGATTGGTGTTGGGATTGTACACACCAATCTTCTCAGTGAATTTGCCATCACGTGGCGCGCGCGAATCGGCGATGACGATGCGATAAACAGCATAGCCCTTGTGGCCACCGCGCTGAAGTCTGATCTTTGTTGCCATTACTTTAAAATTGTACTTTAATGTGGATTGAATTTTATGCTGCCAACTCGTGACAGCGGCTGCAAAGGTACTAACTTTCTGTCGAATAGACAAATGGTTGGCATTTTTTCTCTTTGAGAGATGGATTTTTCTGCTCTTGCAGATGGTTTTCTGCTTGTTTTTTCGTACTTTTGCGTCCGTTATGACCGAAATATCTGTACTGATTCCTACCTACAACGACCGTATCTTATCGCAGGTGAGCACCCTACAGAGCCAACTGGAGGCTCTGTCGGTGGCAGAAGACCTATGCTATGAGGTCGTCGTGGCAGACGACTGCAGTACGGACGAGGCGGTAGTGCGCGAGAACGAAGAAATCCTGCACCTCGTCCATTGTCGCTTGGTGAGGGAACCGCACAACATAGGCCGAGCAGCGATACGCAACCGGCTGGCCCAGGAGGCACGATACCACTGGCTGCTCTATATCGACGCCCACCTCTTCATCCCAGACGGTTTCATCAGGGGCTACGTCCATCAGATCGGCAAGGCGCAGGTGGTCTGTGGCGGTTCGATGGTGGACGGCCTCTCCCAGCCTCAGGGCCTTCGCTACCAATATGAGTTGGACAGTCTGGCGCGCTTCTCGGCTGAAGCTCGGAGCAAGACCCCCTTCCGCTGCTTCAGAACCAACAATTTCATGATAGACCGCGACTTGATGCTGACTCACCCCTTGCGTTCCGACATCAAGACCTACGGGTATGAGGACGTACTCTTCGGAAAGACACTGGAGGAGGCGGGCGCATCCATCCTCCATATTGACAATCCCGTCGGTTATCATACATTGGAGAGCAACCAACTATACATCAACAAGGTAGAGGAGAGCCTACACACCCTCTTCGCCTATCGCGAAGAGCTGGAGGGCTACAGTCCGCTGCTCGACGGAGTGGAGATGCTTCGGCGGAAGCACCTGCTTGGCGTGGCAAGACAAATCTACACTCCCCTTGCCACGCTGATAAGGCGCAATCTGACAGGAAAGAACCCCTCCCTCTTACTTTTGAAAGTATTCAAGGTGGGCACTTACCTGCAAATCATGAAATAGAATTCTGCAGGGACACCCCTACATGAAATAGAGTCCTACAGGATCCGTTTTATACAAAGTAGCCACGGCAGGATCAATTCAACTGAGAATTGATAAAAGCCTTGATGGCTGGCATGGCCTCTTCGACACGCTTCACCAATTCAAACTGATTTTGAGCCCTGACAAGATTGTGGGTGGGATACTGCACCTTCCAATAGCCGTCACCATTGAGGTAGTCCCACAGGAAGCGCACACTCTGCATGTAGGGGAAGAGCACGACGGCATAGGGAAGCATCTGGATCTCCAGCGGGGTGAGGAAGGATCGGGCCGAAGCAAGATAACCTTTCGTGAAGGCCTGGAAAACATCTTGGCGAAACTGAATCTTCGAGAAATCGGGATCGTCCTCGGCTGCGGTACTGGCTGCCGTGCGGAGGAAGTCGCCATAGTCGGAGAAGATAAACGACGGCATGACGGTATCGAGGTCAATGACACACAATACCTCACTGCCATCCTCGGAGAACAACATATTGTTCACTTTCGTGTCGCAATGGCAGACGCGCTTAGGGAGTTTGCCCTCGCGTCCAAGACGCTCCGCCTCTGTCATGGCCTCGGCACGCTTGCCAAGTTGCTCTAACAACTCCTGGACAGCGGGTTCATCGAAACGGCCTGCACGGTCTTCGACGCAAGCCTGCTTCAACTGCTCAATACGAAACTCCATATTGTGGAAGTCTTTGATGGTCTCGCCCAACTGGCAGGGCACATCGGCCAGCATCGCTTGAAAATGGCCGAAGGATTGTCCAGCAGCATGGGCACTCTCTGGATTGACCTCCTGTTTCGTGACGGCATGGTCGATAAAGACCATCAGACGCCAATAATGGCCATCGACCTCCGCATACAACCGATTGGCATCCTCGACAGTGGGCAAAAACTCCAAGACATGGTGGCGCAAATCGGTCTCGCCCTGCGCAATCAGTCGCTCGCGGATATGGCGGGTCACGATGGCAATGTTGCGCATGACCATATCTACATCGGGAAACACCTCGTGGTTGATGCGCTGAAGCACATAGTCGGGCTGGTCCTTTTCTTCCGTCACGACCAGGTAGGTATCGTTGATCAATCCTGACCCAAGGGGACGGATAGTGGAGACGGTAGCCGAGACGGCAAATTTTTCTACGATAGATTGTAATTGTGACTGTAGCATGATGATTTTGATTTTTCGTTCATAAGACTTGTCGGACGATTCCAGACTGCTCAAGAGGCGAGGAAAAGGTGGTATAAGCAAAAAGCGAAGAGCAATAGTACTCTTCGCCTTCTATGAGGTGCCTAGCAGAATCGAACTGCTCTACACGGTTTTGCAGACCGTTACCTAACCTCCCGGCCCAGGCACCATAGCGCTTCTTTTCAAAAGCGATGCAAAGGTACTGCTTTTATTTTATTCCACCAAACTTTTGAGCATTTTTTATTTCCTCACACTGCTTTTTCCTCATTCTATGGCGTTCTCTTCCCGAAATCTTGCCTTTCAAGACACACCCTGGACATCCTCGACAAGGATCGTGGATGGCCTCGAAAGCTCGCTTGACACGATAGCCCAAATAGGCGACGGCAGCGAGAACGGCTAGAAGGATGATGATATGGCCAGCAGTCATCAGATCAGACTGGGTTGTCCATCGGGTTGTTGGTGAACAAGTCGTCGGCAGCCTTGAGCTCCTCCTCGTCAAACCAAGTCTTGAGTTTCTCGTGGGCCTTCTGCTTCACGTCGTCGCCCACATTGTTCCACACCTTGTTGATCACATAGATGAGCACAGAGAGATCGTCGGTGAGTCCGGCAATGGGGATCGCGTCAGGAATGACATCGATGGGAGAAATCAAATAGCCCAGTGCACCAACGATGATGGCCTTGTCCTTCAGCGAGACATTGTCGCTCTGCAAAGTGTAGTAGAGCACCAGGGCAGCATAGACCAACTTTGCTCCCGACCGCTTGGCGATGCGGGCGATTTTGTCGGTGAAGGCTTCCTGTGAGAATTTATCCTTGTATTGTTGTAAGTCGGGAATTTGCATGATAACGAATAGTAAAATTGAAATTAAAAGACTTTGACTTGATCGATAAATCGCTTGGCCTTCGGATAGGTCTTGTTCACCTTGCCTATGCGCACCTTAACCAGCAGCAGGGAGAAGAGATAGTAGAGGAGGAAGAGGCAGAAACCTATTCCAACCGCCAAGAGGCAGTTCCACGCCTCCTGCTCGAAAGGCAACTGCTCGATGGGAAAGGCCGACATGACGAGGACGGGCAAGATGATCAAGATGCCCGCCACGGTGTAGCGCTTGCGCTCAGATCCCTTGCTATCGAGGGCAGCCTGATAGTCGAAGAGATAATCGCTCAACTCCTCTTCCGACAAGTCGCCCCGGTCGGGGAATCCCTGGTCCAACTGATGGTTGCGAATCTTAGCCTCCATGCGATGCTGGAAGTCGTCGATCACCGTCGTATATTCTGATAAATCTTTCATTGCGTTGATCCATGTGTTGCCCCCTGGCGCTTCCTGAACCGTCGGGAGGACAAAAAAGAAAAGAAAGCAGTCGTTCCTATAAGCCGGGTTTTGTCCCGCACTCATCTTTCGATAATAGTGCGGTGCCTGTCATTTATCTACTCCGCCGGTCGCCCGACGGCTCAAGCATTCTACCCTCCACCGCATCTCCCGAAGGGGAACTCGGGCGGGTTTCCTGTATCGGTGGTTTACATGAATTTGCAGCCCCTGGTTAGCACAGCCCGCACGGTCTCCCGGCGGCTGGTGGTCTCTTACACCACCTTCTCACCCTTACCCCGGACTGGTTCCAGCTTTATCTTGAAACTCGATTAGGCGGGAAGCCAGCTGAGGCGGTTGTTTTCTTCTGCGTCGCCTACCGTCGCCGATAGCTTCTACTTTCGGAAGCAGGGTACCCTCACGCTGCCCGGACTTTCCTCCCGCACCCATAGGTGCCGGCGACAGAGCCGGAACACTGCCTTCTTGTTGATGCAAAGGTAGTATTTTTTGGCAAACCAGCCGTGGCAAGGCCACCTTTATTACGGATAATTAACTATTCACTGAAGGCTTCGACACGATGATGCTATTTCTTCGAGCGCGCTTTTGGTCGCTTCTCTTTTTTGATGCCCCATTTCTTTCGTTTCGGTCCGAAGAGGTCGCGCAGGTTGGTGAAGTCCTTCTTGATGATGAGTCCAATACCCTGCGTGGTGAGCGAGTTGCGCGTGAAGTAGCGGTCGTTGTTCTGATTGTAGAAGCGGACGGCCAAGCTACCCGTCGGCGTGAAGAGATAGCGGATATCGAAGTCGCCGATGAAGGAGGCGTTGTCCGTCGCCGCGTTGTCACGATAACCAAACTCACCATTGATCAGCAGGCGGTTGTTGAGCAGCCTTCCATTGAGCAGTCCCTCATACTCCGCATTGTTGAAACCCTCGTCGCCCGTAGAGATATTGGCGCCAAAACTCCAATTGTCACTGCGTACCACATTCGACAGTACGGAGTTGATCTGCTGCGAGAGCGTGCCCGAGAGCAAACTCTGCATCGCGAGCGAGGTCTGGCTCTGTGCCTGCTGCTCCTGGAGTGCATTGTTGGCCCCCTGCGTATAGAAGCGTCCCACGGCAAGGAGATACAACACCTGCTGGTTCATATCCTCCTGAGAGTTGATGACCGACCGCACCATCTGCTGCGCATCGGCAGAGAGCGTAGGCAGGTCGAGGCCAAAGGTGACCTGCGGCGACTCGGGGGTGCCGTTGATGTCCATCAGACAGTTGACACGGATGTTGTTTCGCTTGAACGACTGTCCCAACTGGAGGTCGGAGAGCGGCACACTGTTGAGCGTATAGCGGGCCTTGAGATTGAGCGCCGCTGCAAAGGGGTCGCCACCGAAGGCGATGGAAGAACCCGGCTGGAACTGGAAGCTACGCTTGATGATATTCTGAATGGTGATGTTGTAGCTACCCTCATCCACATCATAGTTGCCATACATCTGGAACGCACCCTTGTTGAACCAGTTGGCTCGGATCACGCCATTGCCCCGCAGCGCGATGTTGTCGCCCGAGGCCGCATCCATCAAGACGCGGAGCGTGAAGTCGGGATTGGCCTTGACGAGGAAGTTGATGCGCATGTCCGACGGCACGTCTATCTCCTTGTCCAGGGAGTCTCTCGCCGCCTCCCATTCTCCCCCACCCTGGAGGACCGTCTGAACGGAGTCGGCCCGTGGCGTAAGCCATTCGATGAAGTCATTGCCACCCACCGTGCCCTCTTGCGCGGCATTATATTCTATAAAAGAACGTGGACCGGGTGTGGCTTCGATATCCATGGTTGTTTCTCCCGAACGACCGTGGATGGCACAGGCACCCGTGGCATAGACCCGCCCCCAGAAGGAGCTCTTCAGATCGGGCTGCGGATTGTCGTAGGCCAGCATGTTGTGGGCCTCAAGGAAGATATCATAAGTCAGACGGCGCAAAGCCTGGTGGTGGAGTCCACCACTCAGGATGCCATAGTTGCCCTCGCGGTCGCGAATTGTATCATTCATGAATGTGATCTCGTCAGGACGCAAGAGCACTTGCACGTCGCGCACGTGATAGTCGGTATTGAGCGCAGAGACATGGACCGAACCACTCGCACGCATATTGCCAGCAAGGTTGACATCGCTCAGGGGGCCGATGACACGCACCCATCCGTTGCCCCTCAGATGCACATCGTCGAGGAAAGAGTCGGTGAACGACTGAACGAAGTCGAGCCGTGAGTTGTAGGCCCGGATCGGCAGGTTGATGTAGTTGTCTTTGATGGAGACATAGCCCTTGATATCCGTATGGGAATCGGGACCATCGTCGGCGACGGCGTCGATATTGACCCGCCCGTCCTGGAGGGTGACATGAGCGCGGAGCGTACCCATATCACCTTTTTCAAACTGGAAGCCATCGACCTGCAACTGAGCGTTGATGGTCGGTTGGGTGAAGAATTTCTTCACATAGGCCGTGCCCGAGGCCACGCCGTCAAACTCCACCGATTTGAAATGGACCAAGTCGAGGATATAGGGCACGTCGATATTGCGCAGCGTGACCTTTAGCGAATCGTCCTCGCTACCCGTGGTCTGACCGTTGATGCCGATGAGCTGTTCTTTGTTGGACACCTCGAAGTGGTCGATGTCCAGTCGGTGGTGGGCGTAGGTGATATCCGAGGCCAGAACGTTGAAGAGCAGGGTGTCCACCTTCACCATCGAGGGATTGAGATGGATGCGGCTGACCAGCATGCCACGATCGCGCTCAAAGGCCACGATGGCATCCGCCTCGGCTGATACGGGCAACTTGCCACCCATCTGAGCCGTGATATGAGGACGCAACTGGTCGTCCTTGGCGGCAGCATAGCCCGAGACGCACAGTGCAGTCCCCTCTTTGTCCTCGCGGTGGGCGGCGAAAGTCAGATGGAGAGAGTCGGCTGTCTGCAGGTGGAGGGTCGCCTGCGTGATCTGCTGGTCGCTGACGGTCAGCGACGGGGCAGTCAACTGGAGGTTGCCATGTCGTCCATCGACCACTCCCTGCAACTCCACAGGAGCCTGGAGCGTCAGCGGCAGGTGGAGCAAGGAGCGCAGAAGCGGCGTATCGGAGATGGTGGCGGAGATAGAGACGCAGTCGTTGCCACGGGAAGGCACTGGACTGACGAGAGAAGGGAGATAGTGGCCGACCAGGTTCTGCAACCTTCCCAAAAGCGTAGGATAATCATAGCGTCCACCGATTTCTATATCGGCAAAATCGGTATGCGCCCGCAGGGATCGGTGCGCCACCCCATTGACCACCTCCGCATGGAGGTAGGGCAAGACAATCTGCTCACCAGGTTGGCGGAGAGAAAAATTCTTGAGTTCCAACAGGCCGTTAAGGTCGTCGAGGGACGAGGCGTTGCCCTGGATGCGGGCAGCCAAGGAGAGTACCCTCGCCCCGAGGGCATCAGAGAGTTGCAGGCGACTCAACGAGGCGTTATCTACCGTCAGCGAAGCATCTACCGCCACGCTAGTCTGCTTCCTTTTCTCCAATAAAGAAAGGAGATGGGCCACTTTGCCCTGGAAACGGATGCGACCATTGGGGTCGTCGAGACTCAACAATCCGTCGAAGACATCATTGGCCATCGCACCATCGAGATGGATCTGACGGTAGCGATAGCCCTTGAAGTCGAAATAGGGCACGCTGACCTTTGCCTCGAAGCGGAGCTGCGACAACTCCTGCGGTATCAGAGCGCGCCCCTCCACCTTGGCGGCAAGGCCTCCCAAGTCGGGATTGCCCAGGAGGCGACCCAACTCAAAGCCCTCCGTCTCCACCATGCCCGACACCTCGCGGCCTCTGAGGGCGGCATTCAGCCGCACGAAGCCTGCATCGGAGAGGAGACGACCCTTCGCCTCCATACGGCCATGAAGCTGGGCAAACGATCCCGTCCAATTGACATGGCCCAGGCGCGCGACTTCCGCCGGCAACTTCGTGTTCCCCTGCGTCAACTGGGCAAGGAGAGAGGAGAGTTGCGGAAGGTCAGCACTGAGGCGGACAATATTCACCTGCCAGTCGTTGGCAGGATTTTTCAACGACACGCGGCCCATGAGGCGGGTGTCGAGCAGGCCCTCACTCTGCAAACGCAGACCGCTCATCTGCAACTGGGAGGCAGCCATACGAGCCTCAAGCTCCAGGCTTACGAGACGGTCGCAGTCCTTCAACCCGGGCTGGAGAAAGGCTAAGTCGGAGACCGTGACGTGGGAGGAGGCTATGCAAGCACGCCCCTGGGCCGTGCGCCAGTCGATGGAACCTTCGGCCATACGGTAGGACACAGCCACTTCTGGAACCACCAAAAGCGAATGGGGCAGGCGCAACGACAAGTCGCTGATGCGAGTCTGGCGCTGGTCGGCCTTGAAATGGAGCGAGAGCGCATCGACTTGCAGACCACTTTGCTCGCAGAAAGAGAGTTTTTTGATGTCGGCCTTCAGTCCGTCGGGCGTGAGCGAATGGAGGACGAAATGGCCGCTGAGCTGCGAAAGATGGAGATGGGAGGGCGAGAGACCCGCCTTACGCGGTTGCCATAGTTGGTCATAGCGGGCCGAACCATTGCGGACAACGAGCGACTGGATGGCGAGGTCGATATGAGAGGGTTCCTTGTTGTCCTTGTCCGAAAGAGCGTCGAGGGCAAACTGGAAGTTGGGCGGCGTATGGGCGTCTTTCTGATAGAGGCGCGCATCGAGGCCGAAGAGCTGGGCGGAGGATATCCTCACCTTACCCTGGAAGAGCGAGACCAAATCGACCTTGGCCGCCACACGCGAAGCCTGAATCATCGGTTGCCGTTGCTGGTCGTCGATCCGTAGGCCATCGACCACAAGACGATTGAAGAACCCCACATCAACCCGTCCCACACGCACGTTGGTCTTCAGGGTCTCGGCAACGACTTCGGCCACCTTTTCGCCCACCATCTCCTGGATGGCAGGGATATGGAGCAGAATGGCGGGCAGCAGGTAGCACCCGGCCAGCGTCCATATCAATGTGGTGACGATCGCGCGTACAGTTTTCATTGGAAGTGCAAAACTACAAAAAAAGTTTGAGATAGCCACCCTCTCGCCCGTTTTTTACCCCTTCCACGTCGATATTACCTTGCTATTGTGCCATCATTACAACTTGGTTAGACGTTCATTACACTTTGACAGCAGGACCTTAGTTTTTTTTGACGACACGGCCATCACACCTTGATGGTAGCACAGTTCTCACCTGTCACTGCCCACTATCACCCACTAGGCGGGCAAAAGCAGGACACACCTCCAACTGATTGCTGACGACCTGATGGGCCTGAAAACCAAGGCGCAGACCGGCTTCCACATTGTTGCGGCGGTCGTCGAAGTAGAGGGTCTCGGCAGGAATCATCCCCGTCTCCGCTATCATCTGCTGATAGATGGCCTCGTCGGGTTTGGCCACCCCCATCTCGTAGGAGAGGAAGGTTGCGTCGAAGCAGTCAGCCACCGAGAGGCCCAGGGCTTCGATCTGTCGGACGCTGGTCTGCCAAAGTGAGTCGTTGATATTGCTCAGCACATAGACGCGATACTTCTCTCGCAGCGAGGCGATCGTCCGGATGCGTTCGGGAGGCAACTCACCCGCCAATAGTCCCATCACCTGGGAGAGTTGCGAACGAGAAACACCCCGCCCGCAGAGAGCGTGGATCTCGTCGAGGACTTCCTCCGCAGGCCGCACTCCATCGATGAAGTCGTCCTTCAACCGCTTGATGCGCCGATAGTAGAGGATCTGCTTCCATCGGGCCACGCGCAGGTCCATAAAGGCGCGCCGCACCACCGAACCGTGGACATTCACCACGACGCCTCCATAATCAAACACCAAGTTGCGTATCATATTTCTTTGAGTTGAATCTATGCGACTAAAATGGGTGGCTGGAGAGCACACTTGCTCTCCATACCACCCTTCATTCTACCCGTGGGTTCTAACCATTACCAATGGTACATGGTTATAGGACCCAGCTATCTTGAAATCAATCTACTAATCTTTACGAAAGAGAAGGAGTCCTGAACTAAAGCAGGAAACCCGACTTGCCGATGAAATAGAGCACAGAGTAGCCCAGCACCAGCGAGACGATACCACAGATGAGGCCCATCTTGAGCATGTCGTTCTGCTTGACGAGACCCGTGGAGTAGGCTATGGCATTCGGCGGAGTGGAAATCGGGAGACACATAGCGGAGCTGGCAGCAATGGCGATACCGATGAGGACGGTGCTCGTGCCACCGAGGGCGTGGAGTTTGTCACCCATACCCGTGCAGACGACGGCGAGGATCGGGACGAGCAATGCGGCCGTGGCCGTGTTGGAGATAAAGTTGGAGAGGATGTAGCAGATAAGGCCCGAAATCAAGAGAATCACGATCGGACTCCATTCGCCAAACGGGATGCTCTCCAGCGCCGCGTCTGCCAGTCCGCTACCATTCATACCGAAGCCAAGGGCGAAACCACCGGCCACCATCCAAATCACACTCCAGTTGATTTCCTGCAAGTCCTTGGCCGTGATGACACCCGTGACGGCAAAGACGCCAATCGGCACCATGGCCACATTGTAGGAGTCGATACCCGTGACCGACTTCGGAATCACCCACAGGAGGATGGTGATGATGAAGGTCACGATGACCACATTCATGCGCCATCCGTGGTGGACGGAACCCTTGATCTCCAGTTCGATGGTCTTCTTCGAGAACGGGAAGAAGAACAGAAGGATGCGCCAAGAGATGATAAGCAGGATGATGACGAGCGGGAACATGAAGGCCATCCAATGACCGAAGTCAATGCCCATGTTCAGACCCGCAGGATCGTTGAGAAACTTCAGAGCGATCATGTTCGGCGGCGTACCGATCGGCGTTCCCATACCACCAAGGTTGGCAGCGATAGGAATACTCATGGTCAGCGCGATGCGTCCCTTGCCGTTGGCAGGCAGGGCGGCGAAGACCGGCGTAAGGAACGTCAGCATCATGGCGGCGGTAGCCGTATTGGAGACGAACATGGAGAAGATGCCCGTGATCAGCAAGAAGCCCAGAAGCACATTCTCACTCTTCGTACCGAAAGGCCGAATGAGGTTGCGCGCCAGCAGCACGTCGAGACCCGACTTAGTAGCTGCGGCAGCCAAGATAAATCCACCAAGGAAGAGCATGATGGTGGGGTCGGCGAAGGACGCCATGATATGCTTAGAGTCCATCAGTTCGCCGATGTTCTCACCCTTGAAGGGCATCAGCGCATTGTCCGAAACGGTCAGACACATGATGGTGATAATTCCGAGCGATGTAGCCCAAGAGGGAATACACTCCGTCAGCCACGACAAGGTAGCAAACACAAAGATCGCAATGATGCGTTGCTGCACGATGGTGAGGCCGTCAATGCCGAAAGTGTCGATCGGCAAGTTCCAAACGATGGCCGTGACAACCATGATAACGAAGAACTGGATGATCTTCTTTTTGTCATAATGGTTGGTCAAAACATTAGAATTCTCTTCTGCCATGATTCTAAATTTTGTTTTGGTTTACTTTTGATTGTTTATAATGTAATAGGGAACAAGATAGTACACATGCGCTCGACAAGAGCGTGCTCTCACCTTGCCAGTCGTATCCCGTCTCGTGCAAAGTTACATTTTTTCCTTTACCCTGCAAAGATTTGAGCGGTTTTTTGTACCTTTGCGACGTAAAATTGAGCGATAATGGATAGAAAAATGCTTTTTTATACGTTTCTCATCCTCATTTTCAGCAGTTGTGGACGCACTTCAAAATCCACGACGCCATCGGGGGAGGGAAAGGAAATCACACTGGCCTACGCCCAAAACCTACGCATGACGGCCTTCGAGGGTTACACGCGTGTGGAACTTCGTGACCCGTGGAAACCCGGGAAGACACTCCACACCTACTACCTCGTTGGCCATGAGGGCACTCAGCCCCCTGGCGACGGCACGGTGGTCTACGTGCCCTTGGAGCGGATGGTGGTCTTCACGACGGCCCATGCCAACCTGCTGGAGTGGCTCGGCGAGGGCCAGCGGATCGCGGGCGTGGCCGACGCGAAATATATGCTCATCCCCGACGTGCAGCGACGCCTCCGGCTGACAGAGGCCAAAGACGCCATTGCCGACTGCGGCGAGGCGATGAATCCCAATGTGGAACGCATCGTCGATCTGCAGTCTGACGCTGTCCTGCTCTCTCCTTTCGAGAACAGTGGCGGGTATGGCGTGCTCGAAAAGACGGGGATTCCCATCATCGAATGTGCCGACTATATGGAGACTTCGGCCCTGGGGCGTGCGGAATGGATGCGCTTCTACGGACGGCTGGTGGGGCGCGGCGAGCAGGCCGACAGTCTGTTTCGGATCGTGGAACGTGAATACCAACGGCTTTCTACCCTCGCCAAGGGCGACAAGGAGCGTCGGAGCGTCCTGCCTGAGCGCAAGACTGGATCCACCTGGTATCTGCCAGGAGGCAGAAGCAGCATGGGACTGATCTATCGCGACGCCCACATCTCCTACGCCTACGCCTCCGACACCCATAGCGGGTCGCTGCCCCTATCCTTCGAGACCGTACTCGACAAGGCGGGAGAGGCCGACATTTGGCTGATGAGTTTCCAGGGGCATCTGACCAAGAGGCAGTTGCTGGCGGAGTGTGCGGGCTACGAGCAACTGCGGGCCTTCAAGGAAGGACGAATCTACGGATGCCCCGTGGACCGCAAACCCTATTTCGAGGAAGTGTCGTGGCGTCCCGACTGGCTCCTCCGCGATCTAATCGTCCTCTTCCACCCTGCTCTGCGCGATCGACTGGGCAGCGACTTGCGCTATTATCAACCCATCGTATAAAGGAACTACCGCAGAAAGGAACTACATTATAATATAGATAATAGAGTGGAAGTATATTAGAAATATATTAAAGGAAATACATCGCAAAAAGGATCTATTTTAGGAACATGACATTACCTCATCGCCATATCGCCAAAGGAATGATCATCGGATTAATCCTGGCGCTGCTCGCTACCCTTCTCTTCGCCCTCTCTCTCCTCATCGGACCCGTGAGGATCCCCTGCCATGAGGTCGCCCTTATTCTCCTGGGCGAGACGAGCACGAAGTCCAGTTGGCAGTATATCGTCCTTAAGACGCGCCTGCCCCAGGCTCTGACGGCTACACTCTGTGGTGCGTCACTGGCAGCCAGCGGCCTGATGCTACAGACGGCTTTTCGCAACCCCCTAGCGGGTCCCGACGTCTTCGGCGTGAGTAGTGGAGCAAGCCTTGGCGTGGCCCTCGTCATGCTACTTTGGGGAGGCAGCGTGAGTACGGCACTCTTTTCTTGGACGGGTTTTATGGCCGTCGTCGGGGCAGCTTTCGTCGGGGCCATGGCCGTGACGGCGATCATCTTCCTCTTCTCTACCATCATGCGCCATGGCCTCATGCTGCTCATCGTCGGTATGATGGTGGGCTATGTGGCCTCGTCGGTGGTCTCGCTGCTCAACTATTTTGCCACCGAGGAGGGCGTTAGGAGTTTTATGATTTGGGGCTTGGGCCACTTCGGTGGGGTTTCGATGGCACTGATGCCCACCTTTTCGACCGTCACTCTGGTGGGCCTCACGGCTTGCCTGTTGCTCATCAAACCACTGAATATCATCCAACTGGGTGCGCAATATGCCGAGAGCATGGGCGTAGCCACCCGACGGCTGCGCAACGTGCTGCTTCTCCTTGTCGGACTGCTCACCGCCACGACCACAGCCTTCTGTGGCCCCATTGCTTTCATCGGACTGGCCGTGCCCCATATCGCGCGCCTGCTACTTGGCAACGATGACCAACGAGCGCTCATGCCCTGCACCATTCTCTGTGGAAGCGTCGTAGCCCTGCTCTGCAACCTGGTCTGCTCGCTACCCACCGACGGGGGCAACGTGCCCATCAATGCCGTCACACCACTCATCGGTGCACCCGTCATCATCTACATCATCTTGCACAAACGGTCCTACTGATGAGCCTGTAGATAGTTGGTCACTTTCTCCACTGCGAAATGGTAGGAAGCCTTGAGTGCACCTTCGCTAGTCTGCAAGACCTGACTCATTTCCTTGTATTTCATATTGTCGAAATAGCGGAGGGTGAAGACGGCCCGTTGTACTTCGGGCAACGTGGCTACGGCCTCCTGGAGAAGGGCCTGGGCCCTGTCGCCATCAAAATAAGGATCGGAAGAAAGGCGGTCGGCCAAAGAAAGGGGGGAGTCGGCCTGCTGCGCACGCGTCTTTTCCTTGCGGAGATAGTCAAGCGACTCGTTGACAGCAATACGGTAGAGCCAAGTACTCAACTTAGACCCTCCACGAAAGTCGTCCAAGTTGCGCCAAGCTTTCAAAAAAGTGTTCTGCAGCACGTCGTCGGCATTCTCGTGGGTCACGACAATGCCGCGTATTTTCCAGTAGAGCGGACGACTATACGTCCTGACAAGTGTGGAAAAAGCACTCTGCCTTTGGGCGGGGTCAGCCAACATTTGCTGTATCTCAGACTCGCCAGGCAGAGAAACCATTGATATAGGGAATAAGCAGTTAAGGGGTATCCGTCGTCGATAGGCAACCGATACTAATACTAACGGATCGTGATCTTGCGCACCGTCTTTCCGATCTTGACGATGTAGCATCCCTTCGGGAGGTTGAGCGTGTAGCTCTTCTCATAACCATCCACCTTGATGCTCATCACGCGCACGCCCGTGACATTATAGATATGAAGGACCTCGCCGTCAGCACCCGACACGCGGAGCACCGATCCCGAGACCGACACCGTTATTCGCTGGCTCTCCTGCTCTATGATCAGAACCGAAGCCTCAGCACTCGCCATCGTTGGCACACCCACGGCCATCATTCCAGCCAAAACTATGCTTGCAAATATCTTTTTCTTCATATCCGTATAATCAATAGGTTACTGCAAAGTTACTAAAACATTCTCAATGAGACGGTGGGCGATACGATTATTTACGCCCGTTTAACATCTTTTAATCGCTTTGAGGCAATAAATCGTCACCTACCGCTCATCAAACGTCAAACGTCAGTCCTTCGTTGGTCAAGAAGCTCTCCGGAAAGACCTTCCTCGCATCTTGCAGCAAAGCCTCCTCGTTGTAATGGCGCGCCGAGAAGTGGCCCAGCAGCAATTTCCCCACCTTGGCGTCGCGTGCCACCTGTGCGGCCTGCCCCGCCGTACTGTGGTAGTAGAGCTGCGCTCGGTCGATGTTGGAGTCGTCATAGGTACTCTCATGATAGAGCGTGCTCACCCCCGCTATCCGCTTGTGAAGGTCCGGCAGGTAGCGCGTATCCGAACAGTAGGCGTAGCTCCTCGGCGGGTCCGCTGGCGTGACCAGCTCCTCGTGGGCCAACACCACCCCCTCCTCGGTCGTCCATCCCGCTCCCGCCTTGATATTGTTGATTTGGCTCAGCGGGATATTGTAATAGTCGATTCTATCACGGCGGATGTGCGGTAGCAAAGGCTTCTCCCTGAACAAGAATCCGCAACAAGGCACGCGGTGGCTCAGCGGGATGGTCTCTACCGTGAGGCTCTTATCCTCATAGATCACCTGCTGCACCGTCGTATCGACGGGATGAAAGACCACATCGAAGCCTAGTCGGTCGCAGAAGAAATCGAGTTCCTGGCGAAACAAACCCTCGAAGTCGGCGGGCGCATAGAGGTGGAGGGGTGCCGTGCGCCCCGTCATGCCGAAGGTGGAGAGCATCCCCAGCAGTCCGAAGCAATGGTCGCCGTGCATATGGGAGATGAAGACGGCGATGAGGCGCGAGAAGTGGACGCTATATTTGCGCAGTTGCATCTGCGTCCCCTCGCCACAGTCGATCATAAACTGCTTACCCCTGACTTCCACCACCTGCGACGAGCAGAAATGCTTACCTGTGGGCAGCGCGCTCCCACATCCCAAGATCTTTACCTGAAAAGGCTCCATAGCGTGCGTAGCGTTGAGAATTTCAGAAGTTGAGAAGTTGAAAACAGAGAAATCGGGCAGCGGCTATTTTCCGCCACGCTTGAAACTGTAGATTCCCTCGCGGTTCTCCAGCAGCATGGAGTCAGCACCCAGTTCATCAACGACGAAAGTGTCTCGACCCAACACGAGCTGTCCGTTACGAATCACCCAACTCTTCCATGCATTGGTCTCCGAGGCCACAGCCGAGGTCACGGTACCGTCATCCTTGATCTCGAAGTCGCGGTCCAGGCTGCTCCAGCGTCCCTTCAGCGATTCGATGTTGATAGCGGTGCGGATGAAGCGGTCGCCGTAATTGCTATAAGCGATGACTGCATAGCGGTCGTTGGGCACGATGCCGCCCTTGACCACCTCCAGGGTATCATCGGGATTGCGGAGCAGTTCCAGCGTGTCGCCGTCGTCGGTCAGGAGAATCATACTGTTCATGCCGCCGTCGATCAGTTTACCATAGATCGTCGAGTCGTTCTCGGCCGTGTCCAGGCCCTCCACCCCCGGTGTGATGACCTTTCCCTCTTTGGGTTTGTTGTCGCATCCCACGGCGACAAACAGAGCCACCATGGCTGCCATGAATAAAGTGATTTTACGCATATTCGTATTGTGTTTATTCTTGTTTCTTTTCTTTTTGCTTTGCCTCGTCCCACAGTCGGTCCATCTCTTCCAGCGTGAGTTCCTTGATCGACCGCCCTTGGACTTTTGCCTGCTGCTCCACATAGTTGAAGCGGCGGATAAACTTATGGTTCGTGTGCTCCAGCGCGTTGTCGGGATTGAGGCGATAGAGTCGGGCCGCATTGATGACGGAGAAGAGGAAGTCGCCAAGCTCATGCTCCGAAGCCTCGTGGTCACCGCGTTTGAGTTCCTCCTCCAATTCCCCCAGTTCCTCGCGCACCTTGTCCCAGACGTCGGCCGGTTTCTCCCAGTCGAAGCCCACGTTGCGCGCCTTGTCCTGAACGCGATACGCCTTGATGATGGACGGCAGCGAGTCGGGCACTCCCGAGAGCACACTCTTGTTGCCATCGCGCTCCCGCTGCTTCACCTGTTCCCAGGTCTGCTCCACGGCCAGGGCCGTCGCGGGCTTGCCTTCGGCTGCCGCGCGCCTTTCCGCCTCCAGATCCGTCCGATAGACCACCTGTCCCTTGTCGTTGATGGCCATATCAGAGGAAGAGACCGACCAGGCCGGTGCTCCCTCGGGCAGCATCGACGTATCGTTCCAGTCAATGAAGGTGTGACGAAACATCAGTTTGTCGCTCTGATGATTGCAGACGTCGGCGATGTCGAAGTCGCCCGTCTCATCGCCGAGCATGGCGTAGAAGACCACATGCTCCATCACGTCTCCCAGCTCCTTCATGATCTCTGCCTTGTCGCCACGGGCCAGTGCGTCGGCCAGTTCATAGACTTCCTCAATCGTATTGGGCCGCAGACTCTCGAAGGTCTGCTTCCGGTCCCAGGGACAATCTTGCCGCAAGCGATATTGCACGTCTATCAGCCGCTCGAAGGCGCGAAGCCACTCGGCGCGCCGGTTGTTTTCTTTCTTTTCTATCATAACGGCAAAGGTACGAAGTTTTCTTTTCTCGGCAAAAAAAATCGGCCCATTCCCGCTTTCATAGGTAAATTAATGCAAATTATGGCCTCGAAGGCTGGAGATTTAGGGAAAAAATGCTACCTTTGCAGTCTATGAACATTAGAAAAATCATACTTGCCATTTGGGCCTTCGTTTTACCCGCCATGATGTACGGGCAGTACACCATCCAGTGTGAGGACACTTGCAACCACGTCCACGGCTTGGACATGAGCCACTACCAGGGCGAAGTGTTCTGGGAGGCCATCGGCAACAATAGCAAGATGGCCTACGTCTATCTCAAGGCTACTGAGGGCGGCACCAACATCGACAAGCGCTACGCCCAGAACATCGCGCTGGCGAAGCAGTACGGCCTGAAGGTGGGGTCGTACCACTTCTACCGTCCCACGCGCCCCCAGGTGGAGCAGCTGCGCAACTTCCGCTACCAGTGTCAGGCCAAGGACCAGGACCTCATCCCCATGGTCGATATCGAGACCACGGGCGGTCTGCGCCGCGAAGCGCTGGTCGACTCCCTCCATAAGTTTCTCCAGCTCATGGAGCGCGCCTACCACTGCAAGCCCCTCATCTACACCTACGAGAGTTTCTACAACAAATACTTACAGAACGAGCTCGACGGCTACCTGCTCTTCATCGCCCGCTACTCCAGCACCCCGCCCGTGCTGCAAGACGGCCGCGAGGTCTTCGCCTGGCAATACACCGGCAAGGGCCACATCAACGGCGTCAACGGCTATGTTGACAAGAGCCGGCTCATGGGGCGGCGAAGCATGAGAGAGCTGCGCTTCCCAAGGCGAAGGTAGCGACCCACCATTTTTTAACCAGTATCACATTATCCTAAAGAGTTTACAACGATGATTATCAAATGTCCCGAGTGTGGCCATCAGGTGAGCGACAAAGCGCCCGTGTGCCCCAGTTGTGGTGTCGAAATAGCTGGCCACGTGGTGAAATGCCCCCACTGTGGCGAAATCTACCTCAAAGCGGACGAGATCTGCCCCAACTGCCACCAGCCACAGACGGCCTCGACCGAAGATCTGCGACAGGAGGAGGAGGAATATGCGCAGACGGACCACCAGCAGGAGCAAGCGCCCGTGCAGCAGGAGTGGCAGCGTGAGGACCAGCCGGCCGAAGCCCCCGTCATCACCCCTGTGGACGAAGAGGAACCCATCGCCATTGCCACGCCGATCGTCGAGGAGGTGCGTCCGACTACCACGCACTCGCGTCACGAGCAGCAGACAGGCAACCAACAGCAGCAGACGGATACAAATCACACGGGCGAGCAACAGAAACCGAAGGAGGACAAGGAGAAGAAGAACAAGCACATCTCGCTGCTGGTCTCGCTGGCCATTACGGTCATCACCTGCTTCGTGCTCCTCTATTTCTACCAAGACGGCAAGGCCAACACGGAGCGCAACGACTTCGAGAGCGCTATGCAAAGTAAGAATGCCGACGTCCTGCAACAGTACATCACCGACTACGAGCAGACGGCGCCCATCGCCCACATTCAGGAGGCACGCAAATTGCTCACCTCGCTGCAGGGCATCAAGGACGATTGGGCCGACGTGGAGAAGCAGAACACGCGGGCGGGCTATGAGGCCTATCGCAAGGCACATCCTGACACGCCCCACAAGCAGCAGATCGAAGAGAAACTCGACTCCATGGACTGGGCGGCGGCTTGCGCGGCCAATAATGAGGACGCCTACGCTAAGTATATCGACCTGCACCCCGATGGACGCCACCATGTGGAGGCTGGCAAACTGGCACAGCAGCTCATGACCGTGACGGAGAAGAAGATGGAGGCAGATGCGGCAAAGCAGGCCGAGCCGGTGCGCCGACTGCTTGTCGCGATGAACAGCAAGAGCACCGAGGGCATCAGCGGGGCCGTGGCCGAGACGTTGACCTTCAACGGGGCAAGCAACGCCACCTCCAAGGAGGTCGTCAAGTACATGCGCGACAAACTCTACCAGGCCGACGTGAAGTCGATCACCTGGAAGATGGAAAAGCCGACGGCTTGCGACAAGATAGAGGCCGAGGACGCCAAGGCGGTCTCCTACAAGATGATCATCCCCGCCAAACTTGAGATCGTCCGCGAAGGGGGCAAGGCCACGCTGCAGTATAGCATCCGAGCCACGGTCAACGCCCAGGGCCGCATCACCGACATCAACCTGGCCCGCCAATAGCCCAGCATTCTCTCAGAAAAGAAATACCATCGCCTCGCGCGCGTACTATATGAATATATAGGATGCAGCGAGGCGATTTTTGTTCACGATTCCTACACCGAAAGGATATTTTTTGTACCTTTGCATCCGACAACAGTTTTTGTCTCAACATAACACATTCTAAAAAACATGAAGATCAAATCACACGCAGCGGCCCTGCTCGTCCCCATGCTCTTCGCCTGCAATAGCCAGGCCGACCGCCAGGCATTGAAAGAAGAGCTCAAAGCCGAACTCCAGGCCGAACAGACAGCCAAGGAGAACGAAAGACTGAAGGAAGAACTCAAAGAGGCCAAGGAGAAGGCCAGCGACGCCCAAGCAGCAGCCTCCCAGGCCAAGGCAGAAGCCAAAGTCGCCAAGCAGAAGGCGGCACAAGCCAAACCCGCGCCCCGCGTCACCCCCACCAGCATGAACCTCACCCACGTCAAGATCTCTGACCTCAGGGGCTACACCAACCTGCGCAACAGTCCCGGTGGCGCCGTCTGCATGCGCCTCTATGCCAACATGGACTACGACATCTATGTCAACGGCATCTCCAACGGATGGTACAACATCGCCGAGATCTATCGCCCCGATGGTTCGCGTGTGCGCCTGCATAGCAGCAACACCGGCTGGTGGATCCACCGCAGCATCTGCTATACGGTCAACTGATCCATCCCCTACTCCCGCGATCTGACTGTCGCCTGCGGCAGCCAAAGCGGGGATATTATTCCGCCTTTCGCCCACCCTTTCTCGGTCGTATAAAAAGAAAAAGAGAAAAAAGAGGGCGAAAGTTGTTGATATTCAGATTATTGTTTGTAACTTTGCACCCGATTTGGGCCAATGTGCCCTTTTCGCAGTACAATTCACATAAAGTCTAACTTTATTAATTCATTTATTTTTAACTATTTATGATTGATTACAAGAACGTACAGCCGTTGGACGACTTCAACTGGGACGAGTTTGAGAGCGGTTCCAAGGCTGGCAATGGCGAAGGCGAACTGACCAAGGCCTACGACGAGACCCTGAACAAGATTCAGGAGCACCAGGTGGTTGAGGGTACCGTTATCTCCATCGACAAGAAGGAAGTCGTTGTCAACATCGGCTACAAGAGCGATGGTATCATCCCCGCATCCGAGTTCCGCTACAACCCCGACCTCAAGGTCGGCGATAAGGTAGAGGTCTATGTCGAGAGCCAGGAGGACAAGAACGGTCAGCTGGAGCTTTCTCACAAGAAGGCTCGTCTTCAGAAGAGCTGGGACAACATCAACAAGGCCATGGAGGGTGACGAGATCATCCAGGGCTACATCAAGAGCCGCACGAAGGGTGGCATGATTGTTGATGTATTTGGCATCGAGGCCTTCCTCCCCGGCAGCCAGATTGACGTTCACCCCATACGCGACTACGACATCTTCGTCGGCAAGACGATGGAGTTCAAGGTCGTCAAGATCAACCAGGAGTTCCGCAACGTTGTCGTCTCTCACAAGGCTCTCATCGAGGCCGAGCTGGAGGCTCAGCGCAAGGAGATCATCTCCCACTTGGAGAAGGGTCAGATCCTGGAGGGTACTGTCAAGAACATCACGACCTACGGCGTCTTCGTTGATCTCGGTGGTGTTGACGGACTCATCCACATCACCGACCTCTCTTGGGGCCGCGTGAGCGATCCTCACGAGGTAGTGGAGCTCGACCAGAAGATCAATGTCGTTATCCTCGACTTCGACCAGGAGAAGAAGCGCATTGCCCTCGGTCTGAAGCAGCTCACCCCGCACCCATGGGATAGCCTCGACCAGAACCTCAAGGTCGGCGACCATGTCAAGGGCAAGGTTGTCGTCATGGCCGACTACGGTGCCTTCGTCGAAATCCAGCCGGGCGTCGAGGGTCTGATCCACGTCTCCGAGATGTCTTGGAGTCAGCACCTGCGTTCCGCTCAGGACTTCCTGAAGGTAGGCGACGAGGTAGAGGCCGTCATCCTCACCCTCGACCGCGACGAGCGCAAGATGAGCCTTGGTCTGAAGCAGCTCAAGGAGGATCCGTGGGAGAACATCGAGGTGAAGTACCCCGTTGGCAGCAAGCACACCGCCAAGGTGCGCAACTTCACCAACTTCGGTATCTTCGTAGAGCTCGAGGAGGGTGTCGATGGCCTGATCCACATCAGCGACCTCTCTTGGACGAAGAAGATCAAGCACCCGTCAGAGTTCACAAAGGTGGGCGAGACGATCGACGTGGTCGTCCTCGAGATCGACAAGGAGAACCGTCGCCTCAGCCTTGGCCACAAACAGCTGGAGCAGAATCCTTGGGACACCTACGAGACGATCTACAAGCCGGGTACGGTCCACATTGGCAAGATCACGGAGTCTATGGACAAGGGTGCCGTCATCACCCTCAACGAGGGTGGCGAAGGTTTCGCTACACCGAAGCACCTCGTCAAGGAGGATGGCACGCAGGCTCAGCTCGGCGAGGAGCTGCCGTTCATGGTCATCGAGTTTGTCAAGGACTCTAAGCGCATCATCCTTTCCCACTCTCGCACGTTCGAGGATGTGAAGGACGAGCCGCGCCGTGAGAACAATCACCGTGGTGGTGGCCGCCGTCAGCAGCAGCACCAGGAGACCGCTCAGATTCAGAACGTTGTCGCTGGCACGTCCCTGGGCGACCTCGGCGTACTGGCTGACCTCAAGAAGCGCATGGAAGAGGGTAAGTAATCCCCCCACATGATATTTTTGTACTAACAATGGGCCGGAGCGACTTAGTTCGCTCCGGTTTTTTGTTTCTTGCCATACTGGTTGATATGATCGTTTTCCTTGACCAGCAGGCCGGAATGGAACAACCCCGACACCCTACCCCTCTATTTTCAGGACGAACCATAAAAAAGGCAAAATCTAACCAAAGGAAGTCTAAAAAACCATAGGCGATAGGCCGACTTAGAAATATTATGATTACTTTTGCGCAAAATTGTTACAGGAGAATATGAACCACAGTATACTGGCGGTCGCCATGGCCGCACTACTCACGTTTGCGCCCTGCGCCGCCCTGGCGCAAGACCACGCCCCCTCAGCAGCACAATCCACCGAGGCCGCAGCGCCAGGCGATCCAGAAGCAAGCACGACTGCAAAACCTGCAGACGCAGCAGCCGCACAAACGGATCTCGCAGCCGACAAAGCTCCTACCACAAAAGCGGACGACGCCACAGGATCACAGGCTCAGCAGGACGACGCCCTGGCTGATGCTGGCGATGCCAACGAGGCCACCATGGCCGAAATGGAGAAGCAGGGGCAGAGCGGCGAAGGCAGTGGTTTCCACCAAGTACTGAAAACGAAGTTTATCGAGGGCAACGCCGGCTTCATGTCCCTCGTCTCCCTCGCACTGATTCTCGGCCTAGCCTTCTGCATCGAGCGCATCATCTTCCTGAGCCTCTCCGAGATAAACGCCAAGAAGTTTATGGCCGACATAGCCAGTCGCATCGCCCAGGGCGACATCGAGGGAGCCCGCCGCCTGAGCCTCGACACTCGCGGTCCCGTTGCCTCGCTCTGCGCTCAGGGACTAGCCCGCATCGACAATACTATCGACGACATCGAGCGCGGCGTGACCAGCTACGGCGAGGTGCAGGCCGCCAACCTCGAGAAGGGCTGCTCCTGGATCACCCTCTTCATCGCCATGGCCCCCTCGCTGGGTTTCCTCGGGACCGTGATCGGCATGGTCATGGCCTTCGACCAGATCCAGCAGGCTGGCGACATCAGTCCCACCATCGTGGCCTCAGGCATGAAGGTGGCCCTCATCACCACCATCTTCGGCATCATCGTGGCCCTCGTGCTACAGGTGTTCTACAACTTCATCCTCTCCAAGATAGAGCATCTCACGGCACAAATGGAAGAGTCGGTCATCACGCTCCTTGACGCCATCATGGAGTATAAACAGAAAGGCGCATAGCCCATGCCACAGACCTCCCATCACTCCTCGCAGCGCCGACCCACCGAGCGCATCTCCCAGCACGTCCTCTACGGCTTGCTGGGCTATGTCGTGGCCCTCTTCCTCGCCTTCTTCCTCTTCGGCTACGACACACCCTACTGGAAGAACGACCGCATGAATGCCCCCATGCTCACCGATGTCCTGCTGGGCGCCGTCTACGGCATCATGGCGCTGACGACCATCCTCGCCATCGTGGCCGGCATCCACTCCGCCCGCCTCCATCAGGGGACGACCTCCGTGGTCCACGGCGTGCCCACGCGCAAGATTTCCATCGCCATCACGAGTCTCACCCTCGTGACGCTCGTGGTAGGATTCCTCGCCTCCTCCTCAGCTCCCATGATCATCAACGGCGAGACCTACACCGACTGGTGGGGACTGAAACTCTCCGGCATGCTCATCACCACAGCCTCCGTGCTGCTCGTCGCAGCTATCGGCGCGGCCCTCTTCGGCGCCACGCGCTACTACCGCAAACCTCATCACAAAGGATAGCTCCATGTTGTTTCAGAAGAAAAAGCGCAGCGTTCCGCAACTCAACGCCAGTTCCACGGCCGACATCTCCTTTGTCCTGCTCATCCTCTTCCTCGTCACCACCTCCATGGACGTGGACAAAGGCCTCCACCGCCAGCTCCCTCCTCTCCAGCCGACCAAGGACCAAACAAAACCGCAGGAAGTGGACAAAAGCCGCATCATGACTCTCCACATCGACAGTCGCAACAATCTCACCTGCAATGGTGCTAAGGTAGCGATCGGCAGTCTCCGTCAAAAGATCGTCGATTTCATCACCGTAGCCGGTCCCCAGCAGCACATCATCCGCCTGGAGGCCGACCCCGCCTCAACCTACGACACCTACTTTCAGACACAAAACGAGATCGCCAACGCCTACCTCGCCTTGCGCAACCAAGAGGCACAACGCCGCTACGGCACCAGTTTCGCACGCTGTTCAGAGGACGAGAAGGCCATCATCAGCGATGCCTACCCCCAGCGCCTGGCTGAAGTCTATCATGAGGAGAAAACACCATGAGCATCATACGTCGCAGAAACCACGAGGTGCCGAGCCTCAACACGGCCTCCCTCCCCGACCTCATCTTCGCCATTCTCTTCTTTTTCATGATCGTCACCCACATGAGAAAGGTCAACCTCAAGGTGCGCTACAAGACGCCGCAGGGCACGGAACTCACCCACCTCTCGCGCAAGACCAACACCACCTACATCTTTATCGGCCAGCCCGTCGGCACGACGCAGGCCGCCAACACGGCGCAGTCCCTCGGATTGGCACAGTCTCAGCAGGACGCAGCCGTCTGTATCCAGGTCAACGACAAGGTGGTAAGCCTCGACGAACTCTCTGCCTTTCTCCAGCGCGAGCAGCGCCAGGCCCGCAAGAGCGGCGAGGCCCAACAGCTTACGGTTTGCCTCAAGGCCGACCGCCATGCCCCCATGCGTGTCGTTGAGGGTGTAAAAATGGCGCTGCGCAAGGCCAACATGCTCCACGTCAATTACTACGCCACGGAGAAAGCCCCCTCCCCAGCTGCCAACCCTTAGCAGGTAGGGGCAAACTGCGGACGATCTGGGGCGAATGTCGAATTACGTGAGAAAAACGCACGAAAAAGCACGAATTTTCATTCAAAATCCCGACTTACAGTCTTTTGATAGGCGGAAACGGTGCAAAAAGATGAATTATCTAAATAAAAAACGCTAATTAGTTGCGAAAATCAAAGGAATATTGTATCTTTGCACCAAATAACATACTATCAATATGGCATACAGAAGTTTAGACAAGTTAGACCGCAAGATTCTCGGTCTTATCGCAGAAGACGCTCGCATTCCGTTCCTCGAAGTAGCACGTTCTTGCAACGTGAGTGGTGCCGCTATCCACCAGCGCATACAGAAGCTCACCAACCTGGGCATTCTCCTGGGATCGCAGTTTCTCATCGACCCCGAGAAGATCGGCTACGAGACCTGCGCCTATATCGGTCTCTATCTGAAGAATCCCGAGGACTTCGACCGCGTGGTGGAGGCCTTGAAGAAGATTCCCGAGGTGGTGGAGTGCCACATCACGACGGGCGATTACGACCTGTTCATCAAAATCTTCGCTCGCAACAACCACCACATGATGGACATCATCCACGACAAGCTCCAGCCGCTGGGCCTCTCCCGCAGCAAGAGCCTCATCTCCTTCAAGACCGTCATCGACCGTCCGCTCCCCATTGAGGAGAATCCCAACGCTCCCCAGGAGGAGGACAAGGAGTAGTCTTCGCGAGAGGACCGTGGCGCCCAGCGCCCGTTTCCATCTCATCCCTCTAACAAAGGCCAGCAGGAAATGATCCTGCTGGCCTTTGTCTTGCTTCTACACAGGCGTGGCCTATTCGTGAGCCGCGGCCCTACTCATTGATCCAACCACGGATCAAACTGATGATCTCCTCGCGCGTGGGCTCTGGGAAGGAGAGGATGCGCGTCTTGTGGGATCCACCAGCCAACATATAGACATGCATATTCTTCTTGTTTTTGGTGAAGGGGAGTCCATAGACGCCCGAGGCGCTCCAGGGATCGATATCGCCATAGATATAGACCATCTTCGGGTCGTGGGTGCTAAGATAGTCCACCGTGCGCTTATAAAGGTCTGAGGAGAAGCTGACGCCCTCCGTGCCCTTCGGCAGCATCAGGCGGTGGAGGTAGCCCTTGGCCGTGTTGATGCTCAGATAGCGCTTGAAAGGCTTCGTGTAGTAGCCGTAGTAGCCCAGTTCCTTGGCCGCCTGCACGTTGAAGGAGAAATTGGGGTTTTGATTGGAGAAGTAGCCCGGCTCGCTCGTCTTCATCAGATAGTCGAACACCTGATCGTCGGTAGCCGTGGAAGTTGGTATCTCCTTCAAATCCATGCCCCACTGCCAGAAGGCGAAGGCATACTCCATCACCGTAAAGTCGAAGATCTCGTCTATCGGCGCATTGAAGGTGTACTGTTTCTGATCGCAATACTTCTGCAACATGGGCACGAGCGCCTCCTTGCGTTTGAAGGCCATGAGCTGGAAGTCGAGCACGCGCTGGCGGTTCTCCTTCGTCGAGACCTTGTTCTGCAGAAAATCCTCGTGGCGTCCGTCCTCCACGCTGCGGTTCAGCGGGGCCACATAGGGTACGGAGATATCGACGTCGTCGGGGAAGAAGCAGCGATAGAACATCGTGGTCTGTCCACCCTTGCTGATGCCCGTGGCGATCCATTTGCCCTTATACATGGCGTGGAGCGTCAGGTTGACGTGGTGAAGGTCATAGAGCGAGTTCTCCACCGTCAGATAGTCCCAGTTGCAGGGGTTCGGCATCGACTTTTCGAAGTAGCGATACTCCACAAAGATGATATTGGTGTCGAACAGTTTGGCCAACTCCTCGATGTAGCCCTTGTAGAGAGCGTAGCGCGCACTGTATCCTTCCGTCACGAGCACGGTGGGACGGTCGAAGCCCCTGTGGCAGAGCACCACGCGCTGCTCGAAAGTACCCTTCGAGGCATCTTTGCCGTCAAGCTGTTGCTTGATGAAGAACACATACTTCTCGGGGAACGTCGTACTCTCCAACGCCTCCACATCACTCACTCCCGGCAGCGCTGCGAGTCGCTTGCCTGCCTCTCCCAGTTCTGCCGCCAGCATCTGCAAGGGCAGCATGAGGAGCATCGTGACCAGCACCAGGGCCGATCTCCATTGCATCAATTTCTGTTTCATCTCTATTCTGTCAATCATTGTTTTGTTAATCATTGCCTTGCTTGCCATCCGTTCGCCTATCATAGCGTTTGTCAAGCGTTTGTTTCACCAACCGATCGTTTGTCAATCATTACCCAGCGAAAGACGTTTTTTTGTAAACCACAATCCATCTATAGATTTCGATCGCTTCTGACGATTAGCAGCGCATGAACGGATTCCGATCGCATTGCTCTTTACGCATTTGGCTGGTTTCCATACTATGGAAACGAATCATCCCGTCGTTTATTATTTTTTAAGTCCACTTTCTTTGCCCTCATGTCTCAATCCTACGGCATAGATTGGCAACCCGTGGGCTATTCAGTTACCATGTACGACTATACCTATTCTGATGGAACCAAGTGTTCTGCCAAAAAAGCTTTCCCAGAACTGTTTATAAAATAAAGCTGGCGAGGTGTAGACGAGTTCATGCGGAGATAGCGGGACACGCAGCAACCATGCGTAGATTGGTCTAGCAAGAGCGGGCTGTCATCGGGAAAACCGACGACAGCCCGCTCTTGCTTAACAGGGCTTGCTTTCGTGCGCAGGCACGATAAAACTGCGGCACTAATAAAGCAGCAGGCGCTATAAAACTGCAGGCGCTACACCAGCAGCAGGCGCCCCAACTGAAAGACCAGGGCACTGACCACCCAGGCCAGGAGCGTCGTATAGCCAGCGGCAAAGAGGGCCCAGCGCCAGGAACCTGTCTCGCCCTTGATGGCGGCCACGGTCGCTATGCAGGGGAAATAGAGCAGGACGAAGAGCAGGAAGCAATAGGCCGTGAGCGTCGTTAGGGGTCCCGCCTCGTTGTAGCTGAGGCCGTGCTGGCGGGCCACGTCGTGCTGGAGTTCGGATCGGAACGCGCGGCTATCGTTGCTGTAGAGCACGCCCATCGTGGAGGCCACCACCTCCTTGGCACCCACACCAGCGACGAGGCCGATATCGAGTTTCCAGTTAAATCCTTGCGGGGTAAAGACCGGTTCTACGGCATGGCCGATCTGTCCGATGTAGCTCTGCTCCTGCTGCGCCTCTTCTCCGAGCTGCTCATTGTGTGGGAAGTAGCCGAGGGCCCAGACGATGATGGTGGCGCAGAGGATGATGCCACCCATTTTTTTGAGATACTGGCGCCCCTTCTCCCAGGTGTGGCGTCCGACGGCCTTCCACGTCGGGAATCGGTAGGGCGGCAGCTCCATGACGAAAGGCGTGTCCTCACCCTTGAAGACGAAGGAGGTGAAGATCTTGCTCATCACGACGGCCAGCAGCATGCCCAGGAGATAGAGCGACATCATGACCAAGGGCTGCTGGTGGGGACGAAAGAAAGCGACGATGACCATCACATAGACAGGAATACGGGCCTCACAACTCATCAGCGGCACGAGGAGCATTGTGACGAGGCGCGAACGGCGGCTCTCGACGGTGCGCGTGGCCATGATGGCGGGGACATTGCAGCCGAAGCCCATGATGAGCGGAATGAAGGACTTGCCGTGGAGCCCCATCTTGTGCATGAGCTTATCCATGATGAAAGCGGCGCGCGCCATGTAGCCGCAGTCCTCCATGAACGAGATGAAGAAGTAGAGGATGAGAATCTGGGGAAGGAAGACGATGACGGCTCCCACACCCCCGATGATGCCATCGACGAGCAGGTCGCGGACGGGCCCCTCGGGAAGGGCACTGCCGGCGAGATCACCGATCCAGGCCACACCAGCCTCCATCCACTCCATCGGATACTGGCCGATGAGGAATGTGGAGGAGAACATGACCAGCAACAGAAGGAAGAAGATGGGGAATCCGATATACTTGTTGGTGAGGAGGTGGTCGATGACGTGGGTTGTCTGATAAGTGTCCTTCTTCGTGCCTGTCTCGTAGCCTGCCTCCTTGAGGGCGCCGTGGATAAAACCGTACTTCGCATCCATGATAGCCGTCTCGCTGTCCTCGCCCGTCTCCTCCTTGACGCGGGCGGCGGCGTGGTCGCGATGGGCGAAGATCTCCTTGGCGTCGGGCATGGTGGCGACATACTCCTCCACCTCCTTGTCGTGCTCCAGGAGTTTGATGGCGAGGTAACGGGTGGAATAGCGCTGGCGCAGGTCGACCTCCTGCTTGAGGTGCTCCTGCATGTCGCGGATGCCGTTCTCGATCTCGTGACCGTGGTTGATATGGATATGGCGTGAGTCGGGATGGTCGCCCTCCATGCTCTCGTGGAGGCTGATGACGGTATGGAAGAGTTCCTCCACACCGCGCCCCGAGGTGAAGACCGTGGGCACCATCGGTACGCCGAAGAGGCGGGAGAGCTGCTTCACGCTGAAGGCGTCGCCCCGCTCCTCGGCCTCGTCGTACATATTGAGCGCACAGACCATGGGGATGTGCATGTCGATGAGCTGGGTGGTGAGGTAGAGATTGCGCTCGAGGTTACTGGTGTCGATGACGTTGATGACGAGGTCGGGCGTATGGTCGATGAGCTGCTTGCGAACGTAGAGTTCCTCTGGCGAATAGGCCGAGAGGGAGTAGGTGCCGGGGAGATCGACCAGCTCGATATGGTAGCCCTCATACTCGGCGAAGCCCGTCTTCGCATCGACCGTGACGCCACTGTAGTTGCCCACGCGCTCATGGGCGCCGGAGGCAAAATTGAAGAGCGAGGTCTTGCCGCAGTTGGGATTGCCGACCAGAGCCACGTTGATGTGGCGCCGCTTCTCCATCGCCGCGTGCTCCAGCTGCTGGGGCGTGAGGGGCTTGTCGAAGGGCGAGCAGGCGTCGGCCTCGATGGGCGAAAGCGGCTCGCCCTGGTCCTGGCGTTCCAGTCGGCGGGCCTCCTCCAGCGAGATGACCTCGATGAGGTCAGCCTCACTGTGGCGCAGGCTAACCTCGTAGCCCATCACCTTGTATTTCACGGGGTCCTTGAGCGGCGCGTTGAGCAACACGTCCACCTCCTTGCCCTTGATGAATCCCATCTCGATAATACGCTTGCGGAAGCCACCATGGCCGCTGACGCGGACGATGACTCCCTTCTCTCCTGTCTTGAGTTCTGATAGTTTCATCTTGTCTGTTCTGTCTTTGATCGCTTTCTAAACTGCAAAGGTACAAAAAAAGCTCGTAACACATGGTACGAGCTTTCTTTCATATCACAAAAATACCCACTTATGGGGATGACTGACTACTTAGAGACCGCGGCCGTGGCAGTGCTTGAACTTCTTGCCGCTGCCACAGGGGCACGGGTCGTTCGGGCGCGGCATCTTCTCGGCACGGTAGGGCGTGTGGTTGGTCTGCTGCGCCGTCTCGCGGGTGTCGTGGCTGGCGGCAGCCTGCTGGGCCTGGCGTGCCTCCTCGAGCTCACGCTCGGCGTCGAGATCCTGCTTCTGCTCGATATACTGCTGGCTGTGTTCCTCCTCCTGGGCCTCCTGGACCTGCTCGGCAGGCTGCATCTCGGGGATCTGGCCGCGCATGAGGACGCTTGCCGTGCGGTTGTTCATATCGTCGATCATGTTGTCCCAGAGCTTGACGCTCTCCAACTTGAAGATCAGCAGCGGGTCTTTCTGCTCATAGCTGGCGTTCTGGACCGAGTGGCGGAGCTCGTCGAGCAGACGGAGGTTCTCCTTCCAGTCGTCGTCGATGATGTGAAGGAGGATGACCTTCTCAAACTGCTTGACGACCGACTTGCCCTCGGTGTCGTAGGCCTCCTTGAGGTTGCAGGGGATGTTATAGACGCGCTTGCCGTCGGTGATGGGAACCATGATGCGCTCATAGAGGGCACCCGACTCCTCATAGACCTGCTTGATGATGGGCCAGGCCACGGTCTGGATGCGCTCAGTCTTGCGCTGGAACGCCTCCATGGCAGCCTCGAAGGCACGCTCCTCCAGGGCCTCCAGTTTGCCACTGGCGAGATCCTGCTCGCTGAAGGGACACTCCATGGCGAGCACCTTGAGGAAGCCCTCCTGGCAACCCTCGTAGTCGTTGTTGGAGATGATGCTGACTACGCGGTCCCAGATAACGTTGCTAATATCCATGCCGATGCGCTCTCCCATGAGGGCGTGGCGGCGCTTCTCGTAGATGACGGTGCGCTGCTTGTTCATCACGTCGTCATACTCCAGGAGGCGCTTACGGATACCGAAGTTATTCTCCTCCACCTTCTTCTGGGCGCGCTCGATGCTGCTGGAGATCATGGAGCTCTCAATACGCTCGCCCTCCTCGAAGCCGAGCTTGTCCATCACCTTGGCGATACGTTCCGAACCGAAGAGGCGCATGAGCTTGTCCTCCAGCGAGACGTAGAAGACGGAGGAACCGGGGTCGCCCTGACGGCCGGCACGACCACGCAACTGGCGGTCCACACGGCGCGACTCGTGGCGCTCGGTACCGATGATGGCGAGACCGCCAGCGGCCTTGACCTCGGGGCTGAGCTTGATATCAGTACCACGACCAGCCATGTTGGTGGCGATGGTCACGGCACCCAGGGCACGCTCTTCGGTCTTGATGAGGTGCTGGGCCTCCTGGCCCACGAGGGAGCGGTCGCTGCCCTTGGCCTTGTCCTCGGCGTCCTTGATGAGTTTCTGCTGGTGGCGGCTGGCGGAGAGCTTGTCGGTGTAGGCCTTATCGTCGGAGCAGACGAAGACAGTGCCCATGGTGCTCTTGCCCGCCTCGGCCACGATGTTGGCCTCCAGCTGGTGCTTCTTGGCGTTGAGCACCTGGTGGGGGATGTGGCGCATGTCGAGCATCTTGCTCAGCAACTCAGAGATCTCGACCGACGTCGTACCGACGAGGCAGGGTCGGCCAGAGACACGCATCTCCTCGACCTCCTCGATGACGGCGGCATACTTCTCGCGGGCCGTCTTATAGACGCGATCGTCCATATCCTTGCGGATGACGGGGCGGTTGGTGGGGATCTCGACGACGTCGAGCTTGTAGATATCCCAGAACTCACCGGCCTCGGTAGAAGCCGTACCGGTCATACCCGAGAGTTTGTGGTACATACGGAAGTAGTTCTGCAGGGTGATGGTGGCGAAAGTCTGCGTGGCAGCCTCGACCTTGACGTGCTCCTTGGCCTCGACAGCCTGGTGGAGACCATCGCTCCAGCGGCGACCCTCCATGACGCGGCCCGTCTGCTCATCAACGATCTTGACCTCGCCATCGACGATGATGTACTCATCGTCCTTGGAGAACATCGTATAGGCCTTCAGCAACTGCTGCAGCGTGTGGACACGTTCGCTCTGCACGCCGTAGTAGGCCATCAACTCGTCCTTCTTATCGACGTAAGCCTGCTCGTCGATCTTCTTCTCGTCCTTCTCCTTCTCCAGCTGCGAGAGCTCGGTGGTGATGTCGGGCAGGACGAAGAGCTTGTCGTCATTGACCTGGGCGGCGAGCCAAGCGGCACCCTTGTCGGTGAGGTCGCAGGAGTTGAGCTTCTCGTCGGCCACGAAGTAGAGGGGCTCCACAGCCTTGGGCATCTCGCGGTTGTTGTTGGCCATGTAGTACTCCTCGGTCTTGAGCATACCGCTCTTGATGCCGTCCTCGGAGAGGAACTTGATGAGGGCCTTGTTCTTCGGCAGGGCCTTGTAGGAGCGGTAGAGCGAGAGGAAGCCCTCCTCCAGGATCTGTGCCTTCTGCTTGGCGTCGGTCTCGGCGAGACCCTGGGCAATCTTGCGGCGGGCGTCGGAGAGATACTCCGTGGCCTGCTTGCGCTGCACCTCATAGAGCTTCTGTACCAGAGGCTGGTACTCCTCGTACATCTGGTCGTCGCCCTTGGGCGTGGGACCGCTGATGATGAGCGGCGTACGGGCGTCGTCGATCAAGACGGAGTCAACCTCATCGACGATGGCATAGTTGTGCTGGCGCTGCACGAGGTCGGCGGGCGACATGGCCATGTTGTCGCGGAGGTAGTCGAAGCCAAACTCGTTGTTGGTACCAAAGGTGATATCGGCCTGGTAGGCGCGGCGGCGCTCCTCGCTGTTGGGCTGGTGCTTGTCGATGCAATCGACGGAGAGGCCGTTGAACTCATAGAGCGGGCCCATCCACTCGGAGTCGCGCTTGGCGAGGTAGTCGTTGACAGTGACGACGTGGACACCATTGCCCGTGAGAGCGTTGAGGAAGACGGGGAGCGTGGCGACGAGGGTCTTACCCTCACCCGTGGCCATCTCGGCGATCTTGCCCTGATGAAGCACCTCACCACCAAAGATCTGGACGTCGTAGTGGACCATCTCCCACTTCAGGTCGTTGCCACCAGCGGTCCAGTGGTTGTGATAGATGGCCTTGTCACCGTCGATAGTGACGAAGTCCTTGGTCGGGTCGGCAGCGAGCTCGCGGTCGAAGTCGGTGGCCGTGACGATGGTCTCCTCGTTCTCGGCGAAGCGGCGGGCCGTATCCTTGACGATGCTAAAGGCCACCGGCATCACCTCGTTGAGGGCCTCCTCATAGCGGTCGAGGGCCTCCTTCTCCAGTTTGTCGATCTGGTTGAAGATAGACTCGCGCTGGTCGATGGGCGTATCCTCGATGGTGGACTTGAGGCGGGCGATTTCCTCGCGCTGCTGCTTGGCGGCATCGCGCACCTGCTGGCGGATCTCCTGCGTCTTGGCGCGGAGCTCGTCGTTGCTCAGGGCCTTGACGGCGGGGTAAGCGGCCTTGACCTTCTCCACGAGGGGGCGAATGGTCTTCATATCGCGCGAGGCTTTGTCGCCGAAGATGGACTTTAGAAACTTATTGATATTCATTTTGTTGCTTGTTTTCTGATTCTTTTTTTGTTGTGAATTACTCGTTGGGGTGGACTTGTCGCACCGTCCCAGGGGGCGCATCAGGGAGCTTCTCTCCTACTCTCTGTGATGAGGAGCATCTGCCCGTGGCGCTGCATGATGGGAAAAAGAATCAGAGACTGGGGGCGCGAATCTGAATGGCGGTGGTGAGGGCGGGCGACAATCGGGTCGCCTCGTCTCTGTCTGCCACCGACAATCCACAGGCCACGCGGCCTGACGGACCTTCGCTGTCCACCTGGGCCACCCACGGGGCATGGGCGGGCTCCTGATCGTCGCGCTGCTCCACGCTCTTGATGGCACGGATGAAAGAGAGGATCTCGGCCTCCTTGCCCTGGAAGGCACTATGGCGGCACAGTTCCTCCAGCGCCACATCGCCACCACGCGCGGCTTTGAGCGCAGACTGGTATGCCTGTGCCTCAAGACCCGTGGCTGTCAGGACGACGAGCAGGGCGGTGATATAGCGGTTCATCATCTTATCCATTTTCTCTCTGAGGATGGGCCACGCCGACTGTACGCCTCCTGATGAGGGGGTGGATGGCACAATTGCATAGCAAAATGAGTGCCACAACGACCATAGCGGGTGGGTAATATTGGAAAACTCTGCCAAAAAGGCCGAAAACGATCATCAAGGCCCATATCGTCCACCATCGCTCGGCCTCGTGGCGGATCGTGCGTCGCGTCGCGCGGTAGGCCATGAGGAGGGGAAGGGGATTGAATATGAGGATCAGGAAATTGAGGCTGACGCAGGGGTGCTGGGAGAAGATCATCATCGTGAGGATCAGTCCGACACAGCCCGCGGGGACCATCAGCAGGAGGTCCCAGCCCCAGAAGATTCTTTGCTTTCTCCACTCGACGGCCCAAACGATCAGCGAGAGCACGAGCAGTCCAAGGGCCAAGGCCATGGGGGTGAGAGAGAAGGCGGGAGTAGCCTCGTCTCGCACTACGCGGATCACCTCACGGGTCTCTCTGACAAGGGGCTTGCCGCGATAGGTGGCACGGGCAAAGTCGGAGCGCAGGTGGTCGGGGAGAAACTGCTGCTGGGCCTTGGTGGTGGCACCGTCGGCCTTGACACCGAGAAGGATGTCTTCGCCGGTTTGCGTCCACGGGGTCTGTGCGTTCCACTCGTGGATCATCGTGCGAAAGGAGTCGTCGCCAGCGGGGCGCGCTACGGGATAGCTCACCTGGTCATGGAGATGGCTGACGAGCAGGTCGCGGGCGCGAGTGGTGCAGTTGTCGTAGAAGTAGTTGTAGCGATAGACAACGTTCTCGGGCCGCATATTGACCTGCAGGGCGCTGAAAATGGCTTCCTTGTCGGCATTGTCGAGGTCGAGAACTTGCTCGCAGACGGCGCGCTTCTCGTATTCGTACTGGGCGCAAAAGAGCCCAAAGGGCACCACGCCCAACTGGTAGTCGGTGAGGCCGAGGATAAAGCGCAGGACGAAATAGGGCGCGTCGGGGGTGAAGACGCCGTAGTTGATGGCTACATCCATCCCACCCCGCTGCTTGTCGTGCCAGCGGACGGCGGTGTGGCCATATTGCGACCAGGTCTCCGTGCCGGGTTCACAGGTCAGCAGACTCACCTCTACGGAGTCCATAGGATGACCCGTAGCGGAAAGCAGCGACAACAACATGCCGAGGATGGATATATAGAGCCGTCTCAAACGAAGCTTGATTTCAATTTATTGTGCAAAGGTAATAAGAAAATATAGGATGGCAAAAGAATGAACCAACTATTTCCCGCGCAAACGAGAATTGCCACCGAGCGTCATACGCCCGGTGGCTAACGTGAAGTGGCTACGTCAACAAACCAAAAAGCCAACGCACCCTATCTACGAAGTGAAAATGATCGAATGCGATATAGGCTGTATATATTGCTATCGCCAGCGAAACCAACGTCATTTTAATTTCAAACTTCTTATTATCCGTCTTATCCTGACGGGTAAACGCTATGCGCACCAACACACCTGATACAAAAAGGAACAACAGACAGATGAGTAGGTCAACTACATTCAGTGCAGAGCGGAAGGAAGCACCTGCGGACGAGGCCAAAATCTGCTTGCCCCAAAAAATGCAAACAATAGCAAGAGCCCCCATAAAAATGGCTACTGCGTTCCAAATTATTTTCTTATTAGCCATACGATATTTTTTTATGAGTTAGACAAGATTCATACAATCAACCCAGTCGTAGGCAGCCAAAGCAATGCCAACGACATTGCTGCAATAGCGTTTAGCAACCTTCGTGAAAACCTTGATAAGGACTGTTCTACTAACATTCTTAATCCCAACGTTTATAATTTCCCTAGTAAGGTCAACAACAAGGTCAACACCAAAAGCTCTCATAGCACATCCTGCGACTTGCTTGATGAATGAAGACTCCTCTGGTTTTGTATGTGTACCTGGCTTAGGAGGAGAACAGAAACCAGAAGATACATTACAATCACACTCCTTCAAGATCAGCATGAGGACAATCAATGCTTCTTCTGTAGTATTGTTTTCTGCCACCATTGTTCGAAGTTCCGCCTCTGAAAATCCGAATTCTTTTAAGTACTTGTAACTTTCAGTAACCAATGGTTTGAGCTTTTCCTTTGTTTCTGTGACAGAAATATTGACCGAATCTATGGCCTTTCCATCATTTGTCATGGTTAGCGAGGCCCCCACGAGTTCTACATAATCCACCAAATCCTTGACCGTTTTACCAGTAAAGGGTTGTAAATCTCCAGCTGGTCCAGATCCAGGGTTAGGTTTTACATACACGGTCTGCGTACCGTCAACCTTTTCCGGAGCAATTTTCCTTGGGCTACTCCCATTTTGGCCTTGCCCGATATCAAGGTCGGACAAACTAGAAAATGTAGCTTTGCAGACATTTGCAAAAACATCGGTGGACTTCTCGGATAACTCAAGCCGTTCGTCATCACTCTCGCAGGAAATGGTAAATGTGGCGAGAATCAAACTCATTGTTAAATAAAATAGCTTTTTCATAACATATAAATTGCGCAGCGCTGTTATTATTCAGAATTAGTTGTGCCATCAGATTTCACCTCTTGCGCCGCTTAAAAAAGGCTAATAGACGTAACACACTGCAAATATAACATATTAAATTCAGCAATGCAAATTAAATGTTAATATTTAACATTATTTAGTTAACCAATTGAAGATAATTCGTTCTTTTTGAAAAGATCTAAAAGACAAGAGGTAAAATCGATTTGTTCAGTTATAGTGTGCAATGGTGACAAACAGTAAAAGCCAAAGGGCTATCTGATCCTGATGCAGACCTCGCCACAATAGTCGTCATTGGCTTTGCGGACGAGGCCGTAGCAGGTGGCGCGCCGACTGGCGATCAGTTGCTCGTAGAGCTGGGGCTGCGAGTCGATCAGGCCACGGATCTGGCCGTCGGAGGACTGGACGAGGATGGTGGCATCATGCTGCGGGTCGGCCTTGGCATAGCCGACAAAGAGGCCCAGCTGGTCATCCTCCACCTCGTAGGCCTGGGAGAGCGCATAGTGGAGGTAGTGGGGCTTACAGAGGATGGTGTCGCCTTCGCAATAGCGTGCTGCCTCGCCGAGGGTAATCGGCGCGTCAAGAGGCGTGGGGGCAACGTAGGGCTGTCGCTTTCGCATGGCCTTGGTGCGGCGGATGATACACAGGTTGACGATGGCAACAAGGAGAATGGCGAGGGTGAGAATGAGGGCTGTCATGAGGATAGGAAAACGGCCGCCCCACCCCGGAGATCGGAGAAGGACGGCCGGAAAAAAATTTAAAACCTATTATTTCTCTATCAAGATGCGAGCGTCAACAGCCGTCACGTTGTCGCCCTCGGCGAGCAGCGGGTTGAGGTCCATCTCCTTGATCTCCGTAGCATGGCGGAGCAAGGTGGAGAGACGGACGATAATCTCTGCATAGCGCTGCTGGTTGATGCCCTTCTGGCCACGCGTGCCCTGAAGGATCTTGTAGCCACGGAGCGAACGGATCATCGACTCGGCCTCGGGCATGGTCAGCGGAGCCAAGCCGCTGGAAACATCCTTGAGAGCCTCGACGAAGATGCCACCCAGGCCGCAGAGCACGATGTGGCCGAAACGGTCCTCGTACTTCGCGCCGATGAAGAGTTCCATACCCGAGATCATCTTCTGGATCATCACAGAGTTGGCGTCCTTGATCTGCATCATGCGGTCGAACTCAGAAGCCAGGTGCTCCTTTGAGCGGATATTGAGCGTCACACCGCCGACATCGCTCTTGTGGACGGGACCCACGACCTTGGCCACGATGGGATAGCCCATCTTTTCGGCCTCGGCGATCAGCTCCTCCTTGTCGGCGGAGACGAACTCGGGTACCATGGGGATGCCAGCGCAGGTGAGCAGCTCGCGCACCTTCTGCGGAGCGATATAGCCGTTCTCCTTGATGCCGTCGATAACACGACGGATGCCAGCCACATCGACTCCCTCCAACGCCATTTCCTGCTTGGCAGGCTTCGGCGTGTTGCGCACCTGGGCCAAGGCCGTGGCCAGCGTCACCTCGTCGGCGAAGTTGACATGACCCTTGCTCAAGAACTCGGCCACCTCGGGGCCAGCGGTGTTGAGACAAGGCAGGATCGGGAAGATCGGCTTGCTACATTCGCGGATCTTCTTGTCAAGCATAGCGTAGGCCTCATAAAGTTCCACCAGACCCGGCGAACCGAAGATGACGAAGATGGCGTCGGCCTCGGGGAAGTCCTTCTCGCAAGCGTCGATAGCGGTGCCGAGATTCTCGGGCGTACCCGTGGCAAGGATATCAATGGGGTTGTGGACGGAAGAACCCGGCAGGAGGTTGGCCTTCAGACGATCGGCACCCTCACCCTCGTAGGCGGGAATGTTCATGCCGCCCTTGGAGAGGGCGTCGGTCAGCATCACGCCCGGACCACCAGCATGGGTGACGATGGCGAAGTTGTCGAGTTTCGGATGAGCCACCTCGCGGAGCTTGGAGTCCTCCTCCAGCACCCAGAAGATGCAACCCACGGTCGTCAGTTCCTCACGGCCATAGCAGCGGACGATACCAGCCTTGCGGAAGAGTGCATCAACGGCAGAGTCGCTGGACGCGATGGCTCCCGTATGGGAAGAGGCGGCACGCGAACCGCTGGCCGAACTGCCGGCCTTGACGGCGGCGATGCGGCAGCCCTTGCTGATGAGGTTGCTGGCGTGGAGCAGGAACTTGTCGGGGTTGGAGATGTTCTCGATATAGAGGAGCTTGATGCGGGAGTCGTGCTCGGGATCAAAGTGCTCGTCCATATACTGGAGCACGTCCTCGATGCCGATCTGCTTGCCGTTGCCGATACTCCATACGGAGTTGAACTGCAGCCCCTTCTGGACGGCAGACTCCAGGATGAAGACGGCCGTGGCGCCCGAACCGCTGATGAAGTCGGCGCCCTTGGGGCTGAGCACGGGCACGGGCTTGGTGAAGACGCCGTGGTAGTGGTTGGTCATCACGCCGATGCAGTTGGGGCCGATGAGCGAGGCGCCATACTTCTCGCAGGTGTCGAGCACCTGCTGCTCCAGGACGGCTCCCTCCTTGGTCTCCTCACCGAAGCCAGCAGAAATTATAATGAACGCGCGTACATTCTTTTCTTTGGCCAAATATTCGACGTAGCCGGGGCAGAACTTCGCCGCCACGACAAGGATGGCCATATCCGTGGGAGGCAACTCCTCGGGATTGTGATACACCTTGATGCCCTGTACCTCGTCCTCCTTGGGATTGATGATACGGAGCGTACCCTGATAGTTGCCCTGCAACAGGTTGCGCACGATGGCGCCACCTGGCTTGTGCACATTGTTGGAGCCGCCGACTACGACGATGCTCTCTGGTTTCAATAATTGCTGGTTAATCATGAATAATGATTCAGTTAAAAGATTTGTGGCAAAGGTAATCATTTCCTTTGAGAACTACAAATATTTCGCGGCTTTTTATGACCCAGCCTTGGTTCGGGATGGTCTCGGGACGCGTTCGGGACGGAGGAGAGGACGGAAGGAAGAAGAAAAAGCAGGACGAAGGGAGGGCAGCTACGAATCTTGCAGTATGCAAAAAATGAGGACTGTCATGGGGGACGGCGGCAGGATAATTTGCCTGCCAAAACGACGGGCGCAGCTCCCCTATCGGATATAATCGGAACGGAAGAGGGGGTTATTGGATGGCAAAATGTAAACTTGCAATCTGTAAGGAAGAGGGCGTTTTGCAAAGTGTAGTTAGCAAAATGGTGCATTTTTCTCCCTATTCCTTTGCAGCATTGTATATTTCTTCGTACCTTTGCAAGCGGTAAAACCCGCATGATTCATGGGGGTCTGTCAGGCCACTGTCGTCAACGACTTAAAAATAGCTATATTATATTGTTATGATTTTCACACTGTTAATAACCGTACTCCTGACGGGCATCGTCCTGGTGGTGGCAGCCTATGCCATTGCCAAGCTGATCGGCCCGCGGAGCTACAATCCGGTGAAGGGTGAGCCTTTCGAGTGTGGTATTCCGACCTATGGCAGTTCATGGGTGCCAATGCACGTGGGATACTATCTGTTCGCCATCCTCTTCCTCATGTTTGATGTGGAGACCGTATTCCTCTACCCCTGGGCCACCGTCTTCGGCCAGCTGTCGGGTGAATATGGCGGCGCCATGCTCTTCTCCATCGGATTCTTCATGTTGGTATTAGTCTTTGGCCTGGCCTACGCCTGGCGGAAAGGAGCACTGGAATGGAAATAAGAAAGCCCAAAATCAAGTCCATCCCCTACGAGGAATTCAAGGACAACGAGACGCTGGAGAAGCTGGCACAGGAGCTCAACGAGGGTGGCACCAACGTCATCGTCGGCTCCCTCGACCAAGCCATCAACTGGGGCCGCAGCAACTCGCTGTGGTCGCTGACCTTCGGCACAAGCTGCTGCGGCATTGAGTTTATGGCCGTAGGCTGCGCGCGCTACGACTTCGCACGCTTCGGTTTCGAGGTGACGCGCAACTCACCGCGCCAGGCCGACCTCATCATGTGTGCCGGCACCATCACCAACAAGATGGCCCCGGTCTTCAAGCGCCTCTACGACGAGATAGCCGAACCGAAATATGTCGTGGCCGTGGGTGGCTGCGCCATCTCGGGCGGACCGTTCAAGAAGAGCTACAGCGTGGTGAGGGGCATCGACGAGCTCGTGCCCGTGGATGTCTATATCCCCGGCTGCCCCCCGCGCCCCGAGGCCATCCTCTACGGCATGATGCAGCTGCAGCGCAAGGTGAAAGTGGAGAAATTCTTCGGTGGAGCCAACCACAAGATGACCCGCGAGGAGCGCGAGCGCTCCATGGAGCAGGGCGGCCTCCACGGACTGAGCAACCAAAACCTCATCGCCGCCGAGAAGCACGGACGCCGCGCGCCGATCATCGTCACGGACGTGCCACAGGACTTCGACCCGAAGAAGGGGCTGGAGGAGTAATACAACCTAAGCTGACAGTAAGATGAAACTGGAAAATATTGAACTCACATTCGACAACTTCTCCCGCGAGATGGAGAAGCTGTACAAAGAGAAGCATTTCGACTATCTTGTCACCATCGTCGGCGAGGACTTCGGCGAGGAGGGGCTGGGTTGTATCTATATTCTCGAAAATACGCAGAGCCACGCCCGTTGTTCCACAAAGGTCATCGCCAAGCAGATCGGCGAGGACTACGTGATTCCCTCGGTGCTGAAGCTGTGGCACGCTGCCGACCTGCTGGAGCGAGAGGTCTATGACTTCCTCGGCATCAAGTTTCTCGGCCACCCCGACATGCGCCGCCTCTTCATGCGCAACGACTTCCAGGGATGGCCGCTCCGCAAGGACTTCGACATGAGCCCGGAGGCCAACCGCTTCCCCGAGACCGACGAGCCGGCAGAGGACTGGACGACGGAGTGGAACCTTGACCGCGACGGCAAACTCGTGGCCACGCGCCGCCCGCTGATGGATGAGGACGACTTCGTGATGAACTTCGGACCGAACCACCCGTCCACCCACGGTGTGCTCCGACTGGAGACCATCGTCAGCGGTGAGACCATCAAGCACGTCTATCCCCACCTCGGCTATATCCACCGCGGCATGGAGAAGATGGCCGAGAGCATGACCTATCCGCAGACGCTCGGCTTCACCGACCGACTCAACTACCTCTGCGCCATGATGCACCGCCACGCCCTCGTCGGCGTGATCGAGGAGGCCATGGGCGTAGAACTGAGCGACCGCATCCACTACGTCCGCACCATCATGGACGAGCTGCAGCGCATCAACAACCACCTGCTCTTCCTCGGCACCTGCGCCCAGGACCTGAGCGCGCTGACGGCCTTCCTCTACTGCATGAGAGACCGCGAGCACCTGCTCAACGTCATGGAGGAGACCACGGGAGGCCGACTCATCCAGGGCTACTACCGCATCGGCGGACTCCAGGACGATATCGATCCCCACTTCGTCGAGAACGTGAAGGCTTTCTGCAAGTACTTCCGACCGATGATACAGGAGTATCTCGACGTCTTCGGCGACAACGTCATCACCCACAAGCGTCTGGAGAACTGCGGTCCAATGAGCCTGGAGGACTCCATCAACTACGCCCTTACCGGTCCTGCCGGACGTGCTGCTGGCTGGCACAACGACGTGCGCAAGAACCATCCCTACGACCTCTACGGCCAGGTGGACTTCCAGGAGATCACCCTCACGGGCGCCGACTCCATGTCGCGCTATATGATCCACATCAACGAGATGTACGAGAGCCTCCACATCATCGAGCAGCTCATCGACAACATCCCTGAGGGCGAGTACTACATCAAGCAGAAGCCCATCATCAAGGTACCTGAGGGCCAGTGGTGGTTCTCCGTCGAGGGTGGCGCCGGCGAGTTTGGCGTCTATCTCGACAGCCGTGGCGACAAGAGCCCCTACCGCCTCAAGATGAGACCGATGGGACTGACGCTGGCTGGCGCTTTCGACAAGATGCTACGCGGACAGAAGATCGCCGACCTCGTGGCGACGGGTGCCTCTATCGACTTCGTGATCCCGGATCTCGACCGATAAGCCGTAAAAGACAAGTAGAATGACAAGTAAAACATGAAGTGATGTTTGATTTTAGTATCGTTACGAATTGGTTCGACACGCTGCTGCGCCAGACGTGTGGGCTAAGCGACTTCTGGGCCATACTGATAGAATGCGTGCTCGTGGGCGTCATCGTCCTCACGGCCTACGCCCTCATCTGTATCGTCCTGATATTCATGGAGCGCAAGGTGTGCGCCTACTTCCAGTGCCGCGTCGGCCCGATGCGCGTTGGCCCGTGGGGCATCTTCCAGGTCTTCGCCGACGTGGTGAAGATGCTCATCAAGGAGATCTTCTCCGTCGATCGCGCCGACAAGCTGCTCTACTATCTCGCCCCCATCCTCGTGATGGTGGCCTCGGTGGGCACCTTCTCCTTCCTGCCGTTCAACAAGGGCATGGAGGTGCTCGACTTCAATGTGGGCGTCTTCATGATCACCGCCGTCTCGTCGCTCGGCGTGATTGGCATCTTCATGGCCGGATGGGCCTCCAACAACAAGTACTCGGTCGTTTCGGCCATGCGTGGCGCCGTGCAGCTCATCTCCTATGAGATGTCACTGGGCCTCTGCTACATCACGGCCGTGGTCTTCCTTGGCACGATGCAGATGAGCGGCATCGTCGAGGCACAGACCGGACCGTGGAACTGGCTCATCATCCAGGGACATGTGCCGGCCTGCGTGGCCTTCCTCGTGTTCCTCATCGCCGGCAACGCCGAGGCCAACCGTGGCCCGTTCGACCTGGCCGAGGCCGAGAGCGAGCTGACCGCAGGCTACCATACGGAGTATAGTGGTATGGGATTCGGCTTCTACTACCTGGCCGAGTATCTCAACCTCTTTGTCATCGCCGGACTGGCAGCTGGAGTCTTCCTCGGAGGATGGGCGCCGCTGAACATCGGCATCGAGGCTTTCGACAACCTGATGAACCTCATCCCGGGCTTCGTCTGGTTCTTTGGCAAGACCTTTTTCCTTGTGTTTATCCTGATGTGGATCCGCTGGACGTTCCCGCGCCTGCGCATCGACCAGATCTTGAAGTTGGAGTGGAAGTACCTGATGCCGCTGATGCTGCTCACGCTCGTCGTGGCAGCCGTCTGCGTGGCCTTCGGACTGACGCTCTAAGGACAAAGAACAAAACACCTGTAATAGCGTAAAGAAAGAAAATGGAAGATAAGAAAGAATCCTATTTCGGTGAGATTGGCGGCGCGCTCAAGACCCTCGCCACGGGACTGAAGACGACCATGAAGGAGTACTTCACGCCCAAGAGCACGGAGCAGTACCCCGAGAACCGAAAGACCACGCTCCACGTCTCCAAGCGCCACCGTGGCCGCCTCGTCTTCGTCAGAGACGAGAATGGCAACCACAAGTGTGTGGCCTGCACGATGTGTGAGAAGGCATGTCCCAACGGCACCATCACCATCACCCACGAGATGGTGGAGAATCCCGAGACGGGCAAAAAGAAGCGACAGCTCATCGACTACCAGTACGACCTGGGAGAGTGTATGTTCTGCCAGCTCTGCGTCAACGCCTGCAACTTCGGCGCCATCAAGTTTACCAACGACTTCGAAAACGCCGTCTTCGACCGCCAGAAGCTCGTGTTCCACCTCGACAAGGAGGACTACAAGGGCGGCAGCCTGCCCAACCTCATCGACGGCGGCGCCGACTGGCAAGTGGGCACGTTTAACACCAAAACCAAATAGCGTCCGATTATGGCAAGAACTATAATTTTCTTTATCCTCGCCGCAGTCATCCTGGCCTCTGCCGTGTTCTGCGTATCGACGAAGCGCATCATGCGCGCAGCGACAGCTCTGCTGTTCGTGCTCTTTGGCGTGGCCGGGCTCTATTTCGTGCTCGACTACACGTTTCTCGGTGCTGCACAGATCAGCATCTACGCCGGTGGCATCACGATGATGTATATCTTCGCCATCCAGCTGGTGTCGAAGCGCACCCTCCAGGGTCTCTCCGAGCGCTGGCTGGGCAAGAAGACCATCCTCGCAGCGGCTGTCTCCCTGGTGGGACTGGCTACGGTGGGCGCCATCCTGCTGAAGAACCAGTTTATCACCCAGGCCGTCGATCTGTCCAAGGAGCTGCCCGTCAGCGACCTGGGCAACGCCCTGATGTCTGCCGAGAAGTATGGCTATGTGCTCCCCTTCGAGTTCATCTCTCTCTTCCTCCTGGCGTGCATCATCGGTGGTCTGGTAATTCTCAACTCATATAAGAAAAAGGAGGAGTCGAAATGATTAGCATAGAATATTTCTTCATTCTTAGCGGGCTGCTGTTCTTCATCGGCGTCTTCGGATTTATCACCCGCCGCAACCTCGTAGCGATGCTCATCTCCGTGGAGCTGGTGCTCAACGCCGTGGATCTCAACTTCGCCGCCTTCAACCGGCTGTTGTTCCCCGCAGGACAGGAGGGCATGATCTTCACGCTCTTCTCCATCGGCGTCTCGGCAGCGGAGAGCGCCGTGGCTCTGGCTATTATCATCAATGTTTACCGTCATTTCCACAGCGACCAGGTGAACAGTATTGAGAATATGAAACTCTAATCTCTTAGAAAGTTATGTACAGTTACGCATTTTTGATACTTCTCCTGCCGTTCCTCAGCTTCCTCTTGCTGGGACTGCTGGGAATGAAGATGCCTAAGAAGGTAGCCGGCTACATTGGCACCGCCCTGATGCTGGTGGTGGTCTGCCTCTGCTACTACACGGCATATCAGTACTTTTTCGGCGTGGGCCGCGAGGCTTCCGGCCTCTACCCGACGGTGACGGCCTTCAACCTCACGTGGCTCGACTTCGGCAAGTCGCCCATCTTCGGCATCGACCTGCTCTTCAAGATCGGCTTCCGCCTCACGCCTATCTCTACGATGATGCTCCTGGTCATCACCACGGTCTCCCTGATGGTCCATATCTACTCGTTTGGCTACATGGCCGAGCGCGACGAGAACTATCAGGTAGAGGGCTACGAGAAGGGCTTCCAGCGCTTCTACGCCTTCCTCTCGCTCTTCACGATGTCGATGCTCGGCCTCGTGGTGGCGACCAACATCTTCCAGATGTATCTCTTCTGGGAGCTGGTGGGTGTCTGCTCCTACATGCTCATCGGTTTCTACTATCCGAAGCACGCAGCCGTCCACGCCTCCAAGAAGGCGTTCATCGTCACCCGCTTCGCCGACCTGTTCTTCCTGTTTGGTATCTTGATCTATAGCTACTATGCCGGAACGTTCAACTACGACCTCGGCGTGATGCCCGAACTGGCCAACAACCTCACCCACATGCAGCAGACGGCCTCGTGGCTCATCCCCACGGCGCTCTTCCTGATGTTCATTGGTGGTGCGGGCAAGAGTGCAATGTTCCCGCTCCACATCTGGTTGCCGGACGCCATGGAGGGTCCGACGCCGGTTTCGGCGCTGATCCATGCCGCCACGATGGTCGTGGCCGGTGTCTATCAGGTGGCCAGCCTCTTCCCCATCTACGTGAAGTTTGGCGCCGTCGAGCAGCTCCACTGGATCGCCTACATCGCTGCCTTCACGGCCTTCTACGCCGCTGCCGTGGCCTGTGCACAGGCCGACATCAAGCGCGGACTGGCCTTCTCCACGATCTCCCAGATCGCCTACATGCTCGTGGCCCTGGGTGTCTGCTTCGCCCTCGACAACCATCATGGTGGCCTGGGCTACATGGCAGCCATGTTCCACCTCTTCACCCACGCCATGTTCAAGGCGTTGCTCTTCCTCTGCTCCGGTGCCATCATCGTGATCGTGGGCAGCAACTTCTACCAGTATATGGGTGGGCTGCGCAAGTACATGCCTATCACCAATGTGTGCTTCCTCATCGGCTGCCTCGCCATCGCGGGCATTCCGCCTTTCAGCGGTTTCTTCTCCAAGGACGAGATCATCGCCGCCTGCTTCCAGTTCTCCCCGTTCCTGGGCTGGTTCATGACGGTGGTGGCTGGTATGACGGCGTTCTATATGTTCCGCCTCTACTACCTCATCTTCTGGGGTAAGAGCTACTACGAGGCCGATCCCGACCACCGTCGCCGCCCGCAGGAGGTGCCCTTCGTGATGTGGGGCCCGCTGGTGTTCCTCGCCATCATCTCCGTCTTCGCCGGTCTCATCCCCTTCGGCCATTTCGTGAGCGCCACGGGTGAGAGCTACGACATCCACATCGACTGGAGCGTGGCCACGACGAGTATCGTCGCCGCCGTCATCGGCATCAGCCTCGCCACATGGATGTACGCTGGCAAGGAGTGGCCCGTCGCCGACAAGCTGGAGCGCACCTTCCCCAAGCTCCACAAGGCAGCCCTCAACCGCTTCTACATCGACGACGCATGGCAGTATTTCACCCACAAGATCGTCTTCCGCTGCTTCTCCCGTCCCATCGCCTGGTTCGACCGTCACGTCGTGGACAATACGTTCAACTTCCTGGCCTGGGGCGCCAATGAGGCTGCCGAGAGCATCCGCCCGTGGCAGAGTGGCGACGTCCGCGGCTATGCCACCTGGTTCATCTCCGGTGCCGTGGCCCTGTTGTTGGCCCTCCTCTTACTGTTGTAGCATTGATAACTAAAATGGAATAACAAGAAAATGAGTATATTAACATTATTCGTTGTAATCCCCCTCCTGATGCTCTTGGGCCTCTGGCTGTCCAAGAACCTCAATCAGGTGCGTGGCGTGATGGTTGTCGGTGCTACCGCCCTGCTGGCGTTGTCCATCTGGCTGACTGTCTATTTCATCGACCAGCGCGCCAGTGGCAATACCGCCAACATGCTGCTCACCTATAGCGTCACGTGGTTCGAACCGCTCAAGATCGCCTATAGCGTCGGCGTGGATGGCATCTCCGTGGTGATGATCCTCCTCTCTGCGATCATCGTCTTCACGGGCACCTTCGCCTCCTGGCAGCTGAAGCCGCTCACCAAGGAGTACTTCCTTTGGTTCGTGCTGCTGAGCATTGGTGTGTTCGGCTTCTTCATCTCCACCGACATGTTCACGATGTTCATGTTCTACGAGGTCGCCCTCATCCCGATGTACTTGCTCATCGGCGTCTGGGGTACGGGTCCGAAGGAGTATTCGGCCATGAAACTGACCCTGATGCTCATGGGTGGTTCCGCACTGCTCATCCTCGGCATCCTCGGCATCTACTTCTTCAGTGGTGCACAGACGATGAACGTGGCTGACCTGGCTCAGCTCCACGCCATGCCGAAGTCCATCCAGAACATCTTCTTCCCGTTTGTCTTCATCGGTTTCGGTGTGCTGGGAGCGCTCTTCCCCTTCCACACATGGAGCCCTGACGGTCACGCCTCCGCGCCGACCGCCGTCTCCATGCTCCATGCTGGTGTGCTGATGAAACTCGGTGGCTACGGCTGCCTGCGCATCGCGATGTTCCTCATGCCCGACGCCCTGGAGCTCTGGTGTCCTGTCTTCCTCGTCCTCACGACCATCTCCGTGGTCTATGGCGCGCTCTCGGCCTGTGTGCAGACCGACCTGAAGTACATCAACGCCTACTCCTCCGTCTCCCACTGTGGCATGGTGCTCTTCGCCCTGCTCATGTGTACGCAGACCGCCATCACGGGTGCCATCCTCCAGATGCTCTCCCACGGTCTGATGACGGCCCTATTCTTCGCCGTCATCGGTATGACCTACCACCGTGCCGGCACACGCGACGTCCGCTACCTTGGCGGCCTGATGAAGGTGATTCCCTTCCTCGCCGTCTCCTATGTCGTGGCGGGTCTCGCCAACCTCGGTCTCCCGGGCTTCTCGGGCTTCGTCGCCGAGATGACGATCTTCGTGGGATCCTTCGAGAATGCGGGCACCTTCCACCGTGTGGCCACCCTCGTGGCCTGTACGTCCATCGTCACGACGGCGGTCTATATCCTTCGCGTGGTGGGCAAGATCCTCTATCAGAAGATCCCCAACCAGAAGTTCTATGAGCTCCACGACGCCACCTGGGACGAGCGCTTCGCCATCGGCGGACTGATCTTCTGCGTGGCCGGACTGGGTCTGTTCCCGCTGGTGTTCCAGAACATCATCTCCGACGCCATCACGCCCATCTTCGACCACATCCACACCTACGTTCCGATGCTGGGCAATCTGTAATCAACCGTATCAAGAAGTAAGAAAGAAATGAATTACAGTCAGTTTCTCTATATGATTCCCGAGGCCGCCCTGACGGCCGCCTTGGTGATACTTTTCGTTGCCGACTTCTGCTCCGCAAAGGACGGAAAGCGCAGTTGGTTCAATCCGCTGGCCTCCCTCCTGTTGGCACTGGTTACGGTCGTATGCTGCTACACCACCACCGCTGGCGAGGCCTCGGCCTTCGGCGGCATGTATCAGGCCAATGCCGGAGTGACGATCGTCAAGACGATCCTCGCCCTGGGCACGTTCATCGTTGTCTTGATGAGCAAGGCCTGGATCACGAGGGAGGAGAGCCGCGTCCGTGAGGGCGAGTTCTATATGCTCACGGTGAGCACCCTGCTGGGTATGTTCATGATGATGAGCGCCGGCCACTTCCTTCTGTTCTTCCTCGGCCTGGAGATGGCCTCCGTGCCTTTGGCAACGATGGTGGCCTTCGACCTCCACCGCAACGACAGCGCCGAGGCAGCAGCGAAGTTCATCCTCACCGCCACATTCTCCAGCGGCGTGATGCTCTTCGGCATCAGCTTCCTCTACGGCATGTGCGGCACGCTCTACTTCGACGACGTGGCCCTGCAGATCACGCGTCAGGGCTGCACGCCGTTGCTGCTCATGGGACTGGTCTTCTTCTTCAGCGGACTGGGCTTCAAGATTTCTCTCGTGCCCTTCCACTTCTGGACCGCCGACACCTACCAGGGTGCGCCGACCACTGTCACGGGCTATCTGAGCGTCATCTCCAAGGGTGCGGCAGCCTTTACGCTCCTCTCCATCCTCTACCATGTCTTTGGCACGATGATCATGTACTGGCAGGTACTGGTGATGATCGTGGTGGTACTCTCCATCACCATCGCCAACCTCTTCGCCATCCGACAGGATGAGCTCAAGCGGTTCATGGCTTTCAGCTCCATCTCCCAGGCTGGCTACATCATGCTGGCTGCCGTGGGCACGAGCTGGCAGATGAGTGCCTCCGCCCTCGCCTACTACGTCCTCATCTACGTGGTGGCCAACATGGCGGTCTTCACCATCATCTCCGTGGTGGAGCAAAACAACGGTGGCAAGACGCAGATCAGCGACTACGACGGTTTCTACACCACCAATCCGAAGCTGAGCTTCCTCATGACGCTCGCCCTCTTCTCTCTGGGCGGCATTCCCCCGTTTGCGGGCATGTTCTCGAAGTTCTTCATCTTCATGGCTGGTGTCAAGGGCCACGATGTCTCCACCACGATGGGCGCTTGGGCCTACGCCGTGGTCTTCATCGCTCTGGTCAATACCGTCATCTCGCTCTACTACTATCTGAAGATTGTCAAGGCAATGTACATCCGCAAGAGCGACCACCCGCTCCCGACTTTCCAGAGCGACGGCAACACAAAGTTTGCCTTAGCCATCTGCACCGTCGGCGTAGTGCTCTTCGGTATCTGCAGCGCCATCTTCAACACGATTTTCGACCTGATGTAGCATAGCGTCTCATCAGAGCGACAATACCCCCTCCCCCTGCCTCCGCTCCGCGTGGAAGGCAGGGGGATTTTCTTTTGCTGACAGGCTGACTATCATTCGTTCCTCTTTTTCCCTCCCACATTTGGAGGAACAAAATTTGGTCGTAAAGAAAAAAAGCCCTACCTTTGTCTTCCGTTAGTACAAAAAGAGAGAGACGCCCATGAAGCATATTTTACCCATCATACCGATACTGCTCTTGGCCCTGGCTTTCGCTTCCTGCCACCACGGGGAGCGACAGACCCTGCGCAGCGCGCTGCAAATGGCATACGCCGACCCGGACAGTGCGCTGACGATGCTACACACCATCGACCGCCGTGCGCTCCCGCCTGCGGAGAAGGCATACTACGCCCTGACCTATTATCTTGCGCAAAACAAGAGTGGTCTCGACGTAGCCAACGACTCGCTCATCCGCGTCGCCTACAACTACTATGCGAAACTCCCCGAGGACAGCCTTTACGCAAGGTGTATGTACTACATGGGGGTGTATTATTCCTTGTGCGACAGTCTGGAGCGTGCAAGCTATTGCCTCAAAGAGGCAGCACAGGCTGCGAAAGTACAAAAAGACACGGCTACGCTATGTCTGGTTTGGTGCAAAAACTCATGGGTGGCGCGCAAGTCCAATGCTCCATTGGGGCTGAAATACGCCAGTCAGGCCTTGGCATTATATCGCAAGTACAGTCAGGCTACGCCGTTGAACACGATCTACTATATTCTTTTGAAAGGAGAGTGCGAAACGCTTTGCGGCAAAAGCCAAGAGGCTCTCAATGGTTGCAAGGAGGCAGAACGACTGGCTCTCTCATTGGGCGACTCCGCCACATTGTCTAACGTCTATCATGATATGGGCTGTTTTGCCACTGGTGCCCACGATGCAAAGGCGGTCTATTATGCCCGTCTGGCTCGCGACTACTCCTCCATATCCAACATAGAGAAGACTTTAACCCTTGCGGATGCCTATTGCGAATCAAGGCAATACGCAGCATGCCTCAGCTTGCTGGACACGCTTCATTTGACCAATAACGCTCAACGCTATTCGGCCTATTATTGTCGCCATTTTGCCACATTGGGCAAACACGACTATGCGGCAGCTAAGACCAACGCCGACTCTGCCTACCACTACATCGAGAAGATGTTTGACGAGGAGCTTCAAGAGAAGACGGCCTATTTCGAGAAGTTGATGAAAGAAAATGCAGAAAAGGCGCGGGCCGAAATGAAAGCAAGAGCGTTGAGGTTTGCCATCTTCTTTATGTGCTTTTTATGTTTGGGCGCCATGGCCTACGTCTCCACCATCTACAGAAACCATAAGCGCAAGATGGCTGCCAGGCTGAAGGAAGAAGAGGAAAAAGGCAAGGAGATGGTGGAAAACGAAAGAAAGCGCACAGAAAGGCTCTTGGCCGAAGAGGATGCGAAGATGAGGAGCATGAGCGCAATGCATGCCAAGACAGAGAAGCAACACAAAGAAGAGCAAAGGCTCAAAGATGTAAAGATCTCGACCCTGATGGATATCTTCCTCAGTAAACTCGACTTCATGCAGAAACTCGAGAAAGAGAAGGACAAGAAGGAAACACGTATCAAACTGACTGATCATGACTAAGCAAACATGCAAATGCTTCTCGAAGCCATCGACAAAGATTTTTTAGCCAGGCTCTCGAAAGGGTTTCCACAACTATCAGAACGAGACAAGGAATTACTCATCTTGTTGCGCTTCAATTTTTCAACCAACATCTTGGCAAGGATCATGTGTGTCAGCGAAACCTCAGTCAAACAAAACTTGTATCTACTCAAGAAAAAAATGGGCTTGGGAAAAGAGGATGACTCTGTTCGAAAATTCATACAGAAGTTTTAGGACAAAACATCTTCAAAACAAGAAGAAACCACCGAGATCGAAGAGGATAAATACCTCTTTGACTCGGAGGTTCTAACAAAATCCGCCTCCTCCACTTTTTCCTCGATTTCTGGGCCTCGATAAGCCTTTTTCTTCAGGGCACTTTTCTTCTTTTAGACCTTTTGTAGAAGTCTAATTTTACAAACAAACAAATAACAATCTGTTTTTCAAGCTATTACAACCGTTCACCCAATATAAAATCATTAGACCTCAAATATTTGGAGGCAATAGAAAAAATACTTAATTTTGCAAGCGTAACCAACATATTACAAAATATGAAGATAAGAATATCCCTGATGGGGCGGCTTGCAAACCAACCCATTGGAACCTAACATAGAAAGAATAATATAAACAACCAAAAATGTTTGTCATGAAGATTTTAAACACTTTACTTTTCGTCTTGTTTGCCCTGTCGGCAAACGCAGCGGACAGGACTGTCGGGACGGTCTCAGTCCAGAAGGGAAACAACGTGTCTGTGAATGGTGAGGCTCCATTGTCCCTGACGCTTGACGGCAAGGATCATCAGAGCTGCCAGTTCCTATCCAAGAGGGCCCCAGATGAGAACCATGAGTTCACGTGGAAGGAAGTGACGACGACCCGTGGCGGCGAGTTGGCAGAGATGTTGGGCGACCAGCTTCGCAGTATAGACTCATTAGTTGTCAAAGGTAATGTCAATGACGACGACTTCCATACCATGTGGGATGCCTCCCTCCATGGCAATCTTTCCGTCATCAATTTGGAGAATGCAGTTATTGAGAACAATGCCATTCCTGACAATGCCTTTTATCATGCGAACGAACAATACGAGGGAGACTCCAATGAGCGCTTCTATTACATCGCTCTGAGAAGGATTATCCTTCCCGAGGGTTTGGAGAAGATAGGCAATTCAGCCTTTTGCCAGGCTTATGCCCTCAGGCAAGTGAACTTCCCGTCCTCTCTTCGTTATTTGGGAGAGTATGCGTTTAATGCCACAAAGCTGGAAATAAACCCATTGGTCATCCCCGAAGGGGTTGAGGAGATCAGTAAGTACGCTTTTGCCTTCTGTTATAAGCTGAAAGGCAAGGTTGTACTGCCATCGACGACGAAGTCGATAGGTGAGTGGGCCTTTTATGGGTGTCCCATTACCTCCGTCAATTTTCCCGAAGGCCTTGAGTCCATTGGCAGAAATGCTTTTTGGCAGTGCGATTTGAGGGAGGTGACGCTTCCTGGCTCATGCCGTTTTTCCAAATGGGGTGGTCAGTTCGGTTTAAACTGGCATCTTGAGAAAATCACTTTTGCAGACGGTCCGACGGAGATACCCATCGAATTTGTGACGAATTGCGTCAGACTTCGTGAAGTGAATTTCCCGCATACCATCAAGCATATTGGTGATCACGCTTTCTATTTGTGCATTTCATTAAAGCGTCTGGAGTTTCCCTTGGGAATGCAGTCTCTTGGAGAAGAGGCCCTTGCAGGCCTGGACTCTTTGGAGTGCATAGTCTTCCCCGCCTCGATGAAGTCTTTGGGCACTGAGAGCTGCGCCCAGTGGAGGGACATCAAGGAAATCTATTGCGCCGCCATGGAGCCCCCCGTGTGCGATCCTACGGACGGCGGTGTCTTTTCTGGCTTTGATTTCCCCGATGGCTTAAACACCCCCGTTGTCTATATCCCCAAGGGTACTATCAACAAGTACAAGGACACTTCTCACAACTGCATGGGCTGGGAGAAATTCTGGAACTATGTCGAGATTGACCCGAGCGAGTTCCCCACGACGGCCATCGATTCCCCTGCTATTGTGGAGACACAAAGCAAGGACAACAGCGTCTATGACCTGATGGGCAGGAAGGTGGAGCGTCCGCAAAAGGGTAATATCTATATCCAAAACGGCAAGAAGTTTGTGGCAAAGTAAAGGCTGACCTCTTCATTCATTAATTAAAAAAATACGATAAGGCCACTGGGACTAAGAGGACTAACGAACCTTGGGTCTCGGTGGCCTTTGTCGTAAATGATTTTCAAACTTGATAGTTTAGTTTGTTCACTATTTCGACAAGTCTCTCTATATATAGGCTGCTGGTAGAGATTGGAAATAGCAACCTTTGGGCGGATAAAACTGGAGGAAGGGCATGAGGAAAGGTCGCAATGAAGGTGTAAAACATTCATGTATGATGAGTTAATAATGCCAAAAAAAATATCAAGAACAATGTGATACCCATCTATTCTTTGTATCTTTGCAAAGTAGAATTGAGTAATTCGAGAGAAAGAATTGAGTAATTCGAGAGGAAGAATTGAGTAATTCGAGAGAAAGAGCTGAGTTATTCGTATCTGTGAATTGAGTAATTCGTCAGGAAGAATAGAGTTGTTTAATATTAATAATTATAGAATATGGGTGAGTATAGAAGACCACATTACAACTTGATGTTGAGTAGGTTGAGCGAAAGACGTAAGTGTATATTTGTTTTGGCAGGACCAAGGCAGGTTGGCAAATCAACGGTTATGGCACAAATAGCAGAGACTATTGATAAGGTCGTATTTCAATTTAATGCTGATTCTGTAAATGAAGAAGATTCGGATTGGATTCGACGTTCTTGGGAGTCTGTGCGAAGCCGAATGGACATTCAGCATTTGCAAGAAGCTGTTCTTGTAATAGACGAGATACAGAAAATACGCAGATGGAGCGAATATGTGAAGAAAGAGTGGGATACCGATACACTCAATCATGTAAACCTCAAAGTCGTATTGCTGGGTTCGTCTCGCTTGCTTTTGCGCAAAGGGCTAACCGAGTCTTTGGCTGGTAGATTCGAGTTGATTCGTATGGGGCATTGGACTTTCCCAGAAATGAAAGCCGCCTTCGGGTTATCACTCCAACAATGGATTTATTTTGGAGGTTATCCTGGCTCAATGGATTATATAGGGGATTTTAGGCGTTGGAAGAAATATGTTAAGGACTCTCTTGTGGCTCCTGCCATTGAAAAGGATGTTCTCTTAACTTCGAATATTTACAAGCCTTCCCTCATGTCACAGCTTTTTGAGGTCGGTTGTTCTTATTCTGGTGAGTTGTTGTCACTCACCAAAATGCTTGGACAATTGCAAGATGCAGGCAATGTTACGACTTTGTCTTCTTATCTCGAAATATTGAAGCAAGCCAACTTGCTTTGTGGACTTCAAAAGTTTGCTTGCGATGAGGCTCGTAAAAGGCAGTCTATCCCAAAGTTTTCAGTGTTTAACAATGCTTTGCTCACGGCATATCGCGGTAAGGGGTTTGACAAAGATTATGTTGACCCTATGATTTGGGGCAGATGGGTGGAATCAGCAGTGGGTACTTGCCTTCTCGATTTTGTGGAGGACAATGACTGTCATCTCTATTATTGGCGAGATCATAATAATGAGGTGGATTATATTCTGGAATCACAAGGGGATGTCGTTGCCATAGAGGTTAAGAGTGGAAAGAGAGGCATGAATAGTGGTATTCCTATGTTTCAAGAAAAATTCCATCCTCTAAAATCAATCGTTGTAGGCACTGATGGTATTCCTTTTGAAGAATTCTTCTGTATGGATATCATGCAATTATTTGGATAAAATTGGTGATTTGCTTGATAGTTGTGTTTGTTCGCTATTTTGATAAATCAGAACCGGTATCTCTTGGCTGCTGATAGAGATTGGAGGTAGCAGCCTTTGGGCGGATAAAACTGGGGAAAGGGCATGAGGAGAAGCCGCAATGAAGGCTTTTGGTCTGCGATGGGCTTTGTTAAATGGATACGAACGAATAGTTAATGGGGAGTTAATTCATGCTAATCGGCTTGCATTCGGCTGGACGGAAGGTTATCTTTGTATAGAGGCTGCGTCAGGGCAAATGGTGAGCCAGGCTTGTTGGCATGAACGGCAGGAAGAGGCGAGTGGCTGAAACGTAAAATAGATTCAAAAGAAACGATGATGAAAAAGTTAAATTTCTTATCAATCTCCTCGATTGAGAGTCGGAAAAGACCGTTCTCGTATCGGTCTCGTATCAATCACGTATTGATCACGTATTGATCCCGTATCGATCCCGTATCGTTCTCCTATCGTTCTCCTATCGTTCTCGCTTCCGGAAGCGGAAACAATACGGAATCAATACGGAAACAATATGAGATCGATATATGCTGGAAGGGAGGACGATATGTGGTGGGTACATGGTGAAGCGTGTGATTGAAGCTTTTCCCTTAGAGCAGGGCACAATGAAACGACCATAACAAGCGGGTCATTCATTTCGGACGAAGCCGTTTTGGGTTAAAAAACAGAAATACCCAAAAAATAATGTTTTTATTGACTTCAATCTCGGATTTTGTGGCTATCTTTGCGGTAAGATATGCTATACACAGCATAACCCAAGAATAAGAAAGCAAAACCATGACAGCTACAGAGCAGACAAAACAGTCGTTGGAGCGGTTTTTCAACAAGATTGCCCAAAAGTTACCCTCATGTGACGAACCGTCGCTGATGAGCGACATTCACGTCAGAGTGTCGCAGGAAAGCGGCGACGTGATGGCGTTCGACGACGACGAGAACGAAATAACCCGTTGTGTCGTTGAGCCTTGGATAGACAACAAGGAGGACGACTTCTACGACAAGGTGACCAGTCAGCTCCGCCAGCAGATGACGGCGATGAGCCAGGTGGTAGAAGGTCTTGGCGTGATGAAGCCCTACAGCTATGTGCTCGAAGATGACGACAAGGACAGTATCGCAGAGCTCTACGTCGTGGACGACGACACGATCATCGTGGGCGGCGACCTGATGGACGGACTGGACGAGGACCTGGACCATTTCTTCAACCAGTTGATGGATGAACATTGCTAAGCGACTGGCCCTCGGGCTTTCCGCGCTGACCCTCGGCAGCATAGCCGCAACGGCCCAGCGCCACGAAATCCTCGACCCCAACATTCGGTCGCTGCAGGTCATTGCCGACAACGACTGGAGACGGATGCCCATCATCGGCCTCCGTGGGGGGCAACTGTCCGTCAGTTTCGACGACCTCACACACGAATACCACCGCTACGCCTACCGGCTGACGCATTGCGAGGCCAACTGGAAGCCTTCGGAGGCACTCTTCGAGAGCGACTACTGCGACGGCTTCGCCTCGGGCAACACCATCGACGACGTGCAGGAGAGCATCCTCACCAACACGCTCTACACCCACTATCGACTGACGCTGCCCAACGGACAGTGTGCGATGAAGCGGTCGGGCAACTACCTGCTGACCATCTACGACGAGAACGACGACGACCGCGAGGTGGCACGCATTGCCTTCATGGTGACGGAGCCGGCCGAGGCACAGATGGGCGTGGGGCTAAAGGTGCTGACCAATACGGACGCAACCATCAACCAGCACCACCAGCAGGTGGAGATGGAGGTGGGCTATGGAAGCTACAGGGTGACGGACCCACAGCGGCAGATCACCACCGTGGTGCTCCAAAACCAGCGCTGGGACGACGCCCGCTGGAATGCTCGCCCGCAATATACGATGGCCGACGGACTGAGGTGGAGCCACTGCGACGACTACCTCTTCTGGGCGGGCAACGAGTATCGGAAGTTTGAAATCCTCTCGACCGACGTGGCAGCCATGGGAGTAGATCGCATCGACTGGGACGGCACGCAGTATCATGCCTACCCCTGGACGGGAGAGCCACGCCCCAACTACATATACGACCCCGACGCAGACGGCGCCTTCGTGATCCGCAACTCAGACAACTACCATGCCAATACGGAGAGCGACTACCTGCTGGTACACTTCCGCTACCGCTGCGAGAAGCCCTTTCAGGAGGCAGTCTATCTGAACGGCAACTTCACGCAGGACCGCTTCCTGCCACAATACAGGATGGAATATCATGCCGAGACACAGAGCTATGAATGCAACGTGCCGCTAAAACTGGGTTATTACAACTATCAACTATTGATAATCGACGAGGCAGGACGCCCTGCCCTGCTCCCCACAGAAGGTAACTTCTACCAAACAGAAAACAGCTACCAGGCACTGGTCTATTACCGACCGATCGGCGGACGCACGGACCAGCTGGTAGGCTATGCGCAGATGAAGTGCAACGAACGGTAGGAACAGAAACCCCAAAAGACTGACAGTGATAATAGATATGAGAACAAGGAAAGCGATATTGCTGATAATGCTACTGGCGACGGTGCTGGGACTGGACGCAAAGACGTGGGAGGCAGAGGACATCCCGATGGTGCACCTCACCGACGCACGCCGCTACGTCTGCGACCCCGACGAGATCCTCTCGCAGGCGGAGCGCGACTCTATCGACAGCTATCTCCTGCGCCTCGACAAGCAGTGTGGCGTGGAGTCGGTGTTCGTCATCGTAAAGCGCGTGAGCAACGGCGACACGTTTCGCTTCGCACAGGACCTGGGCAACCGCCAGGGAGTGGGAAGCAAGAAGACCAACCGCGGACTGGTGGTGGTCGTAGCCGTGGAGGACCGCCGATACTTCATCGCTCCGGGAGAGGGTCTGGAGAAAGACCTGACAGACATAGAGTGTGACGACATCGGGCGGGCTTGCATCGTGGCCAACATGAAGCGCGGAGAGCCCGGACAGGCCGTACTGGCCACAGCCCAGGCGGTCTATAAGAAACTGAAGACCGGGACGACAGGAATCCAGGAGAACACCGACGAGGACGCTGGCGCAGGACTGGCAATCGTCCTCTTCACCGTGATCTGCATCGTCGTCGTCCTCGTCATCCTCAACCGCAGGGACAACCGCGGCAAGGGTGGCGGCGGTGGAGGAGGAAGCCGACGCTCTGGCGGCCCCTTCATCATCTGGGGCAACCCGGGCCACACCAACGACTCCGGAAGCGGATGGGGCGGAGGATTCTCCGGCGGCAGCTTCGGAGGCGGCAGTTTCGGTGGAGGTGGTGCTGGCGGAGGCTGGTAAGCCTACAGCGGGACCCGCTCCGACAGGAAGCCAAAGTCCACCAAGACTACGGAGACAACAACAGAATTATAATCAGAAAACTATTAGTATATGGAATCAAAGAAGCTAATGAAAGTAGGGTCTATCGTCGTAGTAGTCCTGATGATTGTGGGGTGGCTGGTGAGCAGCTACAACTCCATGGTGTCCAACCAAGAAGAGGTGACAACGGCATGGAGCAATGTGGAGGCGGCTTATCAGCGCCGTGCCGACATGATGCCGCAACTGGCAAAAATCGTGAAATCGTATGCCAAGCACGAGCGCGAGACGTTTGAGCAGGTGACGAAGGCACGCAATGCGGCCACACAGATACACCTCGACGCAGCCGACCTCACACCCGAGAAGCTCAAGGCCTTCGAGCAGGCACAGAACCAGGTGACGCAGGCACTCTCCCGCCTCATCGCCGTCTCGGAGCGTTACCCCGACCTGAAGGCCAGCGAAAACTACAAGTCGCTGATGGTGCAGGAAGAAGGTACGGAGAACCGCATCAACGAGGCACGCCGCCGCTACAACGAGAGCGTGCAGGGCTACAACCTCTCCATCCGCCGCTTCCCCAACAACCTCCTCGCGGGTATGTATGGCTTCGAGCGCATGACGAAGTTTGAGGCTGCGCAGGGTGCGGAGAAGGCTCCGGATCTCGACATCTAAGGAAAAAAACATCGGCACGATGCGTCCGCTGCTTGGTGGACGCATCGTACGGATGCCCTACCCTCCTACTTTCTGACGATACTCCTCCTTGATGCGCTGTTCCACCTCGTCGAGCGTCTTGCGACTGACCCTGACAGCCTTGAAATAAAGGAAAACAAAGAAAAACACAATGGCGAGGACGAGGGAAATCACAAAATTGAGCACCTGCGACTTGACGCCCAGCCACGCCACAAACTCCATGCTACCGATGAGGGCGGCAGGCGCCACCAATGCGTCCGCCCAGTTGTGCTTGCGGTAACTGCGGAGGATGCGCTGATACTCCTCGTCTTCTTGCAACAGGCGCTGACGATTGTCAGCCCATTTTTTCTCGAATGTTTTCTCTATCATAAGTTTCTGCTTGGTTCGGTGATTCAAAAGATCGGTGAAACGATCGTTCAGTGAGACAAAACGATCATACAAATAGACGCGCTGTGATACCATCGCTCAGATAGATGCCCCGGCGAGTGAGGCGCAGGTGGTCGTCTTCGCGGACGAGATAGCCCTGGCGCAAGTCCTGGTCGGCAGCAGCCAAGAGGAAGTCGAGGCGCTGGCTACCGAAGTCGCGCCGGATCTTGCCCAGATCAATACCTTCTGCGGTGCGCAGCGACGTCAGCACTACGTCCTCATAGTGGGTGTCGGGATCGAGGGCCTCCACCGTGCAGGGCCGTTCACCACGACCGATGGCCGCGATATAGGTTTCGATGTCAGCCACATTCCATGACCGCTGCCGTCCGTCGAAGGAGTGGGCAGAGGCTCCCAGGCCCATATAGGGCACGTCGCGCCAATAGCTACTGTTGTGGCGGCTCTCGCGCTGGGGCAAGGCAAAGTTGCTGATCTCGTAGTGGCGGTAGCCGGCAGCAGTAAGCCGGTCCACCAGGCAGTCGTACATGCGGAGCGAGAGGTCGTCGTCGATCTCTTGAATGCGCCCCTCGCTGAGCCAGCGATGGAGCGTCGTCCCCTCCTCGTACATCAGACTATAGGCCGAGATATGCTCCACGCCGAGACGGAGGGCCTCGTCGATGTCCTGTTCCCAGTCGGCGAGGGTCTCGCCCGGAAATCCGAACATCAGGTCGATGGAGATATTACAGATGCCCGCCTGGCGCAGCAGCGTCGTGGCCCGTCGCACCTCAGCAGCCGTATGGCGACGGCGTAGCAAGCGCAGGCGGTCGTCGGAGAAGGTCTGCGCCCCCATCGAGATGCGGTCGATGGGCGATTGGGCAATCCAATCCGCAAACGCTGGGGTAATGTCGTCAGGATTACACTCCATCGTCACCTCGACAGGCTGCGGCCTATATACCTTATATATATAGGAGAAGAGACGGTCGAGCTGATCCGTTGTGAGCTGACTCGGTGTGCCACCCCCGAGATAGATCGTCGTGATGACCTCGTCGGCGGGCAATTCCTCCGCCCGCAACGTCAGTTCCTGGCAGAGGGCATCGACGTAGGCATCGCGCAGCGCGGGAAGCGTCGTCGAATAAAATCCGCAATAGACGCAACGACTGGCACAAAATGGTATATGTATGTATAATCCTGTCATTTCACTTGCAAAAGTACTAATTAATTTTAAAAAATAGAGTACTTTTGCCATCGTTGTTTGGCTTTTACAAAAAAAATGCCTAATTTAGTGGGCGAAATGACAGAAATGCCTGTCCTCTTTCAATTACCCTACAAGTAAATAACGATATTATTAATCGCTTAAATCTATCCGATATGAAAGTATATCAGACAAATGAGATTAAAAACATTGCCTTGATTGGCAGTGCGGGTAGCGGCAAGACCACACTTGCCGAGAGTATGCTTTTCGAAGCTGGTATCATCAAGCGTCGTGGCTCCGTAGAAGCCAAGAACACGGTAAGCGACTATTTCCCTGTGGAGCAGGAGTACGGCTATTCGGTCTTCCCCACCGTATTCCATGCAGAGTGGAATGGCAAAAAGCTCAATATTATCGATTGTCCGGGTAGCGACGACTTTGTGGGGGGTGCCATCACGGCCCTCAACGTCACCGACCAAGCCGTCATACTCATCAATGGCCAGTATGGCCCGGAGGTTGGCACACAGAACAACTTCCGATATACCGAAAAGCTGCACAAGCCGGTCATCTTCCTCGTCAACCAGCTTGACAGCGACAAATGCGACTTTGATCAACTCATCCAAAGCATGAAGGACATCTATGGTCCGAAGTGCGTGCAGATACAATATCCCGTCCAGACGGGTCCCGACTTCCACGAGATCATCGACGTGCTCATCATGAAGAAACTCTCATGGGGTCCGGACGGTGGCGCACCAAAGCGCGAGGAGATTCCCGCCGAGGAGATGGAGAAGGCCATGGAGCTCCACAAGGCGCTCGTGGAGGCAGCCGCCGAAAATGACGAGGCGCTGATGGAGAAGTTCTTCGAGGAGGAGACGCTCACGGAGGACGAGATGCGCGAGGGTATCCGCAAGGGCCTGGTGATGCGCAACATCTTCCCGGTGTTCTGCGTCGATGCCCACAAGGACATGGGTGTGCAGCGCCTGATGGAGTTCCTGGGCAATGTCGTGCCCTTCGTCAGCGAGATGCCGAAGGTCCACAACACGCGTGGTGAGGAGGTGTCTCCCGACTCCAACGGTCCGGAGAGTATCTACTTCTTCAAGACGGGTATGGAGCCGCATATCGGCGAGGTGAGCTACTTCAAGGTGATGAGCGGATCGATCAAGTCAGGCGACGACCTGACCAACGCTGACCGTGGCAGCAAGGAGCGCATCGGACAGATCTTCGCTTGTGCGGGTGCCAACCGCATCCCCGTGGATCAGCTCAACGCGGGCGACCTGGGCTGCACCGTGAAACTGAAGGATGTCAAGACGGGCAACACGCTCAACGGCAAGGGTACGGAGGAGCGTTTCGACTTCATCAAATATCCCAACTCCAAGTATTCACGCGCCATCAAGGCTGTCAACGAGAGCGATACGGAAAAGATGATGGCAGCCCTGCTCAAGATGCGCCAGGAGGACCCGACATGGGTGGTGGAGCAGAGCAAGGAACTGGGCCAGACGATCGTCCACGGACAGGGAGAGTTCCACCTGCGCACGCTGAAATGGCGTATGGAGAACAACGAGAAACTCGCCGTGAAGTTTGAGGAGCCGCGCATCCCGTATCGTGAGACCATCACGAAACTCTCTCGCGCCGACTATCGCCACAAGAAGCAGTCGGGTGGTGCCGGACAGTTTGGCGAGGTCCACCTGATTGTGGAGCCATACGCCGAGGGCATGCCCGATCCGACGACGTTCAACATAAACGGTCAGGAGTTTAAGATGAACATCAAGGGCCGCGAAGAAGTGGACCTGGAGTGGGGCGGCAAGCTCGTCTTCATCAACTCCGTGGTAGGTGGTGCCATCGACGCACGCTTCATGCCCGCCATCCTCAAGGGTATCATGGACTGCATGGAGCACGGTCCGCTGACGGGTAGCTACGCCCGCGACGTGCGCGTGATCGTCTATGATGGCAAGATGCACCCGGTGGATAGCAACGAGCTCTCCTTCATGCTCGCCGCACGCCACGCCTTCTCCGACGCCTTCAAGCAGGCTGGTCCGAAGATCCTGGAGCCGATCTACGACCTGGAGGTCTATGTGCCGGCCGACTACATGGGCGACGTGATGAGCGACCTGCAGGGCCGCCGCGCCATGATCATGGGCATGGACAGCGAGGCTGGCTACCAGAAGTTGCAGGCGAAGATTCCTTTGAAGGAGCTCTCCAACTACAGCATCGCGCTCAGCTCCCTCACGGGCGGACGCGCCAGCTTCTCGACGAAGTTTGCAAGCTACGAGCTGGTGCCCAACGACATCCAGCAGAAGCTCATCGCCGAGCATGAGGCTGAGCAGAAGGACGAAGACTAAAATGAATTTCTCGTCCGCGAGACGAGTCACCATGTAAATAGTTAGAGAGGGTGTGTCAAAACGAACGATCGTTTTTGACGCACCCTCTTTTGACTTTCAAAAGAAGCACGACACCACAAAAGTATGCGTTGTTGGCGGCGACACGCGGGAGGCGAAGCGAGAAGGCGAGACGCGGGGCGAGTCGCTACGGGAAGTTATCGGGGGCAGAAGACCTTCATGACCTTGGAGCCAACCTTGACGATGTTGATACCTCGCTGCAACTGCGGGATGCGGCGGCCCTGCACGTCGTAGTATTCCGCCTCGGTGTCGTTGAGCAGATCGACGAGGGTAGCGGCATCTACCTGGTTGGTGCCCTCATCCACGCCGATGGTGAGCTGGGCGGATCCACCCTCCAGCGTACCCTCGGGCTGGATATAGGCGCGGTAGGCAGCTATCTTCACGCCGGTGGCAGCAAGCTTGTAGTCGCTGACCAGGCGGAACAGGTTCTTGGCAATGAAATAGCAATCGTCGGCGAGTTCGATGGGGGCAAACGTACCCATCAGTCGATGGCCCGTCTCCCCCGTCTTGGGGTTTCTCACGGCCTTCGCCTTCTCACCGGGAGAAGCCGTACCGCTCACGACGCGGAAGCTGGTCTGTTCCGCGTTTTTCTTGCGAACAACGACAGGCTGGCCTGCCTCTATCACGCCTTCCTCCACGCGCATCAGCTCCACACTCTCCGTTCCTACCGACTTTAGGGTATAGAAGTAGCAGGTGTTGTCCTCCGAACTGGGATGGATGGTATAGGGCAAACAGAGCGTTGCCCATTCAGACTTTACCTGGCGCTCGTAGGTAGCGGCGTTCACGTCGCAGTCTTCGTAGAGCGTGTATGCCTTGCTGTCATCCAAAGGCAGCGCGTCGATGGTGAGTGGGGAGCCTGTGGCTCCAATGATCTCATTGCCATTCGTGCCAACCTTCTTGGTGAGATAACCCCACACGTAGCTGGCGTAAGTCTTATCTATCGTTGAAGGTTCGAAGGAGATAGCGCCTTTCAGTGACAGGCAGTTGCGAAACATATTTGAACTTGAAACTCCATTTTTGAATCTGAAAAGATCGCTGACATAGATAGTCCGAAGCGCGGAGCATCCGTCAAACATATCGGTAAAAGAATTTGCCAAACCAGTGTTGAAGCTGGAAAGATCAAGCGTTTGAAGGCTACTGCATCCCTTGAACATAGCATCCAGCTGCATTTTGGGCTTATCAGCCGGGAAGTTGGACACGTCGAGAAACTTAAGAGAACTGCAACCAGAGAACATAGCGTATAAGCCGTGATATAACACTCCCTTCGCATTGAAATGGGACAAGTCAAGCGAATCCAAACTTGAACAATTAGAAAACATTTGGTTCATGGATGTCACTTTCTCCGTATTGAAACTTGAAATGTTGAGATCATGGAGCTTTGTGCACCCATAGAACATTTGGGCCATTGTTGTTACTCTCTCTGTGTTGAAATGGGAAAGGTCAAGCGTTTCGAGGTTCGAACACAGGGCAAACATCCCTGACATATTCTTGACATTGGACGTGTTGAGATTTTCGATACCCTCTATGCTGGTAAGATTCGTACAACCATTAAACCAATTGGAGCATGTCGTGTAGGTTTCATCCCGGAAACCGGCTTTGAAGACCACCTTCTGAATTTCTGCCGGATGAGTGTTCCAACTCTGAGTATCTCCATAATCCAAAATATTATAGATGTTGTCGCCCACGGGCTTCGTGGCACTGCGATGGAAGGAGAGCGTGCCGGTTGGCGCATCCCATCGCACCCAACTGGCAGTAGCAGCCGTGAGATAACCTCCCTCTCCCGTGTGCGCCATTTCCACACCCGTCTTATTAGGGTTATAGTAGGGCAGATTAACACATCCGTCAAAAATCGAAAAATCTAGGGTTACTTTATCTGTAGTAAATGCAGAAGTGACGTAGATCTTCTTGAGGTTTTTGCAATTACTAAACGCATCAACCATGGAAACCATTTTGGGCGTTGCAAACGAGGAGAGATCAAGCGTTTCAAGCTTCGTACATGAGAAGAACATCCCAGTCATAGATTTCATGTTCTCCGTATCAAAACTGCTTAAATCAATACTTTCAAGGTTAGTACATCCTTCAAACATGCTTTGCATGTAAGTCACCTTTCTGGTATTGAAACTGCTGAGATCGAGACTCCGAAGTGACGAGCA